>Ga0208648_1002572_pt1 | contig 12438 bp, 11 predicted proteins | sample AntAceMetag02UKL_FD_184772 | JGI IMG/M metagenome (GOLD analysis project Ga0208648, IMG submission 184772) | Saline lake microbial communities from Ace Lake, Antarctica - Antarctic Ace Lake Metagenome 02UKL (SPAdes) (version 2) | ecosystem: Environmental > Aquatic > Non-marine Saline and...
TTCTTCTTTTTCTCGTTTTTTCCTTAGCTCCTCTTCTCTTTTCTTTGCGTTAAGACGAATCTGCTTAACAATTTCTTGTTCTTTTTCAATCTCTTTTTCTTTTTCTCCCTTAAGAAGTTCTTCTTCTTTTTCTCGTTTTTTCCTTAGCTCCTCTTCTCTTTTCTTTGCGTTAAGACGAATCTGCTTAACAATTTCTTGTTCTTTTTCAATCTCTTTTTCTTTTTTAAATATTTTTCTTTCCAGTATTACACTCCTTTCCTTTTCTTTCTTTTTTACATCAATAATCTTCTTGCTCAAAAAAATATTCCAAGATTCATATTTTTTTAAAAGACTTTCTATCTTTGTTATCTCTAGGAATAGATTTTTTGTCTTTCTTTTCACATCTTCTGTTAGCTCTCTCTCCGTTTCTTTTATTTCTTTATTAATCTTTTGTATGTAATCTTCAATTTTCCATTTCTTTTCTTCTATTTTTCTTCTATTTTCTTCAACCAACCATCTTTCTTTTTCTATTCTTCTTCTTTGGATTATATCTTTTTCTTTTTCTTCACTTATTTCTATTTTCTTTTTCTCAGCTTTAAAAATTCTTTCTTTTCTATCAAAAAAATCTACTCTTTTTTGCAAGGAGCTTTTTTGAAAGTTCAATCTTTCTCTTTTTTTTATTAGAATCGCTTCTCTTTTTTGTTCTCTTTGTAGTTCTTGCTTCTTCTGATCTCTTTCTGTCTTTTTTTCTTTATTCGCTTCTCTCACCTTACAAAGTTTTGACTCTAAAACAACAATTTTATTTATTTTCCTTAATTTTGTTGTTTCCTCCATTTTTATAAACTTTAGATACCAGTTGTTACTTGATATACTGGTAATATTATAGCACTAGCAATAAAAGCAACCAATATCCCGATGAAAATAAGCATTATTGGCTCTATAACTACAGGTATTTTTTTTGTTTTATCAGTAACACGATCTGCAAAAAAATTAGCAAGGTAAGAAAGAGACTCTCCAAAAGATCCCGAGGATTCTCCTGTCGCAATCACGCTAATAAATATCTCTGGGTAAAGATGTTGTTCTGCTTCTATCGCAGAAGACAGTTTTGTTCCTGTCTCTACTTTTTGCAATATACGATTCAGAGAATATGTGTATTCTGAATTTGTAACAGACTCTCCAACAATGGCAAGGGTTTGCCTAACAGGAAGTCCGCTTTTGAAAAGTATAGAAGAAAGTTGAGAAATAATGGTTAATTGATATTCCTGATTTAGTGATCCAAGAACTGGAAGTCGAAGCATTATCTTGTCAACTATTTTTTTAACGACCATTATCTTCATTAAAAAGTATAATATAATCCCCAAAACAACCATTCCCAATATTATATAAACTCCGTAATTTTCCATTAATTCTGTAAACCATAAAAGAATTCTCGTGGTAACTGGTATATCGACATCTAGTCCTTCAAAAACAGCCGTAAGTTGGGGTAAAACAAAAACTGAAAGTCCCGATCCCAACACAATTGCAAAGATCATAATAATCTTGGGATACAGTGTTGCAGAGCTCATTTCTTTTTTAAGTGAATTTTGTCTTTCTAGCCAGTCTCCCAAAAAAACTAGGTTTTCATCAAGAGTACCACTTTCTTCTCCTGCGCGAACAAAACTAACAAAAACATTATCAAAACTATCATCTTCCTCAAAAACCTGGTGAATTGGTGTTCCTTGTTCAATCTTTTCTTTAGCCCTCAAGAGAAATTTTTTAAAGGCAAGATTCCTAGCTTGTTTGGCAAGAAGATCAAATGCTTCATTTATCGGATTTCCACTCTTTATTAGAAGAGATAGATTTCTAACAAAATCCACTTTTTCTTGAATTTTTATTTTTTCAAAAATAGCCATCCTAATAGGACTAAATAAGTTCCTTAATTCTTTCGATGAACTCTGAAAAGTTTGTCTCAGATTTGATAAAATAATCCCTTGCCCCGAGTCTTCTTCCTTCTTCAATATCAGTATCTTGTTTAAGACTTGATAAAATAACAACCGGTATTTTTTCTGTTAATCCACATCCGTGCATTTCTTCTAGAATGTCAAAACCCCCTTTCATTGGGAGGAGAATATCAAGAATTATTAAATCTGGGCTTTCGTTCATTATTTTGTTAATTCCCTCAAGGCCACTTGTCGCTTCAACAAATTCAAATCCTTCTTTTTCAAGCTTATCCCTATAAAGATTTCTTAAAAAAGAATCATCTTCTATCATCAATATCTTCTTTTTATAACCCTCCATATTTTTATTACTCTTTATTATTATAAATAGGCAAAAAGAAAGAAAACGTTGCACCAGCATCATTATTGTTTTCTACCCACATGCTTCCTCCCAAATCATCTATGATTTTTTTGTTGATGTAAAGTTCTAATCCTAAACTGCTCGGTTCTATTTCTATCGCTTTTTGTGTTCTATAAAATTTTTGAAATATCCTGTCTTTTTCTTCCTCTGCGACACCAACTCCGTTGTCTCTTACAGAACATTTTATTTTATCATTTTCTTCTCTAATTATTATTTTTACAATTCCCTCTCCTTGTTTTTTATATTTTATCGCGTTCTCAATAAGAGCATCAAAAACCGCCTTTACCTTCTCAAAATCTCCCAAAATACAAAGACTTTCTTTTTCACACTCCAAAAAAATTTTAGTGTTTCCTGCCCGCGATAAGAACATATTATCTTCAATAGACTTTTTTGCTATCTCGACAATATTTACTTTTTCTTTTTTTGCTTTATACGATCCCTCTTCAACTTCCATTAAGTAAATTAGGCTTTCAAGTATTTTTCCAATTTTATGCGTATTTTCAAGACAGACTTTAATATACTTTTTTTGTGAGTCGTTGAGTTCCCCCAAATCACCAGAAGAAATAACTTCTAGATAACTTTGCAAAATATATACTGGGTTTTTAACATGATGGGAAATTACTGTTAAAGAATTTGCTTTTCTTTTATTTTCCATATTTTTTTTAAGACTTAGCTGCTCTTTTTACTTCGCTAATAGTAGTTACTCCTAGAAGTGCCTTTGAAATACCATCATGAACCATCGAAGTCATCCCTTCTTCTATCGCTTTTCTCCTTATAGCATCTGACGAGTGTTTTTCGGTTATAAGTTTTCTTAGCTCTTCTGTCACTTCCAACACTTCAAAAATAGAGGTTCTTCCCTCGTATCCAGTATGTTCACAAAGCTCACATCCCTTTCCTCTGAAAAAACGAATTCTCTTGATGTCACTTTTCCCAGAAATTGCCTTTATCATTTCAATAAAATTATTGTCTTCCAAAAAGTTTTCTATATCTTCATCTAATAAAAAATAACTTTCTCTACAATGCTCACATATTCTACGAACAAGGCGTTGAGCAATGGATACGTTAACTGCAGAAGCAATAAGAAATGGCTCTACTCCCATCTCTAATAACCGAGGGAAAGCAGTAGCTGCATCATTTGCATGCATTGTAGAAAGTACCAGATGTCCGGTCATTGCAGCATCTATCGCCATATTTACAGTTTCTTCGTCTCGAATTTCACCAACCATAATAATATCTGGATCTTGACGAACAATTGCTCTTAATCCCGCGGAAAATGTAACGTTTTTCTTCGGATTTACCTGAGCTTGTTGAACACCGTCAATATTATACTCCACAGGATCTTCAACTGTCATAATGTTCACTGTTGGCAGGTGCAACATCTGTAAAACAGCGTAAAGCGTAGTCGTTTTCCCAGATCCGGTTGGTCCAACCACCAGTATCATCCCCCAAGGTTTTTTTGAGTTGTTTCTAATCTTTTTAAGATCACCTTCTAATAAACCTAGGTTTTCAATCATAAACCTTTTACCTTGTTGCATAAGAAGACGCATTACAACATTTTCTCCTTCTGTTGTTGGAAGTACTGAAACACGCACATCTACGTTTGCTCCCCCCACCTTATAATCAAACCTTCCGTCCTGTGGAGCAGCCTTTTCATCAGTTCTTAATCTAGAAAGAATCTTTATTCTGGAAACCATTCTATCGTGCAGAGTCTTCGGATATTCAAGAACTTTATAAAGTGTTCCATCAACTCTAAAACGTATAATACAATTATCTTTAAGTGGCTCAATGTGAATATCAGAGGCAACATTTGCATAAGCATGTTCAAAGATTAATTCTGCTAATCTTACCACAACTTGTTCTGCTTTTTCGGGAGATTGCTTAATATCATCGATAAGATTCCTTGCTTCTTTCTGTAAATCTCCACTGTACTTTCTCAGCGCCGTATCAATCATTGCAGGAGTAGCATAGTAAACCTCTATTCTGTAACCAGTTATTTTTTCAAGATGTTTTACAAATTCATAACTATCGGGATTATTGGTTGCAAGTAAGAGAGCCCCTTCTTCTTCACGAAAAATAATAGCTCTTTGTGAATTGGCAACTGCTTCCGGAATATAATTTAAAAGGTCATCTGATATTTCATCGATATTTGCTTTCTTAAGGTTGACGAACGGATATCCAATTGAGTCGGCAATAATCTTTCCAAGGTTTTCATCGTCAATATATCCCTCTTCAACAAGCAGTCTTTCTAGAGGGATCTCTTTTTCTTTTGCTAAATCTTTAGTAATATTAAAATCAATCTCAGAAACATGTCCTGGACCAACAACTAACTCCTTAAGTTTTTCTTCGGGGAAGATCATATATAAGTTTTTTCACAAAAAACAAGTCGTAATTTTTCTATTACCTCTTAAAACAAAAAATACTCGTTCTTTTAATATAAATCAAAAACAAAGTAAATGCAATTAAAATTACATTTTGTTCGTATTTTATAAATTGAGACGAAGAAATTATAATATATTATTTATAATATCGGATAATTACTATTCCTGATCCTCCTGCTCCAGCATTGTCTTGTCCTCCGCCTCCCCCCCATAACCACTACCACCACCACCTGCAACAACCAAATATTCTACAGTTACTCCAACAGGAGCGCTCTCTACATTAAAACTTGAACTCCCAGTACTTGTAAATTCATGTACTCTATATATTTGACCAGCTATTCCGTTTGAACCATCCCCCATAAAAGTGTAAACACTATTACCCCCTGTCGCAATAATAAATTCCTCCCCGCTTCCTCCACTAGGTGGCCCTTCATAATGCTAAGTACCCCATTGCTCTAATGTTTTCTGTAGTATAAAATGTCTTTTCAAAGCTGTACTCTTCTCTATTCCCAGGATCATTATACTTTATCGTAATTTCGATTCTTATCGCTCCCGGGGAACTGGGATAAGAGACATTAATAAAATTCAAGCTTGTAACCGTAATATTTTCTGAAGTAAGGGGTAAAGGAAACCCTGTGCTTCCTATCTCCACCACTAAAAATCCATTCACATTCACGCTAAAAACAGTAGGGCTTTTTTCTTTAATCGGCATCTCTAATGAAAGAGAAGAAGCGCTTTCTCCAATGTTTGGAGAATTAATTTTTTTAGCGTGTCTAATATAGTATGTCATTCTTTCCATGACTACTCTTCCGTTATGATTAACCTCTTCTATCATCCCCACCTTTCCTCTTCCCTGTAAAACATTTACTCCCGTAAGAACGAGAGCTCCAATTACAAAAGACACTATTACGCTATATATTAAAAACTCTATCAAGGTAAACCCTCTTTGATCTTGAGAACAACCTCTCCACATATTTATTTTTACCTTTCTCATAATCATTTTTATATATTTTTATTTACCAATCTCCTGCAATAATTTCTTCTCCTTCTGCACAAGGTGCCCTGACACCAATTCTTTTCGTGACATTATCCATTTTTGCCTCATATCCAGTATTCCCATTTCCACAAATTGGATCTACCGGAATATTGACAATATATGGGCTTAGCTCTGTCTCACAAGAGATAACATCAACTGCTATAAACTCAGATAGACAAGTAGGAACTTCTCCTTGATTATATAAAGAAAGTTCTTCCAGTCCAGCATAAATCGTGTTAATATGCGCTTTTCTCTGATTGTTACGAGCACCAGCTATTCTTTCTGCGGGTGTCATTACAATAATCAAAGCCACCATCAAAATAATAATGATTCCAACAACAACCAAAAGCTCTATCATTGTAAATCCCTTATCTTTTATCATATCTTTATCATAAATAACTATACCTACTAATAATATCCCGCTCCTATTTCCACTTCCCCTTCATGGTAATCAGCTTTTATCCCTATTTTCCCCTCTGCGTTTTTTTTAATAAGATAACCGGTTATCTCAGTTGTTCCGTATATTGGGTCCAATGGTAATTCGTTTATAAAATACGGCACCAAATCTGTTTCACACTCTTTTATATCAAAAAATTCATCTGCTACTTTCCCTATAAAACAGATAGGGAGGACTCCTTCGTTTAGATAATTATATTGCTTAATAATAGAATATATCGACTGAACATGCACGTTTCTTTGACTATCCCGAGCGTTAGCAAGTATCTGTGCCGGTTTAATCACAAAGATGATAATAACCGCGAGAATAATCGCTATTGATATCGCGATCATAATCTCAATTAATGTAAATCCTTTTTTTGATTTCATCATAAAATTATTCTAAGAAGTCAGTGCTTTCCTTCCAACTAACAATCTCCAGCCATCTTATACCTACACCCTCTTCAATAAGAACCTCGACTTCTATTCTTTTTTTATACCCCCCATACTGTCCTTCAACAGTAAAGATTCTTAAATGATCCCCGTATCTTAAGATACGCTCTACCCTGCAAAAATTTTCAGGATTCTCATCTGGAAAAAACTCATATCCGCTACCATAATAAATATTATTTTTTATTCCACTAAGTATCTCTTCTGCACAAATGTTGGCTAGCGATGCAGCTTGAAACATATTTTCTTTGTCTGCTGTCCTTTTTATCCCTCCAACAGCCAAAGAAAACATTCCCACAAAAAGTAAAATAAAAATGGCGCCCATAATGATTGTGGAAAAAAGAGCGACATATCCATTTTCTTTTTTTATTTTCTTCATATTTTTATTCACCTAAAACACAACGAACAGAAAAGCCATGAGCTTTATCATATTCATAACGAAGTATGCGATCTTCATGAAGGTATAAAAATCTTACCCAAGCACTATCGACAGAATCTGTAGATGACCAGAAAGAAGCACTGACTCCCAAAAGATTAAAATAGTTATTGGGACTTCTAACCCCGCCCATATCTGCTGAAAATTTATTACCACTTTCTCCTCCCCATCTGTAATTTTTTATTTTCTTCCCAGCCGGATCACACTCCCAAACTTCTCTAGAAGAACTACATCCTTCTGTTACATAATAATTTTCAAGGTTATAAAGTTCTGTGTCAGTAGGAAGTCGCCACCCTGTCGGACAAGCAGTAAGAGCAGCTACGTAATTATAGAGAACACCGTAATCTCGATAATTACTTTTTTCTTTTGCAGTGTCAACGCTACTTCCGTCATAGTCATAAACATAATAATGGAAAATAGTTGTGCTACCAGACGCTGGCCCACTTACACTTGGCAGATAAGCTAAGTTTTCTTGAAACCAGCAAAGAGAGTTAATCTCTACTGTGCCATAAATTCTTCCTCCATATTCTAAAAAGTCTCCACAAGAAACCCATGCTCCCGATTCAACAAACTCTCCTCTCCATGAAGCAACATTTTCACTAAGCAAAACCTCTCCCGTTAATCCTCTCATCGTTTGCCATGTTACAAGAGAAGTTACTCCCCACATTGCTTCATTTATAATATTAATATTCACTTCTCTCGTGAAATCACCTATTACATCCACTGTCTCTTTTAGCGCCCACTTGCCCACTACAATCTCTACGCCCTTACATCCATTTATTTCTAATTCACTAATTTCTCCTAGATTACTTATCGAACGTACCGCTTCAATCCCTTCCTTAGCTAACATAATTGCTTGGTTTTTTTCAGTACTATAAACAGAAGATGTGTAAGAGCCTAAAAAAAGATTAGCCACTGTAGCTACTCCGATTGAAAAAACAGCTACCGCTAAAAGTACTTCAAATAATCCTACACCTTTCTCTTTATCTCTATAAAATATTTCTTCCCGCTCCATTAGAAAGAACATTAATTACTAATAACAATACTCGGTTCACCCGTTCCTTTTTCAAAAACTATTTCAGAAACTCCTTCTAATAATACTCCAGAAGAAATGGTAAAAACTTTGTCAAAGACCTTATCTGCTTCACTACGCAAGTTATAGGAAACTCCCTGAAAAAGAATATAGCAATTTGTGCATTCCTGATCTTCAGGATAGAATTTTATTCCCCAAGAACTATCATTCTTTGCAGTTTGCGCGTGTGATTGAGCTACTTTTAAGTTGTTCGCTAAAGTAGCTGTTTGTTCTCCTAGTATTTGTCTTCTGTAAAAACTTACTCCGAAAGGAACTGTTAATGCAGTAAAAATCACCATTAGAGAAATAACTATCAAAATCTCCATCAAGGTAAACCCTTTCTTTTTACGATTATCTAAAAAGCATTCATTTTTAATCATAAACTTAATAGAGAGAGTATCACTAGTCTAACCTAACAACTTCTATTACGCCTCCCTCTTCTACATTTATTCCCATTACCTCTCCACCATGTCTTGTTATAATAGTCCCGCTTGTTTGAGAAACTGTGAAGCTCAATGTTTCATCTGCTTCTAGGTTTTCATATTCATTTAGCTTTGCAACCGCTCTCACATAGTAAGTATTTCCTACTTCACCTGCAACAAAGGTTATCTTTGAAGAGAAAAGACCTCTTCTAGTTGACGTGGTAACTTCGGTAATATTACTCATGCTATTTGTAGTACTGCCCCACTTAAACCAAGTTTCTACACTATCAAAGTCTCCCATGTGCACAAGATTTCCGACAAAGACATACTCAATGTCCGCAGTTCCTCTTATTCTAACAACTGAATCAGTCATTATAATGGGCTCAACTCCAGTAAAGACTTCACATTCCACCGTCGTGCATTCTTCTTCAAGAGTACAATCTGCTCCCACCAATAATTCTGTATAAATCTGTGGATCGGCAACGCCTCCATTACCATATCCTATTCCACCACTTGCAGATAAATTAAGGCTAACAGCTAATTCTTCACAATAATAAAGTGCTACTCTTCCTCCTCCACCACCACCTGCATAGTTAGATGCATGACAAGAGCCACCACCCCTATCTCCTCCATCTGCGGTAATTGAACCTTGACCGGCGATTGTTCCTGCTGTGACCCAGATACTTCCTCCAGAACCTCCTCCTCCGGTAGCATTATATGATCCATCACGGTAGGAACAAGCGCCATCCTCTCCATTCGCAGTAATTGCACCAGTAACCGTCATTATCCCAGGAACAATAATTCTTACTGATCCTCCTCCGTTTCCTCCAGGAGCAGTATAGTCTCCATAGTAATAACTTTTTCCTGTTCCACCTCCCGAACCAAAATCACTCGGATTAGTCATACTTCCATAAGGGCTCCCCCCAAGTCCGGTTCCGCTTTGAAGCGTACTTGGCCAACGTCTACCATCTCCGCCGCCTCCACCGTATGCCCCACCTCCGCCTCCAGATCCAACATAATCAGAAAAATGGATACCTCCTCCTGTACCTGATCCATTCTGTAGAGCTGCTCTTCCTCCAGCATAACCTCTCTTGTTGGTACTAATAGACATGTAAAGGGGAACTGTTAAATTCACTGCTCTCACTTCTGCCACCGATGCAATCACATTACCTACTATCTCAATCCCAGAGTTTTCAGCAATAATGTAAGGTGATCCTACTTTAAAGAGAGCATAATTTGTTCCTCCGATATATACTGTTCCATCTTCTGCTTCTCTCCAGCTTGTTGCTTGATGCCCTATTCCTTTGTAAGTAGTAGTTGTTCCTATAAAAGTACTTGAATTGTAATAGATAGCTACTCTTCCGCCTCCACCACCGCCTGCATAGTTAGATGCATGACAAGAGCCACCACCCCTATCTCCTCCATCAGTAGTAATTGACCCTGCTCCCAGCAAAGACCCTGTTGTAATCCAAACACTTCCTCCAGAACCTCCTCCACCGGTAGCATTATATGATCCATCACGGTAGGAACAACCGCCATCCTCTCCATTTGCAGAAATCAATCCGCTAATTGTTGTTGCTCCCGTAACAGTAACTCTTATCGCTCCTCCTCCGTTTCCTCCGGGAGCAGTATAGTCTCCATAGTAATAACTTTTACCTGATCCTCCTCCCGAACCAAGATTTATTGGGTTTTCTAAACTTCCATAAGATTCTCCTCCAAGTCCGGTTCCGCCTTGAAGCGTACTCAACCATCGACTTCCATCTCCGCCATCTCCGCCGTATGCTCCTCCGCCTCCTCCGGCGCCAACATTTTCTGAAAAGTGAATACCTCCTCCTGTACCTGATCCATTCTGTAGAGCTGTTTTTCCTCCAGAATATCCCAAATAATCATTGTTAAGTGATCCTCCCCACTGGAGATCAAAGTCACCTCCGGCGACAACTTGAAGACCGTTAGTATTTGCTGTTCTCTGACGCATGTTGGAACTTTCACCAATAGTGACATCGTTTCCTACATTTATCTTTGAGAGAATAAATGTTGTTATTCCAGACAAAGCAAGATCGTTACCGATAGTATTTTCTTCATCACTGTTGATAGTTACATTAGATGTTGCAAAAGTAGTGTTGTTAACAACGGCAAATAGTCCTCCCGTCATAGTATAATTAGAGCTTGTAAGAGAGAAGTTTCTGCCAATGGTGTTTGCTATCGTATTAGTAAGTGTCATTGATGAAGAAGAAAGTGTGAGATCTCGTACAATAGCAACTGCCGCTGTTCCTCCTGAATTGATCGTTGCTGACGATGAAGAGGAGAGGGTAAGATCTGCTGCAACATTAAGCGTTGTTGTTCCCAAATAATTAGAACTTGCCATCGTCATATTATTACCCACGGTAATCGGTCCGTTGATATTCATTGTAGCATTTGCTGACATTGCTAAATCATTGGTAACAGTAACGATGTAAGATACACCAGAAGTGGTAAGATCCGCTCTGTTTCTAATTGTGAGATATTTAACTTGCCAGTGAGCTCCAACCTGGGTAGTGATACCAGTATAATGATTGTTGTCTAGGAGAAGATCTCCGTATGTTTCAATATTTGCCTTGGTGTATATTGTTCCTGCTCCTCCGGCGATATGTCCTGTTCCTCCGTATGAGGAAAGAACTCCATCATGTGTCTTGGTTGTGTAATACAATGCCACTCTTCCTCCTGCTCCTCCTCCGGCGTAGTTGCTAGCATGACAAGATCCTCCTCCACGATTTCCACCGTTTGCTGTAACTGATCCTTGTCCTGCCAGAGTACCTGCTGTAATCCAAACACTTCCTCCAGAACCTCCTCCGCCGGTAGCGTTATATGATGCACCCTGGTAGGAACAAGCGCCATCCTCTCCATTCGCAGTAATTGCACCAGTAACCGTCATTATCCCAGGAACAATAATTCTTACTGATCCTCCTCCGTTTCCTCCGGGAGCAGTATAATCACCGTAATAATAACTTTTACCCGTTCCTCCTCCCGAACCAAAATCACTCGGATTGAGCATACTTCCATAAGGGCTCCCTCCAAGTCCGGTTCCGCTTTGAAACGTACTTGGCCACCTTCTACCATCTCCTCCATCTCCTCCATATGCCCCACCTCCACCTCCTGATCCAACATTGTCTGAAAAGTGAATACCTCCTCCTGTACCTGATCCATTCTGTAGAGCTGCTCTTCCCCCAGAATAACCTCTCTTGTTGGTACTAATAGACATATAAAGGGGTACTGTCAGGTTCACCGCTCTGACTTCTGCTTCTGATGCCTGTACATTACCCACTATCTCAATCCCTGAGTTTTCAGCGATGATATAGGGTGAGCCTACTTTAAAGAGAGCATAATTTGTTCCTTGAATATACGCTGTTCCGTCTTCTGCTTCTCTAGTGCTAGACGTACTAAGCACCGTTCCGGTCCACATAGCAGTTGTTCCTATTCCCCTGTAAGAAGCAGCTGTTCCTGTATAACTGCTCGTATTGTAGTAGATTGCAATTCTTCCTCCACCTCCGCCCCCGGCACGATTATATGAATGACAACTTCCTGTTCCGCCGTCTCCTCCATCAGTATTAATTGACCCTGCTCCCAGCAAAGACCCTGTTGTAATCCAAACACTTCCTCCAGAACCTCCTCCACCGGTAGCATTATATGATCCATCACGGTAGGAACAACCGCCATCCTCTCCATTTGCAGAAATCAATCCGCTAATTGTTGTTGCTCCCGTAACAGTAACTCTTATCGCTCCTCCTCCGTTTCCTCCGGGAGCAGTATAATCACCGTAAGCATAACTTTTACCTGATCCTCCTCCCGAACCAAGATTTATTGGGTTTTCTAAACTTCCATAAGATTCTCCTCTAAGTCCGGTTCCGCCTTGAAGC
>Ga0208648_1002573_pt1 | contig 12436 bp, 10 predicted proteins | sample AntAceMetag02UKL_FD_184772 | JGI IMG/M metagenome (GOLD analysis project Ga0208648, IMG submission 184772) | Saline lake microbial communities from Ace Lake, Antarctica - Antarctic Ace Lake Metagenome 02UKL (SPAdes) (version 2) | ecosystem: Environmental > Aquatic > Non-marine Saline and...
TACTGCTATGGCCGGTTGAAAATGCGTCGTAAGGACTTTCACTCATACGGGTAAACCCGCATATTCCATCATGTTGGCGAAGCGTATGGAATCGTTCTCTGCGCCCTGTAAGAAGTTTGTGAGCATAGGACTGATGTCCGACGTCCCAGATGATTTTATCGGCAGGCGCAGTAAATACATAGTGAAGGGCAATCGCCAGCTCAACAGCGCCCAGACTCGGCGCAAGGTGACCACCGTTTTTCGATACCACCTCAATAATAACGTTGCGAATCTCAGAAGCTAGCATGGGCAGTTCGGACCGTGACAACGTTTTTAAATCTGTAGGTGAATTAATTCTTTCAAGTAAGCTCAAGGGCTATGTGCTCCTCATTTATGGATGGACAATAGTTAAACGTCTCGTAATTTCTACAACTTTATGCTTATTTTTTTCTGTCAATAATATAATGTGCGATCGCGCGAAGCGGATCAGATTTGTTATCAAAATAATCGAGTGCTTGCAAGGCGTTATTGACCAAATTTTTTGCAAATTCCTTTGATTTTTCAATTCCTATTATAGAAGGGTAGGTGCTTTTTTCTCGAACTTGATCGGTGCCGACATCTTTGCCCATAACCGCCGGATCGCCTTCGACATTCAGGATGTCATCGATGACCTGAAAGGCAAGTCCGATATTTTTGGCATAAATATTGAGCTGTTGAATCTGCTCAACGCTCCCGTTTCCTAAAATGGCTCCGGTGCTTATTGATGCTTCAATAAGGGCGCCTGTCTTTAAAGCATGCATTTTTTCCAAATCTTTTAAACCGATCCGGTTACCTTCGGCGGCAATGTCTTTTATCTGACCTTCAATCATTCCTTTATATCCTGCAGCTTTTGCGATTATATTTATAACCCGGAGCCATTTAACTGCGTTATTTACCTTTATACGATTGAGGTCGATGGATGAAAGGATTTCGAAAGCCAGCGTAAGCAGGGCATCACCTGCCAGAATGGCCGTGGCTTCATTAAATGCAATATGACACGTTGGCTTGCCCCTGCGTAAATCGTCGTTATCCATTGCAGGAAGATCATCATGGATTAAAGAGTATGCATGAATCATTTCAAGGGCGCAGGCAGCCATTAAAACATCTTCAGTCCGACCGCCGACCGCCTGGGAAGCAGCTATGCAAAGAACCGGTCTTATACGTTTACCTTCCGCCAAAAGAGAATGCCTCATGGCAGTGACAACTACGCTGGAATTCGTGGTTTGGTCTATGATTTCATCAATTGTTCGGTTGACTTGTTTTTGTTTAGAAAAAAGATATGAACTCAAATCAAAACTATCCATCTTCCGATTCACTTTCAGAAATAAATGGTTTTTCAAATACATTTCCCATTTGGTCTTTAAGCAAAATGGTAATTCTTTTTTCTGTCTCATCCAGCTTTTCGGAACAGAATTTTGAAAGTTTAACCCCTTCCTCAAATTTTTTGACCGCTTCTTCAAGGGGTTGCTCTCCGGATTCAAGCTGCTGAACGATCAATTCAAGTTTTTTTATCGCTTTTTCAAATGTCTGTTTTGCCATAATATTGCTTCCTTTTTACGCTGCAAATTAATGAGCCTTTGGCAACCATAACTTCAAGATCCTGACCAATCTCTACCTGCTGAGGGTTTCGAACAATAACAGCGTCTGGAATGGTTCGGATGATACTGTACCCTCTATCCAGAATAGCGTCGGGGCTTAGGGCGGTTAATCTTGCATCAAGTTCTCGAAGCAAGAATTGTTCTCTTGTTAAACATATTCTTATATAAGTTAGGAGGTTATTATTAATTTGATAAAGTTTATCATTAGCTTTTTTTGTATAGATTAAGGGATTGTGTAAGCTAAGTTTGTCAAATCGCCATTCAAACCGAACTTGCTGCTGAATGATGTTTGCTTTTAATGTTCTAATAAGCCGTGAAAGCAGGTCATCCGTTCTGAGTCGCAAATCTGCTATTCTTTTATTTGGATCTGCCAGTCGATGTGATATTTCTTGTAATCGGGTTTGAAGATGCTCAATATATCTTGAAAATCTTATGGTTATATTAGTTGTAAGTTCAGCAGTTTTTTTTATCAGGTCTCTCTTAAGAGGAACTGCCAGTTCGGCCGCGGCAGATGGTGTAGGCGCCCGAAGGTCGGCAACAAAATCTGCTATACTGAAATCGGTTTCATGACCCACAGCCGAAATTACGGGAATCTTAGATGCAAAAATAGCCCGGGCAACCTCTTCGGAATTAAACGCATGGAAATCTTCCAGAGAACCGCCGCCTCTAGCAAGGATCACAACATCTGAATCAGACCGAACATTTATGGTCTCAAGTCCCGACACAATCTCTTTATCAGATCCGTCACCTTGTACTTTGGCCGGAATGATTTCGATAGGAATGCTTGGAAAGCGTCTGTTCACGATTTTTAGAATGTCATGAATCACAGCACCGGTAGGCGAGGTGATTATGCTAATTTTGCAGGGTAAAAAGGGGAGGGGGGTTTTATATTTTTCATCAAAAAGTCCTTCAGCACTCAGTCGTTCTTTTAGTTGTTCAAAAGCCAGCTGTATTGCTCCGGTTCCTTTGGGTTCAAGATATTCTAATATGATCTGATAGGCGCCCCTGGGCTCATAAACACTTACCCTTCCAATTCCTTTTACACTCATGCCATCTTCGGGCATAAATTTTAAATTTCGGTTTTGGCCACGAAACATTACTGCGTTTATCTGGGCTTTTTCATCTTTTAATGTAAAATAAAAATGCCCTGAAGCCGGGATCCTTAAATTCGATATTTCACCGCATATCCAGATAAATGAAAAGTTATCCTCAAGTAATACTTTAACTTTATCTGTTAATTCGGAAATCGTATAAATATGTGGTTTGTCCGCGTAGGATTGTTCTGAGTATTGAATTCCGGAGTATGAGTTCATTAACCTTAAGTTGGTTCGCTTCCCCCGATGCCACCAGTCAAACCCGGCCGGTATTCGCCTGACACGAAAGCCGGTTACGTACGGCCAAAGCGAATCTACCTGGGACGGGGGAGCATCTTATATAATATCTCACCAAAATGAGCGATATTTAAAATAAAAAAAAGACTATCACAGTTGGCAATCCCGTTCAACCAAAACCTCAACAAGCCAGCGATCCCAATTCTTTCAATAAAAAATCAATTAAATCAAAAGGTAACGTACCAAATTACAAGTAAATTACAAGTCTCCAGCATAAAATTAAAAACACCATGCTAAAGGCAGGCAACCATCCCAAATTCAAAACATAATATATTAAAGCAACTCTGAACCCGTGAACGCTTATAAATAAATTTATTAACGTCTGATAAGGTATATTATGTAAACTAATACAAAGAATCTATATTAGCGCGCTTTTATCACCCTCGGAGAACACCGCTTATCGGAAAAATAGCCATTTATGGATGGAAACTTTCTAAAAATTCACGTAAAGCCGGAACCATAAAAATATTTTCATGGGGCAGTTTGCTCAGACAAGATGCAAGCACTTCATTTTTATCTTGAAGGGATAACTGCTTGTCAATAATAATATTAGTTTTTCCTTTAACCTTACATAACCCGCTTTTTGCTTTTATTCCGGTACTGCGAAAATTTTGCTCGGATACAACCACGCCGAGTTTTTCAGCAAGCTCTTTTAAATCTTGATATGTTTGCTCAGGTTTCATACTTGAGTCAACTATTTCACGATATCTGACAATGGAATAAAAAGCGATTTAATCTTGCAATACCAATTTTCTGTGTTATATATAAAATCTCTTTTATTTGGAAGATAATTACATTCAACAATGTTTCGTAACGTTCTCGGCGGTCAAATTTATTCGATCGCATCATCCAGAATATCCCTGAAATGGTATACAGGAGGATATAATGCAATCCACTCCGCTTAAACGGACACAGACCCAAATTCGCGTGAACGAATTTATACGAAGTGTCTATAACTGGATGGCCATCGGCCTTGCACTCACAGGTTTTGTGGCATTTTTTGTGTCAAACAGCCAAACCATGATGAGATTGATCTTTGGAAATCAGATAATATTTTTCGGGTTAATCATCGGTGAACTTGCTCTTGTTTTCACCATCAGTGCAAGAGTTCAAAGAATGCGGGCGTCCACCGCAACCTCTCTGTTTGTTCTTTACGCTGCATTAAACGGTGCGACCCTTTCTGCAATATTCCTTATTTATACAAGATCTTCGATTACATCAACTTTTTTCATTTGTGCCGCAACCTTTGTTGTATCCAGTATATATGGCATGGCAACGAAACGTGACCTCACCTCAATGGGTCAGTTCATGTTTATGGGCCTTATCGGTATTGTTATAGCATCGGTTGTCAACCTTTTTATACGCAGTTCGGGAGTGAGCCTGATTGTCAGTTATATCGGTGTGATTGTTTTTGTGGGACTGACCGCATATGACACACAGAAACTCAGGACCATGGCGCTTTCTCAGCCTGACGGTCTTGATGCCGGAACCATTAGAAAAGGTGCAATTTTAGGTGCTCTGACATTGTATCTGGATTTTATCAATCTGTTCCTTATGCTGCTCAGAATATTAGGCAACAGGGATTAAAGTAGGTTTCGGGTGTCAGGTTTCAGGTGTCAGGAAGAATATACAGTTACACCATAATACATTGCAGGTTTCTCAGCTAACTGCCAAAGCAGAAATTAAGCATTTTTCAAAGGTCTCTTTTTCACAAACACTATATTTTTCCCCTGACACCCGAAACCTGACACCTTAAACTCCGAGAGTATTCCCTACAATATCAGCCAGTTGCCGGCAGTACTTCTTGGTTGTATTAATGGTGGGACCTTCTACCATTATCCTGCACATCGGCTGTGTGCCGGAGTAACGAACAACCACCCTGCCCTTTTCCCCCAGCGCGCGCTCAACCGATTTTATGGCATCTTTAATGTTCGGAATATTTTTTAAGTCCGGTTTGCGCACCACATTTACGTTTATGAGGACCTGAGGAAATATCGTCATTATTTTACAAAGCTCGGACAGCGGTTTTGATTCCTCTATCATGGCTTCAATCAGTCTTAAAGCCGAAAGAATCCCATCTCCGGTAGTATGGTAATTCAAGAAAATCATATGGCCGGAATCCTCGCCTCCCAGAACAGCCCCCGAAGAAACCATTTTTTCCATAACATAACGATCCCCGACCGCCGTCGTGATATGTTTTATGCCTATTTTTTTTAGGGCTTGCCCAAGCCCCATATTACTCATAACCGTACTGACCACCTGATTGCCTTTAAGAAGCCCTTTTTGTTTCATGAACTTTGCACAAACCGCCAATATCTGGTCACCTGTTACAACGGTCCCTTTTTCATCAACCGCTATAAGCCTGTCACCGTCTCCATCAAAGGCAAGGCCGATATGGGCACCGTTTTTAAGAATAATTTCCTTTAAGTTCTCAGGATGTTGGGATCCACAGTTATCATTAATATTTTTACCATTCGGAGTAACAGAAAGTGTTGTAACTTTTGCGCCAAATTGGGTAAAAATTGCCGGTGCAACTTCAAAGGTTGCACCGTTTGAACAATCCATAACGATCTTTATGCCTTTAAAACAAAAACTTTCAGAAACGGTTTGTTTCAGAAAATTACCGTAGGCCATGACGGCATCACCCATTTTATAAACACGGCCGGTATCCCGCACGGATTTTGATGTTGAAGCGATGCTCTGATTGAATACAAGCTTTTCTATTTGACTTTCTTCTTCATCGCAAAGCTTATAACCGTTGCCTTTAAAGATTTTTATTCCATTGTCATAATAAGGGTTGTGGGATGCGGAAATCACAATGCCGGCATTTGCCCCTATTGAAGACGTCATAAAAGCCACGCCGGGAGTGGGCAGAATTCCCGTGAGATATGCATCAACACCCATGGAGCAGACCCCGGAGGTCAGAGCATGTTCCAACATATCTCCGGAAATACGAGTATCCTTACCGATGACAATTTTTGATTGCTTATCATCACCTTTGAAAATCGCCGCAACAGCTCTTCCGATGGTTACTGCCATTTCAGGAGTCATCGGATATTGGTTGGCAACACCCCTTATTCCATCTGTGCCGAAAAGTTTGCCCATTATCCATTCCTTTAATAAAACTTATATATCTTTATGTAATTACTATAAATTCATTATGAAAAAAAGTGGCATATTTTATGTCAAAAAATTTATCCAATCTAATTAAGTGTGAAGTGTCTAAAGTGATCTAAAGTGACTAAAGTTAAGGAATATTACCAATTTATATAAAAACTGGAGCGTAGCAACTCCTTAACTTTAGATCACTTCAAACTTTAGTTCACTTTAGTCACTTTTCCGGTTTGTCCGAGTAAGGCTTTTGATTTAATAAAATATGGATACAAGATGTTATAAAAATGACGGTATGATCTTAAGCGCTCCGGCAGTTATATGGTCAACAATTCCTTGAAGCCAATCGGTGCCGGCTTTTGTGTCTTCAATTGACAGTCCTTTTATTACTAAAATGTAATCCTTACCTGATGTTTCAATACCAAGATAGAGCTTTTCCAGAAAAACATCTCTCAACCCCTTGTTTTCTTCTGTATTGCGCTCAGATTTAAAATATTCTTCTATTTCAGTCCATCTTTTAAAAAGCTCATTTTTCTGCTTTAGAACGAGGGGCAACTCATTTTCTTTTGTATGGGATTGATCGGCTTGCACAGAATCGACCATTTTTTGGCTTAGCGCTTTTAATCGATGTATTCTTTCACCAATGGCCATATCGAGCTTTTCTTTAAGGCCGTCAAAAAGAGATTTCGGAAAATCGTCTGATAAAAACTGCGAGCGTACATGAGTATACCAGTGATCCAGAGCAATCAGGTTTGCAATATAAATAATGTTATTAACCGTTATCCGTTTGATGTTATAATATACTCCGGGCGCAAACGGGATACTTCCCCCCTTGGCTATGTTCGCGATAAGCAGGCGTTCAGGCTTTAATTCGTCCTTTCGAACAATTGAACCGGCGGCTATGACGGTGCCGAATTCCAAACGGCACGGACCCACAAGACCGCCCTGCCCTCCTAAAAATATCGGGCGCTGATTCAGCATGACTCCTCTGGGCACGTCGCCAATTAAAGACGGAGTGGCTTTGTCTTGATTGGGTGTATAGTTAAAATGAATGTAAGAACTTCCAACTTCACTGTGATTCTTCCGGCTTGTGCCACCAGACATCAAACAGTCACAGAAATTGATCAGACTCCCCAAAGTCACAAAAGGGAAAAGAATGGTTTGTTTCAGGCCCACCGTGTGTGCAGCACTCGATTCTTCTTCAAGTATTGTTCCCTCCCGAACATTGGCGCCTGAACCCATACTCGATTTCTTCAAAAAAACGGAATTCCTGAAAAAGCCTGCTTTAAGCTCAACCTGGGGTCCAACCTGACAGTTTTTAATGGTCACAGGACCTTCATACCCCAGCGTTGTGCCTCGCAAAATAAGGGTGGAACTCCCATACAGCTTGCACCCTGTATGAATAACAACCCCATCACCGGAAATCCTATCCACGTCAACTTCAGGGCCGATTTCAACACCTTGAGGGTTGGGGATCTTAACACCTTTTTGTATCAGCTTTTCAATTTTTAACGCACTGTGACTTTTCATAATAAATCTATATCATAAATGATAAAACAACAAAAGCCGTAACAATGGGGATCCATGATCACGGCTTTTTAAACTTCCTAAAAATATTCAATCAATGACAATACCGTCAAAGGAACAGATGTTAATAGGGCTGATATTCGGGCACAATTTCTTTAAGCTTTGCTTTAATCTTTTTTGCATCCTGGGTCATACTTATTTGGATCAAGTCGTCTATCTTGCCGTTTAATATCGGCAAATTGCAATCCTTCCCTTTTAGCACCATGATCTTTTCATGGCTGGTGGGAACGACGCCTTCTCCTTCAATAATCAGCTCCTCATAAAGTTTTTCACCGGGTCTGAGACCGATATATTCAATATTGATGTCCACATCAGGTTCAAATCCGGACAGACGAATAAGATCCCTGGCCATATCGTCAATCTTGATTGATGTACCCATGTCCAATAAAAATATCTCACTACCGATGCCCATGGTACACGCCTGGAGAATAAGCTGACAGGCCTCGGGAATTGTCATGAAATATCGCGTTACCTCAGGATGCGTGACCGTAACCGGACCGCCCTTTTGGATCTGTTTTTTAAAAAGTGGAACCACGCTGCCAAGGCTTCCAACCACATTTCCGAAGCGAACAATGATAAACTGTGTATGTGATAGGCCGCAACCGTTCTGGTTTTGTATCAGCATTTCAGCCACCCGTTTGGAAGCACCCATTATACTCGTGGGTTTCACCGCTTTATCGGTGGAAACAAAAATAAATCGCTCAACATTAAACTTCTTTGCAACTTCAACAATATTCAATGTCCCCTGAATATTATTGGTTACGGCTTTCCAGGGCTGAAGTTCCAGCAAGGGCACATGTTTATACGCAGCAGCATGGAAAACCGTCTGCGATCCGTAAGCTTCAAAGGCCTTTTCAAGCTGTTTTTTGTCCTGGACATCCAACAGCAATGTAACAATTTTTATATTCCTAAAATTCTGTCTGAGCTCTAACTCAATTTCATACAAGGGACCTTCAGCCCGATCAATCAAAAGTAAACATTTAGGCCTAAACCGGCAGATTTGCCTGCAAAGCTCGGAGCCAATAGAACCGCCGGCACCGGTTACCAGCACGCATTGTCCCTGAAGGTATTCCCCAATCTTTTCCTCATCCAGCCGAATCACTTCCCGGCCCAGAAGATCACTGTACGCCACTTCCCGGATGCCATTAACCGTTACGTTGCCGTTAATAAGTTCGCCCATGCTCGGTATAGTCTTGAACATAACGCCGCTCTGCTCACATTCTGCAACAATATTGCGCATCTTTTGAGGGATTGTCGATGAAATGGCAATAAGTGCCTCATCAGCCTTTGTTTTGTTAATGACTTTTCTGATATCCTTGATTTGACCCAGCACCGGAACACCATGAATTTTTTTTCCAAGTTTGTCAGAATCATCATCGAGAAATCCCACCACACGGTATTGAAGCCGAGCATTGTCATGTATTTCCCGGTAGATCTTTTCACCACAATTTCCCGCGCCGATAATGAGGAGTCTTTTACAATCGCCATACTTTCTCTTAAAAGTACTCAAGGTTTTCCATATGGGAATTGAACCCGGGTTATCATCACTAAAATGTTCAAAATAAATTCGGATACATAAACGAATTCCAGAAACAAATAGAATTGTGAGGCACCAGTCAATAATAAAAACCGAACGGGAAAACCCATGGAATCCGGTGCTGAAAAGAATAAAACCAACCATCAATAGAGTGCTTAAGCTGGAGGCCTTAATAATATTAAATAGATCCGAAATGCTGGTATACCGCCACATCCCGCGGTAAAGGTCAAAAAAATAAAAGATGATAATCTTCGTTATTAAAACAAAAGGCAACATTCGAAAAAGTGAAATCGAAAAATGCTGCGGAATGGTAAAATCAAAGCGTATTAAGTAGGCAAAATAGAAAGCGCATGCCAAAAGAAAAAGGTCCATGGCTAAAATTAAATAAATATTTCGATATAATAAGGTGGATTTCATCGTTATATTAGTTGTTTTTTTAAAAACCGTGACCTTTTTCTCGGTTTCCTTGTTTATCTTTCTTGCAATATGCTTATGGTACAAACAACTATAATTATATGTTTTGCAACCAATTGGCAACCTTTGTTTTGAAAATATTTATATTCTCCCGCACAAATTTATATCGGCTCGTACCGACTTAATGATTGTATTCAATTGAAGCAATGATGCTTTCCAGTGTGGGATTCCATATTCTTTGGCCAAAATTTGATACAGGATATTGACATACAGATGGCCAAGGTGGATAAATGCGAATTATTTCCGAGATTCGAAGCATAACGCATTAAATGTATTTCTCCTAGTGTTTTGGGAGAGTTGATGTTTGGATTTCGAAACGGCAACAGATTTTTAGCAATCCGCTTCGTCCCTTTAGCCATACCGTAATTTAATGTACCATTTTGCCGTCTCTCCTAATCCCTGGTTCACCGAAAAGGGTGCCTGCCAGCCCAATTCACGATGAATTTTTGAACAGTCAACCGTTAATGAGCCAAGAAGTCTATCTGTCGCATCAGATTTTCCTGTAATGATCCCTGCCAGTTTTAAGATAACAGACGGGAAAGGAAAAAGTCTTGCCGGTCTTCCCAGCGCAGCACTTATACGCCGGATCAGCTCCGGCGTTGAAACATCTTCGCCGTCGCTTACCAGAAAGGTCTGCCCAGCCGCTTTTGGATGGTTAATACAAGTGACAATAGCATCAAGCAGGTTTTCTAAGTAAATCAAGCTTTTATGGTTTTTTATTCTGGCAAGAGGAAGCGGTATGCCACGTTCCACTACATTAAGAAGGCGTAAAAAATTAGCTTTGACACCAGGTCCATAGACCATTGGAGGCCTGAGGATAACAACTTCCAGTTCGGTATGATTAATTATTTCATGTAATCGCTTTTCAGATTCCCATTTGCTTATACCATAAGGATCTATAGGTTTTGGATTATCCTTTTCGGTATAGGGAGACGACCTTTCTTCTCCGTTAACTTTAACAGTACTTAGATAGATAAAACGTCTAATCCCGGAAGCTACCGCCATCCTCGCAAGACGCTCTGTACCGGCCACATTAACAGACCTATATGCGTCAGACACGTCAGCAGCAATATCGTTAATCTCATGCACCCGGGCTGCCAAATGGACAACCGTATCCACATCGCTCATGACTTTTGACCAGTCAGTCAGAGGACCGATTTCTTCTATCGGTACAACATCAACATCGAAAGGAAGGTTATTTCGGTAGGTTGACGGCCTTACGGTTCCCCGAACATGCCAACCAATGTTCAGCACTTTTTCACATAATTTGTATCCGATAAATCCATTGGCTCCGGTCACAAGCAAATTCATTTTTCACTTTACTTTATTGCGAAGGATAAAAGACACTATTGAAAAGATACAAAAATAAAGTATAATCGACGATAATACTACCGTGATGCCGGCACTTTTTAGCCAAAGGACACTTATACCGATGAGCAGCTGAAACAAACCATATCCCAATGATACTTTCCAGTGTGGGATTCCATATTCGTTGGCCAAAATTTGATAAAGGTGCCTGCGATGGGGTTTGCTTAATTTTTCACCATCTTTTAACCTAACCATCACAGTAGTTAACTCGTCTGCATAAAACGGAAATAAAAATCCCGCCATGCAGATAAAATTAAGCAGGCTCCTGGAAAGATAGACCACCATCCCTGCAAATATAAATCCCAGTAAAATGCTGCCTACATCCCCCATAAAAACTCTAGCCTTAGGTATATTAAATGGGAGAAACCCCAAACAGGCAAACGACATACAAACGCACAGAGCGATGATCTGCGGATCAGCGTCCCAGATAGATGCAAACCAGCCCAAAAGACCGAATCCAACCAGCCCTGTAATACCGGCGATCCCGTTGATTCCGTCCATAAAATTATAATAATTTGCAGTGCCCACAATATAAAATGTAAAAAAAACGATCAATATAATCTCATTGATTCCAGTTAGATTGAGTCGCCCAATTCCGATTACAGTAATAATACCGGCGATAAATTGTATAATTAAGCGGGGTTGTGGTAAAATTTCAAATCTATCAGCAAAAAGGCCGAGCATTGAAACACCGGCAGCAGGAGCCCAGAACCAACAAGATATCTTCGTGTATAATGAACAAAATAAAAAGGCGACGAGAATACCGATTCCGCCGCCTTTGGGGATAGCTGTGTTATGTGAGCTTCGTTCATTGGGATAATCCATCAGGGAAAGCCGAATTCCCCACCTGGATATAATCCAGCCGCCGCCGCCGCTAAGTATTGCTGAAATCAAATAAGGTATGAAATCAATCTTGTACATGAACTGTCAATAACATTTTCATGATATGTCCTTTACGCTCTTTTTATCCTGGCGGTGGAAAAATATTTTATAGTACCATGGGCTGCTTTTATGGATAAGATACTCGATGTTGGTCTCCGGATGCTGAACCTTAAAAAAGGGGGGTTATTTTTTTCTGGTTATAACGGATTTTGGGGAGTATCAAATTTATAGCTTAAAATCAGACTGATATTTGGATAATGCAATGAACAAGTGTAAAGTGCCTAAAGTGATCTAAAGTGCCTAAAGTTGAGGAGTCGCTTCGCTCCACCATTTTATAAAATTGATAGAATTCAACAACTTTAGCTCACTTTAGATCACTTCAAACTTTAGTTCACTTTACTGTCGCGACTAATTAGATACGATAAAAACAGACGATTCGTAATAGCCTCCCCAAAATTCGATATAATCAG
>Ga0208648_1002580_pt1 | contig 12411 bp, 5 predicted proteins | sample AntAceMetag02UKL_FD_184772 | JGI IMG/M metagenome (GOLD analysis project Ga0208648, IMG submission 184772) | Saline lake microbial communities from Ace Lake, Antarctica - Antarctic Ace Lake Metagenome 02UKL (SPAdes) (version 2) | ecosystem: Environmental > Aquatic > Non-marine Saline and Alkaline...
GGCTCTACTTCGGTTATACAATCCTCTACGGTCACGCTGATCACCGCTTCTGAGCTATCACCGAACGGATCCACACACTGCAGCGTCATCCTGTCTTGCCCCACGAACCCTTCTGCCGGCGTGTAGATCAGTGCGGCGATCGCCCTCGCCACGCCGTCATCCGTTGCTGCGGCGGGCATGGTTACGATCCCCGACAGATCTCCACTGAGCACGCCATGTGTCGGAGAACCCACGATCTGGAATTCAAAGGGCCTGTCTCCAAGATCATCGGGGCCCTTCCATGGATCCGTGGCAGCAACTTCGAACGCGATTGAAACATCGGCACACGTCGTGAGACGCACATCCTCCATGCCCGAACGAGCAATCACCTCAACGTAGACAGTCGCGATATCGGACAGGTTACCGCAGGCATCCGCGACGCAATAGCTAAACTGGTCCCATCCAGAGAAAGCATGAGGCGGAGCGTATCGGATCGTCGTCATGGCGCTTCGTGGCGTCTGGTTGTCTGCCTTAATCGTCGCTGTCCCGTACCGAGGTGCTTCAACAATGTCGTGGATTCGGAGCACGGCGTCACAGTCGTTGCACGCAGCACACGGATCGTGCGAGTCACAGCTGCAGTTGTCCGAATCGTTGGCGACCACATCGAGGCTCACCGTCTGCCCCTCACGAATCATCAGCCGGTACGTTCCGTTCCTGTCTAGCCGAACCACGACCAGTGAGTCGAGGATCGCGCGCTCGTCCATCACCACATCCTGGCGTGGGTCATCACGCGTGAACGGCGCGATCTCGTCGTACACGTCACCGCCGTTGTACTCCGTCGCCGTCGGATCGGGAATGGATACCACCGTGTCCGCACTGTTCCCGCAGGAATCGCTGGCGCTGACCACCACCACGACGAAGGCGGGGCAGCTTGTAAGACAGCTCACGCGGATCTCCCCGGCAAAGCCGACGCGGTACTTCTCGGTGTCTGTGAAGGTGACGTCTGCCCGCTTGAAGGCCATGGTCGCGTTGCCCGTTGGGTTCGTAACGACGAACGTGATATCCTTCCGGTCTATGCAGCAGTTGTCCTCAACGTATCCGTCGAACGTCACGATTGCTTCGCAGCAGTCATCAACTAGCACGTGCTCGTCGACGCGCAAATCGCGAATCACCGGGATGATCTCGTCAATAACGCCGCCCGTCTCCTGTGCCTGGCTTGCGCCATTGCCACAACAGTCGTCAGCATCCACCGTCACCTGGACCGTCGCTGGACAGCCGCTCAGATTCGACACCAGCACGGACCCGCTGACGTCCACTCGGCCCTGCCCGTTCTGCACCTTGTGAATCGTCGGCGTACCCAACGTCGCATTCCCTGTCGACAGCGTCACATCCACTGTCATTCCACCCGGCGTCACACTGCAGTTGTCGGTTACCGTTGCCGAGAACGTCACCGTCGCTTGGCCGTTCTCATCCACAGACTCATCCGATACAGCTACTCCGCTGATTAGTGGATCGGTCGTGTCGATCACGTCGCCCGTTCCCTGGGCCTGGCTCGTACCATTGCCACAACAGTCGTCAGCATTCACCGTCACCTGGACCGTCGCTGGGCGTCCCGTCAAGCCGAACACCAGCACGCTCCCCGTGATGTCAACCTGCCCCTGCCCGTTCTGCGCTTTGTGGATCGTCGGCATGCCTAACGTCGCGTTCGCCGTCAGCAGCGTGACGTCGACCGTCACTCCGTCCGGCGTCACGCAGCAGTTGTCGGTGACCGTCGTCGCAAAAGTCACCGTCTCCTCGCAGCTCACGTTCACCGGATCATGAGTCACAATCACGACGCTGACCACCGGATCGGCCGTGTCCACGACAAGGTCTTTTTGGTCAGCGATGCTCGATCCGGCAGGCGGAGCGGCGTAGTCCATCACGTTGCCTGCCCAGTCGAAGTAGCCGCTGGGAGTCACCGCCGAGTAACCAAGCAGCGTCAGATCGCGGCTGTTTTCATCCCCCGCCACGGTGTAGGTACCGCTCACGGTCGTGTGCCAAACACTGAGCCAATCATCATCTATGCCCACGTGATAGGTCGCCGCCCGTACGCCACCGCTATCGAGCACCAGCCGAAGGAAATCGGGAATGAAGAACGGATGGGTGCGGACGTCTTCGGAGAAGGTCAGGGTGATGTCAATCGTCGTCCCAACCGTGTAGCAACCATCGGCGCTTGCTGACGTCGCGTCGATCAGCGTTGGCTGCAGCGTGTCGATATCGAACTCCGTTTGCGGCGTATAGTCCTCTTGATCGTTGCCTGCCTCGTCCTTCGCCCCGATCACATCAACGGTCACCACATCGACGAGAGAAGTACGGTCGTAGAACTCCTCGTCGTTGTCGGGCAGGGTGTAGGTCACGGTGAACTCGGTACCGAAGCCGCCCCAGATTTGCGATCCAGCGTTCTCGGCCCATCCGGCTCCGTGGCTAAATTCGATCTGCGGGATCGTCCCGGTGTCCACCATCTCGTCGAAGGTCACTTTCACTTGCTGGGTCGGGTCGCCCTCGTAGACCGGGTTCGTGTCGATCACCACGCCGATCACCGACGGCTTCACCGTGTCGATTGAGAACACGTCGGCCTCGTCGGCCTGCGGCTGCACGTTCCCGGCGAGATCATGCGCCCCGGTCACCCGTACGTCGATCAGGTCGATCTCTTCGTCCAAGTTGGCCACATCGTAGCGCGCGATGTACGTCGTGCCGTCGGTCCAGCCGCTAGCTGGATCCGGCGTTAGTGTCACCGCCGGATTCTCACCTACCGTCGGGAAAGCGATCGTTGGAAGGACGCCGCCGACCATTGGCTCGCTGTAGGCGATCGTCAGCGTAAACGTGTTGTCGCCGACATCCGCTTCGGCGATCATCGCCAGGTTCGGCGTCACCGAGCCACTCGTCGGATTCTCAGTATCGATCTCGAACTTGTGCTCCGGAATGTAGTCCATTTGAGGGTTTCCGGCTACGTCCCTTGCGCCGGTCACGCCGACCGTCACGGAATCCTCGTCTTGTTTGTTGTCCTCCAAGTCATAGGTGAACGTGTAGGTATCGGTCGTCCCATTCCAGCTACCGGACTCGTTGATCAGCGTCGGCGCGCCACCGCCGGCAACGTTCGGATTGAAGACCAACGCCGGATCGGCGGTTCCATCGGTCAGCATGTCTTCGCTGAAGACGACGGTCACCGTAAACATCCCAGGAATGTCACTATCGGCAATCAACGTGTCACTCGAGGTCACGCTACTAACATTGGGCGACGCCGTGTCGATGTCCAACGGGCCGAAGTGCTCCGTGCTCGTCCAGTTGCCAGCGTTGTCGACTGTGGCCAGGTGGAAGTACCAAGCGCCGTCGGAGGTCGCAGTAAACGCATCGCCAGGCCACGTCTCCTCGACGTCCTTAATTTCTGTGGCAGTCCACGTCGGGCTTTTGTCCCAAGCATAGTCGAATCCGTCGATGCCAGATGCGACACCGCTGAAGAGTGGATCGGATGCGCCACTGCACGACATGTCGATCGTCGTGTCATTGCATGGCGCGCCGACCGTGTGGCTCGAGCAGGCAAGGGATGGGTCATTCGGTGCCATCGTATCGATTTTGTAGGGACCATAGCTGTTGTGGGCGGCCCAGTTCCCGGCGTTGTCCACGGTGGCGATGTGGAAGTACCAATCGCCGTCCCAAAGAGTGTTGGAGCCCATGCTAAGCACGTTCTCTTCCATGTCCTTCGTTCCAGTTGGAGTCCATGTTGCACTGTTGCTCCAGTCGTGCTCGTATCCATCGACGCCGGAGTCGGTGTCAGAGGACGAGGAGAAGTTCGAGACATGGATGTATCCGTCGTCGGACCAGATACCGACGGTGTGTGACGTGCAACTTGCCGCAGGGTTCGTTGGAGCCATTGTATCAATCTGGAAGGGCCCAAGATGTTCGGTACTCGTCCAGTTGCCCACGTTATCGACTGTCGCAATATGGAAGTACCAATCACCGTCAGACATTGCAGTGAACGTAGCTCCAGCCCATGTATCCTCTTGCTCTTTCGTCTCAGTCGGCGTCCATGTGACATTCTGATCCCACTCGATCTCGAATCCATCGACACCGCTGGCGATGTCCGAGGCACCGGTAATGGCGATGTCCACAGTATCATCGTCGTCCCAGACACCCACAGCGTGACTCGAGCTCGACAGCGCCGGGTCAATCGGGGGGGTATTGTCGACGCGAATCGTACTGTCGACTTGTGTCGCGGCATTGCCGAGGTTGTCCGACGCATCGATCCGATACTGCTTCATCCCGTCGGAAACCGCACCGAGCGTAATCTCCCAGCGGTAGTTCTCGCCGGCTTTGGTGTCGTAGACTTCGGCGATCCCGCCGCCAAGCTCCGACAGATCGGCGAAGATGGTCGAATCATTGACCCCGCTCTCACTATCAGCAATATCGACGGAGATGGTGAATGTATCGCCCGTCTTGTGTGGCGTCGACGCAGGCGGGTTCAACGGCCCGAACGACGGCGGTGTTTTGTCAATCATCAATGTGAAGTCACTCGTATAGGCGCTGTTGTTCCCGACATTGTCGCGTGCATAGAGCTTCCACGTGAAGGAGCCTTCGCAGAGCGTCGGTTTGTAATCTGTATCGGAGATATAGGTGTCTCGATTTACAGGGCCCCTCACGACAATACGATAGGCACCCGACGCACGAATGCCACTTCCGCCCGTATCCGTCGAGGCATCCCAAGAAAGCACTGGCGAGCCACCGTTTGTGAACGTTTCGCTTGCTGGGCTCAATCCCGTCGGCACCGACGGCGGCGTGGTGTCAATCTGGAACGGTCCAAGATGCTCAGTACTCGTCCAGTTTCCCGCGTTATCCGCTGTAGCAATATGGAAATACCAGTCACCGTCAGGTGTTGCCGTGAACGTAGCTCCGGCCCAAGTCTCTTCCTGTTCCTTGGTCTGCGTTGGCGTCCATGTTGCGGACTGATTCCACTCGATCTCGAATCCATCGACACCGCTACCGCCGATATCGCTTGCACCGGAGATCTCAATGACGACATCGTTGTTGTCATCCCAGACACTCACCGCGTGACTAGAACTCGACGGTACTGGATCCGTTGGGGGCATTGTGTCGAAAGTGACCTCGTTGTCCGTACTGGTCGCGGCAATACTACTGTTAGGGATTATTGCAGTATCCTGAGCAACGCCAGCGTCAATCGTTGTCGTCACCGTTCCATCGCCACTCATACCGCTGACAGCCACGTTGTATGTCGCTCCAGATCCTGTCACTGTTCCCGTGGTCGAGTTGGCTGTCCCGCCGACAATCACGTCGCCTGTTTCAAATCCTGTCACAGGTTCGTCAAAGATGACGGTAAAGTGGATGGGAGATCCATTGGTTGGGTCTGCCTGTACGACCGCTTGGTCAACGGTCACATTAGGTTCTGTCGTATCACCGAAGGTCACGACCACGTCGTCGAAGAAGACGCCGAGACCCGTCGCTCCCCCTGCACTGGCAACAGTCACCGTTGAGACCTGATTCGCTCCTATGGTGAGCGCGCTCCTCGTGAGCGCATTGACACTAATCGGGCCAAATGGAGTCGTTCCAGTCCCAGAGATCACAAGGTCATCGAGCGTATCGATATAGATGCTTTCGAACGCAAACTCTGCCGAGTCTCTTGATGTGATGGCAAATGAGGCCGCACCGATGGAGACAGCGACTGCCAAGACTTCGCCATTCACATTGAGAAACATATTGGACACTGAGGCATAGCTCAATCCTTCAGCTGGCGACCCTGTGGTGAACGAAGCTGTGTCTCCCAGACTGAAATCAAAGGTGTCCGTATAGCCGAACGCCGCTATCGATACATTGAATAGTACGAGCACCAAACTTACCGTAATCATTGCGAGTCGTTTGGAGCCAGATTCTCTGCTTCGCCTGCTTCGCCTGCTAGCGCCCAGCACTTTCATAATCAAGACGCTCAGAAATACGCACTTCCTGTCGTTTGCCGACCCATCGCGCATCGCCACATCAGCCTCCCTGCTTCACACGCATCTAGATGCGTTTGCACCACACACCTTTCGCTCTTCGTTCTTTTGTTACCCTAGTCTATCATACATGTGGACGCCGCTTACTATACGCTGTGCCGTTGTTTCTCGCTGTGTTTGCTCCTATCTGGCTTTCCGCCTTTCTCGCCATTCTGTCGCATTAGATAGACAGACTTGGGCCTTGATCTCGTATAGGACTTGTGTCTATGCCTGGGTGCCATGTCAATGACGTATCTCACGGCAGGCAGGACGTCACTCTGTAAGTTGATATTGAGGAGATCACCGCGTGGAACGAGATACCTTCGTTCACGCATTGGGAATCTTTGCATCCGCAGCTTAAGTTCACCGCAGAATAGTTGAGATACGGGTTGACGATCCTTTCAATTCGCAACTCAGCAAGAGAAGACGGAACTCCCGCGACAAGTCCCGTCTGACGAATCACATCCGCATTGTTGGTTCTGGCAATGTTCGTAGCCTGCCGAGCTGCCGATTGGGATCTACCAGCGAGTGGTCCAACCCACTGATAACTCAAGCTTGGGATCACCAAAGAAGCCGGAGCGAAATACAGTCTCAAAGACAGAGTTGAAGTGAGTGGCCATGGCCGTGTCTGCGCGAAGCAGCGTCATACCCCAATCGAATAGCATGCTTGAACCCGTGTTGAAATACATCGCTATGCTCCAAGTTCCAGGATAGCCACAGCACGCGCAGCCGGCCTGAGAACCGAAACATTTCGAAATAGTCTGTCTGCCCACTAACCCTCGAGTTGTAACTTGATCCCAGGGATGTAATGTGTGCCACAGTGTTCGCGCTCTGAAAAGTGGCTGTTCTATTTGACGCGGTCGTTTCTGCTTCGTATGATTCCCATACTGTTTAGCCAGAGTGGCGGAATTGGCAGACGCGCGGGACTCAAAATCCCGTGGCCTTCGGGTCGTGTGGGTTCGACTCCCACCTCTGGTACCAGCAGCCCCGCAATCGCGGGGCTCAGCTTTGCAGAAGCTTCTGAGCCTTTCTCATTCCTGCCGCATGCAGCACCGCATGAGTCGTTTGGCCTCTCGCAAACTCACAGATGCTCACTCACCGATTGCTTCATACACAACACAAAACGGGGCCCTGTGTGAGCCCCGTTCTTCGTTGATGTCAGTTTCGGTTTTCTTTACTGCCGGCCGCCGTCCTCGCGTTGTTCGCCCCAAGGTGGTCGAGGGGGCTCTTCGCGGCCGCGGCGATTGCGGCGCAAGAAGGTGGGGATGTCCAAATCGTCCACTCCTACGCGGCTTTCTTTGCCCAGTTTGTCAAGCATAGAGTCGTTGGATAGTGGCGGCCCGTCTTCTTCCTCGCGCCCGTACTCTACGGAGAATCCTGTGGCAATAACAGTCAGCCGGACAGATTCCATTCCTTCACGAATGGCGGTTCCAAAGATGATATCTGCTCGGTCGGATACGGCTTCCCGAATGAGTGAGGCTGCCGACGTCACTTCTTCCAGTGTCAGGTCAGACCCGCCCGTGATATTCATAATCACCTTGCGCGCTCCTTGGATCGAACCGTCGAGAAGCGGTGAAGAAATCGCATTTCGCGCGGCTTCCTTGGTCTTACCGTCTCCTGTGCCTTCGCCGATGCCCATCATGGCCGTGCCTGCATCGCGCATGACGGATTCGATGTCCGCGAAGTCAAGGTTAATCATGCCAGGGATGGTAATGAGGTCAGAAATTCCTTCGACGCCTTGCCTGAGAACTTCATCGGCAATTTCGAAGGCTTTGGTAATTGGCGTGTCTGTCGGCGCAACTTTGAGCAGCTTGTCATTGGAGATGCAGATGAGAGCGTCAACAGACTGGGCCAGCCGAGCAATGCCTGTCTCGGCCTTCTCCGCTCGAGCAAGTCCTTCAAAGGAGAATGGCCGCGTAACAATGGCTGTTGTGAGGATGCCTGCCTCTTTCGCAATCCCGGCAATGATAGGTGCTGCGCCTGTTCCCGTACCTCCACCCATGCCTGCGGTAATGAATACCATGTCCACGCCATTGAGCAAGTCAATGATGACTTCCTTGCTCTCTTCAGCTGCCTGTCGTCCGACATCTGGATTTCCTCCAGCTCCCAGACCTGAGGTCAGCTTTTGGCCAAGCTGCAGCGTTCGATGGCCCTTAATCTCGGCAAGAACTTGGGCGTCTGTATTGGCGATAACGAGCTCCACAGCTCTGTTGTTCGAGGCAAACATTCGAACAGCGGCATTGCCTCCGCCTCCGCCAACGCCAATGACCATCAGGCGGGCGAGTGAAGATGTGAAATTGGTCTGCTCTGCCATCGGCTACCCCCGGAAAAAACGATTAAACCAAGAGAAGAGCTTGCTCACAACAGACTCACGTTTCTTCTCGGAGTACTCCGGTTTCTTGAAATCCTTCGTCTCGACGGCGTACCGCAGCAATCCAATCGAGGTTGCATAGATCGGCGACTCCACAATGTCTCGCAGGCCGTGAATACCTTGCGGAATCTTGCCTCTTCGGACAGGGATGTCGTAGCGTTTCGAGGCAAAGTCAGGCAAACCATCGAGAAGCGAACATCCGCCAGTCAGAACCAGTCCAGCAGGAATGAGATCCCTGTACCCAGCGTCCTCGACTTCCTGCATACCCAGGTCAAGCAACTCCTCGATACGAGGTTCGATGATCTTTGCAAGGCGCTTCTTGGATACCTGTTTCTTCTCGTCTCCACCGATCGTAGCCACTTCGATCTTTTCTTCCTCGCCAACGGAGTCGACCAGAGCGGTTCCATGCATTTTCTTGACGAGTTCCGCTTCTTCGATCGGTGTCTGCAACCCCACAGTAATGTCGTTGGTAATAGATTCACCGGCAATTGGGATGACCTTCGAGAACCAAATGTCGCCCCCACGAAACACGCTGATATCTGTGGTGCCGCCGCCGAGATCCATCAGGATGACGCCCAATTCCTTCTCTGCCGATGAGAGCACGGCCAAGGATGACGCGATGGGTTCCAGAACAATCTGCCTGATCCCAATCCCCAACGTTTCTACACAGCGAACGAGATTATGCACGGCAGTGATCGACCCTGTGACGATGTGAACGTCGACTTCGAGCCTCGTCCCCGTCATGCCAACTGGGTCAGTGATCCCATCCTGGCCATCGACAATGTATTGTCGCGGAATGATGTGAATCATCTCGGATTCTGGAGGAATCTGAATTGCTTGAGCCGTCTCCACCACACGCCGCACATCGTCGTTGGTGATGATTCGGTCAGGGCGATTGATGGAAACGGTTCCCGAATTATTGATCGAAGAGATATGCTTACCCGCTATCCCCACATAGACGGAGTCGATTTTCACGTCCGCCATGTTCTCAGCTTCTTCGACAGACTTGCGGATGGAAGCCATGGTGCGGCCGATATCGACGACAACACCTTTCTCCAATCCGTGAGACTCGGACTTACCCATCCCGATGATCTCTACAGTCCCGTCAATGACATTCCCCACAAGTGTCACGACTTTAGTGGTGCCCACGTCAATGCCGACAACCACCTTTTCCTTCCTCATCTTCTCACCACCTTACGGGGCACGAGCGTTGCCTCTCCCCCAAATCTGACATCAACTTGTTCATACCTATCCATCTGAATCTCTCGGGATCGACAAAGTGCACCTAGTGCTACCAAGCGATCCTGTGTTTCGGCAATGTCGCCCAACAACACACGAGTATCATTCTCTAAGATTAGCTCAATTGAGTGCAAATCCGTAACATCCACGCTTCGCACGCCAAGCTGACACACAGTGCCCTGCAACTCGATGAGAAGCACGGCAACACGTGCATCTTCAACCCTGTCTCCATATTCCCAACCTGACAGCTTGGCACCAATGAGTTCTAGCGAAGAAGTGACAGATTCATCCCTTTCCACAATCACACCACCTTCGCCCACAGAAATCTGGGTATTCTCAGAAGGATGCTGCGACCAAGCAATGACCTGGCGTTCTTCGATTACAAGCTGGATGGTATGCGGGAAGACCCTGCGAACAGATGCTTTCTTGACCCATGGATGCTCTTCCAATCGGCTTCGAATGAGAGTTGCGGGGACGGAGAAGATCGTTTGCCCACGATGAAGTTGCGAAAGGGACACCAAGTTGGCCGCTGTAGCATGCTGATTTCCAGAGACTACAACCTCACGCACATCGCAGAACTGAAGCCACGGTGTGTAAAGAGTAATGATTGCAGCAGCTATGAGTACCCCCCCTGATATGAAGACCCAAACGGCGATCTGGCGCTTGGCACTTCCCTCCTTCACCCGGCAAAGACCTCTTTTTCCCCTACAGCAGAGAGATTCGTGAAAAAGTTATACAGTTTTTGTGCTCGAATGTCAATTCGCTTGCCGATCCTAGCGATTCTCGGCCCATGCCAGTTCGACCTTCCGCTGTGCCGTTTTCTCATCAAGTAAAATGATTTCGCCTAGGCAAGAGTAGTTGTAAGACCGGCTGTGAGACGTTGCCTTTGATTGCATCAGGAGTTGACACTGGACATTCTGTGGCGTTCGACAGATCACTGAATCTATGTTGAGCACACAGTTTTGTGCAAGAAGCTCCCGCTTTCCAGGATTCGCGCCAATCGTTCAGTGACTTGCCAAACATCACCCGCTCCAAAGCTAATGATAAAGTCCCCGGGTTCGATCGACTCTTCAAGAACTTGAACCGTTTGCTCCTTGGTCTCAATCATCCGAACGGTACTTAGCGTGTCACGGCGAATCGCTTCGACTACTTGCATGGCAGTGGTCCCCGGAATCTGGGGTTCGCATGCTGAGTAGATGGGATTGACCAATACAGTGTCCGCCCCTGCAAACGCCCCACCCAATTCGGATCCCAACGCCTTCGTTCGGCTGTAGCGATGCGGCTGGAATACGGCAATAATGCGTCTGCCCGGCCAACCGGAACGAATAGCCTGGAGGCTTGCTTCGATCTCCTCGGGCAAATGCGCGTAATCATCGACAACGGTCACGCCATTCTCTTCAAGCATCTCAAATCGACGATGAGGCAGCTGAAATGTTCTCAATCCGCGGATCGCTTCAGCCAGCGAGACCCCCGTCAGCTGAGCTGCCGCCAAGGCGCAGAGCGCATTCCGAACGTTGTGCTTCCCAGGAGCAGGAAGGACGACACGATTCACAAACGTATCGTGCTCATAGAGATCAAAGGAAGTCATCCAGCGGTCATAACCTATGTGCCTGGCTTCTAGATCGGCAGCAACGTCTGTACCTACTGTCACAGCCGCTGGGAAAGCCTGTGCCAAGAGCCCCACCCGGCTGTCATCAATGCAAAGGACTTGCTTGCTCGACTTGTCAAGATACTGAGAGAACGCCTGCTCGATATCCTCAAGCCCTGAATATGTATGAAGGTGGTCTATGCCGATATTTGTGAGTACGGCAATCTCCGATTGCACATGGACCAGCAATCCATCCGATTCATCAATTTCAGCGACAAACCACTCACCTGAATCCAAGCAAGCATTCCCGCCCAATGCCGGGCAATCCGCGCCAATCAAATAGCTTGGCTTCTGACCTGCATGTTTGAGCATCGTCGAGATCATGGCTGTCGTCGTCGTCTTTCCGTGCGTTCCAGCTACGCCCACACTACGGTGCTGTTGCAGAACCTGAGCCACAGCATGGAGCCGCGGGATAACGGGAATACGATATTTCTTTGCTGCAAGAATCTCTTCGTGATCTGTAGGGATGGCCGACGACACAATCAGGGCGTCGAGATTGTGGGCGACATGGTCTGCCCTGTGCCCACAATGAATGCGCGCGCCCTGTGCTTGCAGTAGGTCGGTTTCGCGATTGGTTCGGAGGTCGGAGCCAGATACATGCACTCCTTTCGCAGCAAGCAGCGAAGCTAGGCCGCTCATGCCAATACCGGCGATCCCAACAAAATGCACTCGCGAACTCCTCGTTATCACAGGCGAGCCCCCCTCATCAATGATCGAATCTCACCTAGAATCTCAGACTCTGCGCTGCGCTGCCCCATTCGCTTGGCGTTTCCCGCCAGGCACTCGAGGCCCAACTCATCGTCCATCTGATCTAGGATAGCCCCCACCAGACCGTGGCGGACAATAACATCGTCATCAGCCACTGTGCAAGCCCTCTCTTCTCTCATAAGCTCCGCGTTCTTCCTTTGATGATCATCGGCTGCTTCTTTCCACGGGACGAGCATCGCAGCCTTCCCGCACGATGTAATCTCGGCGAGTGATGTTGCTCCAGCCCGGCAGACAACAAGATCGGCAATGGCGAAGGCCGCCCCCATTTGGTGGACATACCCCTTCACAACAATGTTGCCCACATTGGAGGCATCCAACTCTGCGCGGATTGATGCCTCGACTGCGGCGTCACCCGTGATGAGCAGAATCTGGAGGTCGTTGTTGCC
>Ga0208648_1002585_pt1 | contig 12396 bp, 9 predicted proteins | sample AntAceMetag02UKL_FD_184772 | JGI IMG/M metagenome (GOLD analysis project Ga0208648, IMG submission 184772) | Saline lake microbial communities from Ace Lake, Antarctica - Antarctic Ace Lake Metagenome 02UKL (SPAdes) (version 2) | ecosystem: Environmental > Aquatic > Non-marine Saline and Alkaline...
GGGTAAAGAGTGAGAGATTGTCTCGCCAAGCCCGGTTCCGGATCACCGTTCCGGCTGCCAGGGAGAGAAAGATCAAGACAATTAGAAGATTGACGTACGCCCTCTTTTTTGAGTTTAGCCAGTTCCTCGATAGTGTCTCCGCCCCCCAGAGTGATATTCCCAGCATTGGAAGGTAGGCGAATCGTTCCGCTCCCAGCCGGGAGTTGGGGACCAGGTTGAGGATCGGCAGCAGGGTAATGACAAAGAAGGCCAGGCCGAAGGCCCCGACAATTTGATTCTTCCTTCGGATCCATACAGCTATCAGCAGAGCGGCCGTCAGTAGGGCCGGGATCAGCAGGTAGTTGCTCCAGACCACGGGGGGAAATGGGTCGGCATATTCGACCGTCAGGTTGACGGGAAAGAAGGCCAGTCTCCCGTAGAGTCCCAGCCCTTTAAAGGCGAGTAAGAGGCGGGTAAATATACTGCCGAACTCCGGCGCCGCCGGGAGTGTCCCCTGCTGGAAGAGGATGAGAAAGCGGGCAATGAAGTAAATTCCGGAGATGAGAAAAAGAATGATAATCCGAGGCCGGATGAGTACTCCCAACCGTTGCCGCCGGATAATCACCTCATAAGCAACAATGACCAGGGGAAGAGTAACCGCCATCTCTTTCGAAAGCAAAGCAAGAAGAAAAAACAAAATAGATAACCCGAACCACGCCGGATTAATCTTCCGTTCAGATCCTATCGTATTATGTTGGCCATTATTCAAAACTCTTTTTTTCATCTTTGTGCTGCTGATGTAAATCAGCAGCGCAAAGATGAAAAAAAGACAGCAGAGCAGATCTTCCCGGAATGAGATCCCGTTGACGGCTTCGGTCTGAACCGGGTGAATGATGAAGATCAGTGCGGTCAGTAATGGCCCGACTGTGCCGGGCAGGATTATTTTACTGAGAAAGTAAATGACGATTCCGGTCAGGAGATGGAGGATGAGGTTGGTCAGATGATAACCCCAGGGATTTAAACCGAAGATAGCGTAGTCGGAGAAGTAGGTAAAAGTTACCAGGGGACGGAATGAATATTCCTCGGAACGGGAGTAGTAATCCGCGGAAAAAAACCGAGGCAGGTTCCCCCAGTCCCGGATAAAGAGATTCTCCTCCACCGTCACCAGGTCGTCATAGACAAAAGAATTTGGGAGGGAGTTAGCATAGATTCCTCCTCCGATGATGACTATGAGGAGGATGGCGACGATGTTTTTTTTCAGGGTTTGCATAAAGGTGTTAAAAGCTGAACATCGAACGCTCAACTTCGAACGTCGAACATCGCTTGGGCTTAACTCTGTAGCCGGGGTCGTTGACCCCGGTCCCAGGCCTGCCGCGGTCACCGACTGCGGCTACAGTGCCTGGCCGCGTTCGACGCCTGCCCGCCGTAGCCTTGGCGTAGGCTGGTTCGAAGTTGAGCGTTCGACGTTCGATGTTCAGCTTTTCCCCGGTCTTAAACCTTTCAATTATAAGTTAGCGCTGTTGGCGCTAACTTGTCATCGCGATAATCCGGCATCCGCAGGATTCCATCTCAATCGCTCTCCAGGGGAAAGCGCCGATCCAGCAGCGCTGGTTGCTGAGCTTATCTATGTCTCCGCCCAGGCACTCGGCGTGAACAATCCGTTTGGGGAAGAGCTTGAGATGCATCACCTGGTAATAGTAATCCTGGGGGAATAGTTCATCCCATTTCTTCCCATACTCTTCCACTATCCTGGCCTCCGCTTTAGCAAAATGGTCGGGCTGCCATTTCCGGATGATAGTATTCATGGGGTGATCGGCCGATCCGCAGTCAACTCCAATCCACTTGAATTTCATTTTGGCGCACCACTTGTCAAAGTCCGGATTGGGACCGGGATGACAGATCATATAGCGGACCTCGTCGGCTTTCTTATGGCTCCAGTCATAATTGTGGTAGCCGGTGTTGATGATCAGAATATCCCCTTTCCGGATGTCAGCCTTGCTCATCAGCAGTTCCGGGCTATATAGGCTATAGTCCGAGACCTCTTTTGAGATATCCACGACCACTCCATCACCGATCCACTCTTTGATCGGAACCTTGCCGATCGGCCGGCCCGCGCCGTAGAAATGGATCTCGCCATCCATATGGGTCCCGACATGGTTGCTCATCTTAATGATCTGTCCGTTAGCTCCGGGTCCGCCGCCGTTACAGCCGGCGATCCGTTTAAAGTATTGGAGCTGAAGCGGCATATAACTGGGCCACGGGGGCGTATGTATGCTCAGAGGCATTGTCAGATCGTAAACATTTACTTCATTCATCAACTTCATAAAAGCTTCATTCTTCATAATCTTGTTCCTCCTTTTTAGTCCACGAATTATATTAACTGTCCCCCCTACCTCGGCCCCTTTTATGTCCACGAATTACACGAATTTCCACAAATTGTTTCCCCCTACCACGGCCCCTTTATAGAACTACAAATTTCGCGAATTACGCAAATTTGAAAAATACAAAAACGATTCTAACTTAGCGAATATTTTTACCAGCAACTGACAACTGTCAACAGTCAACTTTCTTTTCCCCCTACCTCGGCCCCTTTTTAGTCCACGGATTACACGGATTTACACTGATTGTTATCCTTGTCAACCGTCAACTGACAGCTGTCAACCTTCCTTTCCCTCGGCCCCTTTAATAGACTACGAATCACACGAATTACACGAATTTGGAAACTGATAACTGTCAACCGTCATCTGTCTTTCCCTCTGCTGGGTACATTTTATAAACTACGAATTTCGAGAATTGAATATCGATGGCATATTTTATAGTAAATTCGTGTAATTCGCGTAATTCGTAGTTCTAATATTGTTTGCTTAGCGAAGATAGGCGCGCACCGCAAAATGACCTCCGGTCATCGCGGCGTAAAATTCGCGGTTTAATTAGTTTCAGGAGTAGCAACCGGATTCGGTTTGGGATCAGCGCCGATTTTGCGGAGAATGGTCTCATAGAAGTGTTCTGTCTTTCTTTCTTTTTCGATATCATTAGGCTTGGTCTCTCCGTGGATCTCCCGCAGGGCGGCTTTGGCTTCCAGGCCGGTCTTCCCGTCCGGATCAAGCTCAATGGCTTTATTGAAAGAATCTTCAGCCGTCTCCATTTGCCGTAGTTCCTGGTGGAGTTGACCCAGGATTAGAAATATTCGGGGTTCCTCCGGATTCAGTTTGGAGGCCCGGGTAAGGGCTGATTCGGCCTGTCGGTATTGATCTTGTTCCAGGAAGAGTTCACCGGCGTGGAGATTATAGATGGGGTTATTCGGCTCCAGATCCAGGGCCCAGAGAAAAGCATTGGCTGCTTTATTATATTCCTCCCGGGCCATCCTGGCTTGGCCTAAGAGGTCATAAGTGGCTGCTTCCCGCGGAGCAAGAGCGACTGCTCTCTCCAGTAACTGGATCGCTTTATTGTATTCCCCGAGTCGGATAGATACCTCTCCCAGGCGGATATAGGCCGGCGCGAACCCGGGAGAGATGTCGATAATCTTTTGGAAGGCATCACCGGCTTCCCGATAACTACCCTTCTGGAAGAGTGTGGTCCCGTAGAGAAAATGAGCCGCAATCAAATTTGGATCAAGCTCAAGTGCTTTTTTAAGGGATTTAATAGCCCGGTCATGGTCTGGCTGCTGGCTGTAGATTATTCCCAGATTCAGGTATCCTTTGGCATAATCCGGTTTAAACTGGATAGCTTTCTGCAGCCATTTTTCGGCTTCCCGGGGGTCATCCATCTGGAAATAAGCCATTCCCAGGTTATTGAGTGCTTCCGGGTAATGGGGCTGGAGGGAGACGGCACGGGTGAAAGCGGTGATCGCTTCATTATAGATATTGAGTTTCCCCAGAGCTACTCCCAGTTCATTGTGATAGGCGGCGTTATCCGGATCCAGTTGGGTAGCCTTTCGGAATGACCAGACCGCATCTTCGAACCGGTTTTGCCGGGCCTGTCCTTTTCCCAGATCCTCCCAGGTTTCTGCCAGAGTAGGATTTATCCGGACCGCCTCTTCTCCCCAGCGGATCGCCTCCCCATTTCTACCGGATAGGAGGGCTATCCGGCAGAGGCCGGCTGCAACCGCGTCCGATCCGCGGTCTTCTTCCCAGGCTTCCCGGAAAAGGCCATCGGCCTCCCGCACCCGCCCGGCCGCGAGATGTTTCCGGGCCCGGATGATTTTCTCCCTCACCGCGGTCGGCCCGCCTTTGCCTCGGGCGGGGTCCTGAGCGGCTTCCCGCCCGCACCCGATCATGAGTAGAAGAAGTATGGTTATTTGAATCACAGATTTCATATTAAAACTTCGCTTCATAATTTATTTTAACCGCGGATTGTACGGATTATGCAGATTAGATCAAAAAGCAATCCGCTTAATCCGCTTAATCCGCGGTTAAATCATTTTCCTTTTCCTCTTTTGCCAGATCGATGATCAGATCGGAGATTCGGGTTTTAATCATATCCCGGATTTCCCGGGTTCTTTCTAGAGAATCCCCGAATGGGTCCGGGGTAGGCCAGGTGATCAATTTATCTCTCAATAGATCCGGGAAGAAAAGCTCCGGGTCTCCTCCCAGTGCTATGACCAGGTCGGCCTCTACCACCATCTTACTGGTAATCTGCTTCGGGTGGCGGCCGGAGATATCGATCCCCTCTTCCCGCATAACTTCGATGACCGGCGCGTTGATAAAACCGATCGCGTATGTCCCGGCGCTCGCAGCGTCCATCACTTTCGAGCCCCAGGCCCTGGCGTATCCTTCCGCCATCTGACTCCGGCAGGAGTTCCCGATGCATACGAATAAGACATTTTTTTTATGTTTCATTAATCAAGATTCCATTAATTGTATCGCTCACGATTTATTTTGAGTATTATGGTCAGTCTCTTAAAACAACAATTAAATTCTCAACTCAGTTCGTCAGGCGAATCTTTTAACTTTAGGCACTTTAGCGCACTTAAGTGCACTTTAGGCACTTAAGAACTTTGCCCGAGCAAAGCGAGGGCAGAGTTCTTAATAGTTTATCGTAAGGGTCAGGTGGTAGGGCTTGTCATCCGGGGATTTATTCTGTCCGATATGCCAGAGCATCCGGTCGACAGCCTGAGATGATACCCCCGGGATCTTCCCTTCTAATTCTTCCCGGATCAGCTCGCAGGCCAGGATAGTAGCGGTTCTGATCTCAATTTCCTCTCTGGACCTGGCGGGCATCCGTTGCCTCTCATCAATGAAATCCGCCAGGAGAGCCGAATATTCCAGGATACCCAGGCGGCGGAGAACCTGAGGGATCTTGTAATCAGCTGACGCGGTCATCTCGTTAATGTCCCTGAATTCTCCAGCGCCGGTTCCTTTCCATTGCTCGAAGAGCATCGCCGGCGCCAGTTGGGCCCGCTTGTAGAAGATGAGCCGATCTCCTTCCCATTCCGCGGAATCATCAAAGGATGGGAAACAGGATACCAGTAATTGAACCAGCCCGACCGCGCTCCCGCCCGCTTCTTCCACCAGGTGATAAAACCGGCCGTTAAAGCGATCTGCCAGTACTCTACCGACTTCCCGGCAGATAGCAACCCGTTCTTTCAGCAGAGGGATCTCGCCTTCTCCCCGGAATATCTGCTCGATTTCTTTCTCCCCGGCGGTGGCCAGAAACTTTCCCTCGTGGATTGGAACTTCCTCGTCGATCGCCCGCTTCAGGGCGGCAAACATCGCCCAGGCTCCATCGAGCGCTCTATCCTGGTAGACTACGGTCCATTTGGGAGAGCCCCAGTAACAGAAATTAAGGGAGTTCATCAGCATAAAGTAATCGACGCCGAGATTATTCAGATGAGGATAGACAAAGGGGAAATCCCAGTGAGGTTCCGGGAAGTCACCCGGGCCTATTCCGGCACAGAATTGGGAGAGATGATCACGATTAATCCGTACCGCGCGGAGTTTTTCTTTCAGCGGAGCAAGTGAATCAAGGATGTCTTTTTTGCCGTGGTAAGAGTGCATAATTAGACCTTATTTTTGCATATTTTCTGAACCGCAGAGACGCAGAGAGCGCAGAGAAAAAGTAGAGCAAATTATTAAAACTATTTTATCCAGGTAGTGAAAAAGCAATCACCCGAAATGATTATATAGGATATTGTTTTTTCTTCCTCTGTGTTCTCTGCGTCTCTGCGGTGAAATTGCCTATTCCCCGGATTCTTTCTGGCTAATTAACTTGTAAAAGCATTGGAAAATATATTATAACATTTTCATATCAAACCCAAGCAAAAAGGAGAGATCTCCCGGTGAATTACCGGAAAACAGAAGAATCTCCCCGGGATAATCCGGGGTATTGGTTGTCTAGAAAAGTGACTGAATATTCCGCATCCCATCATTTATGGAAGAAGGGTGAACGGATTATGGTTGCCGTCTCCGGTGGCGCGGATTCAGTAGCTCTTCTCCATATTCTGAATGGGTTGAGTCCTATTCTGGAGCTTGAGTTGACGGTCGTGCATCTGGATCACGGTCTTCGCGGTCAGGTATCACAGGATGACGCCCGTTGGGTGGAAGATCTCTCCCTCCGGCTGAATATACCGTATATTGGAGGCCGGCTGGATCCGGCATCGGAGGAGGAAGAATGCGGCCGATCATCGGAAGAGGCTGCCCGGATTGCCCGGTACGCGTTCTTCCGCGAGGTTTCCGATCGAACCGGCATTACCACGATCGCTCTGGCCCATCATGCTGACGATCAGGCGGAGACGGTCTTGATGAAGTTATTGCGCGGCTGCAGTCCGGCGGGATTAGGAGGGATGCGGGTATCGCGACAGGACGGCACCCTCAGGATTATCAGACCGCTGCTGTCTGCTCGCCGCTGGGAACTTCGCGAATTTCTGACTTCAAGTGGGGAGTCTTTCCGGGAGGACCTTTCAAACCGGGATTGCCGGTTTCTCCGCAATCGGCTCCGTCACGAACTGCTTCCTTTGATGGAGAAAGAATATAATCCTAAGATCAAAGAAGGGCTTATTCACCTGGCTGGTATGGTGCGGGACCGGGACGATTACTTGCGAGATAGGCTCGGGGATACTTTCTCGCGGGTAGTTTCAAAGACAGACGAGGGAATTAAGATTGACTGTAAGAGATTCAACTTTCTAACCGATTTCGAGCAGGGAGAGGTGTTAAGGCATGTTCTCTGGGAAGCCGGTGTAAATGGCCCGCGCCGAAGTTATTTTAAAGATCTCAAGCGTTCTATCGTGGGGCCATCCGGCAGTTGTCTGGACATCGCCGGAGGAGTGATGGCTCTCCGGGTAGATGATAACCTGATAATCAACAATGGATTGTCTGCCTGCGGCACCGAACCCTTAGCTCCTCTTGAGTTATCGATTCCGGGAGAGATGATAATTAAAGAGATCGGGGCGAAGATTACCGTTCGGCAATATCGCCGACCTCAACTGATTGAGTTGAATCAGACGGTCAATCTGAAGCAATACTGGAAGAATTATCCGGCAGGGGGAGAGCTGAAGGAATATCTTGACCGGGACCGGGTTATTGAACCGATTATGGTCCGTTCTCGCCTCCCCGGCGACCGTTACCGGCCGTTGTCAATGCCGGGAAGCCGGAAGATCAAAGATATCCTGATTGACGATAAGGTTTCCGGTTCCATTCGGGATTCGATTCCGGTGCTTGCGGATGCTGAAGGGATTATCTGGCTGGCGGGTTATCGCCCTGCCCATCGCTGTCGGGTGAGGCAAAATACCGAAAATATCCTCGAGATCACTCTGATACCGGTATGAATTTGCGCCGCGGAGATCCGAAAGGATTTATAATGTTGTTTTATACCTGAAATCTGGTATACATTACACAATATAGAACTTAGCCCTCGGCTTTGCCTCGGGCAACTTATAAGAATTAGACAGGATTAACAGGATTTACAGGATAATTGTTTAAGATCATCCTGCGTTATCTTGTATATCCTGTCAAAAATAGCTCTTTTTGAAATTCCGAAGCATGAACTGAGACCCGCCGGAGGCGGGGCCACTAGTGGCGACCTAAAGGTCGCCGCTACGAGTATTATTGTTCCGATAGTGTAGGAATAATTTTTTAAAAACGAGTCGGCATAGACCGGCAATTTAAATATGACTGATCAACCACCGAAAAGTAAGTTCCCCCTGTTTCAGAACCCGAAAAAATTAAAGGTCCTGATCTTCTGGATTGTAGGGGGGCTTTTTATTTTTTATCTCTACTATGGCCAACAGCTGGGCACGACATCTCCTGATAAGCTGGGGTATTCCGACTTGATGAGTTATGCCCGTAAGAACCGGATATTTAAGCTGAGCATCTCCGGGGAAGAGGGGAGTGGGCAGTATCAGGCTAAAGATGGTCAGAATAAGGATTTTACCGTGGTTCTACCGGTCCTCCTTCCTTCGGACTTCCTCTCAACGCTAGAGAAATTCAGTGTCCCTGTCTCATTCAAAGAGAAGAACTGGTTCTCGGAGATCTGGCCATCACTGATATTCCCATTTCTTTTCATCGGGCTCCTCTGGTTTTTCTTTTATCGTCAGATGCGCGGTGCCGGGCGGGGAGCGATGAATTTTGGAAAGAGCCGGGCCAAGCTCCACAAGGGGACGGACAAAGTTACATTTAAGGATGTGGCCGGAGTGGAGGAACCCAAGGAAGAGCTGGAGGAGATAATCGCGTATTTGAAGGATCCGAAGAAGTTTCAGCGTCTGGGCGGCCGGATCCCCAAAGGGATTATTCTGATCGGCCCCCCCGGTACCGGCAAGACTCTCCTGGCCAAAGCGGTAGCCGGGGAAGCCGATGTGCCTTTCTTTTCTCTTTCCGGATCGGATTTTGTTGAGATGTTTGTCGGTGTCGGCGCGTCCCGGGTACGGGATATGTTCGCGCAGGGACTCAAAAGCGCTCCCTGTATCATTTTTCTGGATGAGATCGATGCCGTCGGGCGGCACCGCGGCTCCGGTTTGGGGGGTGGTCATGACGAACGGGAACAGACCCTGAATCAGCTTCTGGTTGAGATGGACGGCTTCGAGTCCCGGGAAGGGGTGATACTGATCGCCGCCACCAATCGCCCGGATGTTCTCGATCCGGCTTTGCTTCGGCCGGGGAGATTCGATCGCCAGATCGTGATTGATATGCCGGATATCAAGGGGCGGGAGGAGATTCTGAAAGTTCATTCCAAGAAGATTGTCCTCTCCAAATCAGCAGTTCTCTCCCGGATTGCCCGGGGAACCCCGGGTTTCTCCGGGGCGGATTTGGCCAACATGATCAATGAAGCGGCGCTCCTGGCCGCCAAGCATAAAAAGAAGAGTGTCGGGATGATAGAATTGGAAGAGGCCCGCGACAAAGTTCGCTGGGGAAGAGAGCGGAAGAGCCGGGTGATGGACGAGGAAGACCGGAAGATAACCGCCTACCATGAGGCGGGCCATGCCCTGGTTATCTCGATGATTCCGGAGACCGAACCTCTCCATAAGGTGACCATTATTCCCCGCGGAATTGCCTATCTGGGGGCTACCATGCAGCTGCCTGAGAATGATCGCTATCTGGAATTCAGGAAAAAGCTCCTGGGTGTGATTGCCGGCCTCTTCGGGGGCAGAATAGCGGAGGAAGTTACTTTTGGTGACATTACCGCCGGTTCAAGGAATGACATCAAGGTTGCTACCGGGATTGCCCACCGGATGGTCTGTGAATGGGGAATGAGCGATAAATTAGGCCCGATGACCTACGGCGAGCATCAAGAGCATATCTTCCTGGGGCGCGAGATAAATCGGTCGGTTGATTATAGCGAAGCTATCGCGACTGAAATTGACCGGGAGACCAGGAGGATAATTGACGAATGTTATCACCATGCCGAGAAAATTATAGAGGAGCATCGGGATAAACTGGTGGCTATAGCCGAAGCGCTGCTTGCGTATGAAGTTCTGAATGATCTGGAGATAAATGAGATTATTGCAACGGGTAAACTGGTGCGGAAAGCTCCCCGGAAGAGAAAAAAGAAGTCCGTGAAAAAGGAGAAGAGCACCGATATAACCGAGGGGAAGAAGGCCGGTGAGCCGGAAATCCAGGCCGGACTCTTCCCTCCGGAGCCCGCCGAAAATCCGGCGCCATTATAATAAGTTAGCGCTTCGCGCTAACTTATTTTTGAAAAAAGACTACCATTGTTAGATTGATGCAATAGAAAAACATTCTAAATTTACAAGCAGGAACTTAGCCCTCGGCTTCGCCTAGGGCAACTTTACCTCTAAGGAAAGCAGGAAATTAGGAAAATTAAAAGTAATCTCCCTCCTGCATTCCTGCTTTCCTTAGAGGTTATTAAAATTCCGAAGCAGCAATGATAGGGCAACCAGTTCGGAGGTTATTTCAGTTTGACTGGACCGGCCGCGATGGTCGGGGGTTTCAGCTTGCTCTCGGAAGAGAGACGGTAATAATGGGGGTATTAAACCTTACCCCCGATTCATTTTATGATGGAGGGGCATACCCTGCCATAGAAGATGCGGTCTCCCGGGCTCTGGCGATGGAAGCTGCCGGTGCCGGGATTATCGATATTGGGGGAGAGTCCTCCCGTCCGGGTTCTCAACAGGTTTCTGTGGAAGAGGAACTACGAAGGGTGATTCCGGTTATTCGTCGTTTGGTGGAGATACTTAAGATTCCGATTTCCATCGATACCTATAAAGCGGAAGTGGCCCGTCAAGCCCTGGACGCGGGCGCTGGGACTATCAATGATATCAGCGCGTTACGTTTTGATCCTGGTATGGCTTCCGTGGCGGCGGAGTCTTCCGGACCCTTTATTATGATGCATATGCTGGGCGAGCCCGGAACCATGCAGGACCGTCCATCTTACCGGGATGTTCTGGAAGAGATAAAGGAGTTCTTTCGGGAGAGGATAGAGTGGGCGGAAGGGGAGGGCATTGATTCGGACCGGATTATCATAGATCCGGGGATCGGGTTCGGCAAGACCCTGGAACATAACCTGGAGATAATATCTAAACTGCCATCTCTGGCCGAACTGGGGCGTCCGGTCTTGATCGGACCTTCTCGGAAATCTTTCATCGGATCCATTCTCGGCCGCAAACCGGATGGACGCTTATGGGGAACCGCCGGCGCGGTCGCGGCCTGTATCGCCCGGGGCGCCCAGATTATCCGGGTTCATGATGTTCAAGAGATGAAAGATCTGGCGGTCGTCATGGATCGGATAAAGAAAGTTGACGGTTGACAGTGACAAAAATCAGAGTAATCCGTGGATAAAAAAAGGGGGGGGAGGCAGGGGGGTGAGCGTAATGTCCAATATCCAATGACCAATGTCCAAATGTAAAATTTGTAAATTGGAAATTGGAAGTTGGCCATTGGAAATTCATCATGGGGCCGAGGCAGGGGGAATAGAAATACTATGCTTAATCAGCGGAGTTAGTTAATACAATGTTGAGGATTGCCACAGCAGGGATTGAGATAACACTCCTTATCATACTGGTCTATTATCTCCTGGTCTTTATCCGGGCGACCGGGGCGGTTCAGGCATTGAAAGGCATTGCTCTGTTGGGATTGGCTTTCGGTTTGGCCAAGCTGATCCATCTTGATGTTCTCTTCGCCCTCTTCTCCCGCTCCTTCTCCTATCTATTTTTGGCCCTGGTGATTATATTTGCTCCAGAACTCCGCCGCGCCCTGGCGGAACTGGGTCGCCGCCGTATCTTTTCCAATGCTTCAATTGGAGACCGGGTTATAGAGGATGTGGTCTCTTCGGTGATGGAGCTATCCCGAAAGAAGATCGGAGGTCTGATCGCGCTCCAGAGAGATATCGGTCTTGGTGTCTGGGTTCAGTCAGGTGTATGTATGGATAGTGAGATATCGACTAAACTCCTGGTCAGCATCTTTCAGCCATTCGGTCCTCTTCACGACGGTGGTGTGGTCATCAAGGGAGATAAGATAGTCGCCGCCGCCTGTCTCTTTCCTTTCTCTCAGAAGCAATCCGCCACTTCCGGGTTGGGGATGCGTCACAAAGCCGCTTTAGGGCTGTCCGAAGCTTCGGACGCGGTGGTGATTGTTGTGTCGGAGGAGAAGGGAACCGTTTCAGTAGCTGTCCAGGCCCGGTTGCGCCGGGATCTTACAGAAGAAGAATTAAGGAAATTATTGGATGATAGTCTGCATAATAAACGGAGATAAAACTGATCGCTAATATTAAAAATTGGTTGGGCCATAATTCCATCTTAAAGATAATGGCTCTGGTCGTCGGGATTGTGGTCTGGATTATCGCATCCCGCTGGGTCTATGAGACCAGTACTCTGGTTGTGCCGGTGGAATTGAAATTGGCTTCCGGGATGACGGTGACCGACATTGTTCCGCCTCAGGTAACTGTAACTCTGGAGTATCCGCGGGAGTCGCACGACTTGATTGAGGAGGGGAAGGGAGAGATCAAGCTGATCCATGATCTTACCGGGAA
>Ga0208648_1002586_pt1 | contig 12383 bp, 13 predicted proteins | sample AntAceMetag02UKL_FD_184772 | JGI IMG/M metagenome (GOLD analysis project Ga0208648, IMG submission 184772) | Saline lake microbial communities from Ace Lake, Antarctica - Antarctic Ace Lake Metagenome 02UKL (SPAdes) (version 2) | ecosystem: Environmental > Aquatic > Non-marine Saline and...
CCCTGATCAGGAGAAAGAGGGGGAATAAACAAGACGACTGTTTACAGTTGCCGGTTTTTTCCTTTTGGTCCCATGCGCCGGCATGGAACCAAAGGGACTCTAATTTTTTAGTGTATTCTCATAGGCCTCATCGATTCGTTGTTCCAGATATGTGATGGTGTTTTGATTGTTTTCATAAAGATCGAAACAGTAGCCGTCTTCTCCCAAAAGGCCCCCGGGAACCAGATCGCCTTCTTCATCAGGATCCGTCACGCAGTCGCCGTAAAAACATACGGACAACCACCGGTTGTCAGGATCATCATCCACGATGTCGATCATGGTAATCAAGGTCCCCTCTTCGTCTTGGACTTTCTTCCGAGCCCTGAGAGAGGTGCTGACGCCGGGTCTTGGAACAACGGACAGGACCGCCTGGTCTTTTTCCGAAAACCGATTGGCCAGCCTTAGAAAGATATCCTTCATGTTCATTTCATCCAGGGTCCATTTATCGAGGAATTCCAACAACGTTTTGTAATCTTCCGGTTTTGAAAACATGTTCTCTTGCATTTTTTTACGTTGCTCCTTTTGTTATGATCGCGTTCGTTGATCAGGCCACATCATATAACCCCCGGTCCCGATCCTGCAGGTATACATGCCTGAAAGCGCCTTTCTTGCCCGCCTGAAACCAGTCCAGGCCGATTTTACGGCATGCGGGACAGGCCTCCATGGGGATGTGAACACCCATGATATGCTGGCCGGTACTGGCGGTGGACGAAATGGAAAAGGCACCGGCGCAATGGGAACAGCACCTTATTTTTTCATTCTGTCTTTCCTGAATTCCGTCCGTATCATAAAAGATGTCTCGTTTTCGCTCCAGGATTTCCCCTTCATCATATGACTTTTTCTTGAGCCCCCCCCGCAAAAATAGATCCTTCAGCGCTTCAACCAGCTGTTCAATATTCAGGGTCACATCCCGGGATTGCGGGCGATAGTCTTTTTCATAATTCGGTTCTTTTACAAAGGAGGTGTCCATGCCGGCCATGGCCATGATAATGCCCACATTCACATAGGGCAGGGCATTTTCGATGGCGTATCCGCCCTCAAGTACGGCGATGTCCGGTTTTAAGCGTTTATTCAAAATGGCATATCCACGGGCTGAAAAGTTCATATTGGTGATGGGATCATTAAAGTGGTTGTCCTGGCCGGCTGAATTGATCACGATGTCCGGCTTGAATTCTTCCAGTAATGGCATCACCAATTCATCCAGCGTATAAAGGAAACCCTTTTCACCCGTCTGAGGGGGCAGCGGGATGTTAACGGTTTTCCCCTGAGCATTAGGTCCGCCGGACTCATTGGGGAAACCGCTTCCCGGGTAGAGGGTGCGGCCGTCCTGGTGAATGGAGATGAAAAGGGTGTTGGGGTCATGCCAGTAGATATCCTGGGTACCGTCGCCATGATGGCAGTCCGTATCCACAATGGCCACTTTTCGAACGCCGTAATGGGTCCGGATATATTCGATCATGACTGCTTCAATGTTGATATTACAAAAACCCCGGTTGCCGTGAACCACACGCATGGCGTGGTGTCCCGGCGGTCGAACCAGGGCGAAAGCGCTCTCCACTTCACCTTTTAAAACCGCATCCGCTGCCACAAGACAGCCGCCGGCGGATATGAGATGGCTCTCCGTGGTGACGGCAGACTCGTCGGGAACACAGAAATGGGCCCGTTGAATGTCTTCATAAGCTGCGGGACGTACACGGTATTCTACAATCCCCGGAATATCCAGCAAGCCCTCCTCCATGACTTGATCCTGTGTATAGAGAAGACGTTCTTCACGTTCAGGATGCTCGGGACTGATGGCCCAGTCAAATGCCGGGAAAAAAACCAATCCGGTCTTGCGTTGTGCGCTTATCATGCGTCAAAGGCTCCTTTTCCATTGGGGAATGAGACCCGGCGTAATGGTCATTTTAAGGCGAATGTTCCGACCCACCGCCCTGTAGCCACGAATCATGTTGAAGACTTGTTTTTCCGTAATGGACGTTTCCAGTGAATTGTTTCGCGCGCCGATTATCAAGGCCCTTCGGCACAGGGTTTCCCGGGCCAGGGCGATGGCCTGATCCATATCAAAGCGGCGATCGATTTTGTGTTCCTCCCCGACTTCGGGAATGATCACCGTCCCCCGTTCCGTATCCGCCTGAAGGGTCACTTGAGCCGTGACCCTGGCTACAGCGGCCCCCACGGCGTTGGCCACATCATAATGGGGCGGTACGCGGCAGGGCAACCCCAGCGCCTTTTCCACGTAGGGGGCTATATGGGGGGCGGGTCCGCCCATGATGAGTACGGATGTGGGCTCAATTTTTTCCTCGTTTAACACCTGGTGAATGGTGTAAACCGGCTGAGCGTTGATATCATGCACAAAGGCCCCGGCCGATTGGGCAATGGTCTCGGCCATCTGTTGCAACACGCGATCCGCAGCGGCTTCGGCGTTGCAACCCAAAGCGCTGCCCAGGTCTTCCATAGCGACCCTCGCCGCACCTTTGTTTCCCATGTCTAAAAGCCCGAGCGTCACCAGCGCGTCCGTAGGTGTTGCCACGGCACCCCCGAATGCCACCGGGGGACCATTTCGCAAAGGCCCCACGGTCATTTTACCGTTGGTTTTCACCTGAATCACACTGTCTCCGCCCGTTCCCAGGGAATGGGTGATAATGGATCGAATCAATGTTTTATAACGGCCCAGTTTAACCCCATGGGGATTGAGAAGCGGCATGCCGTCTAGAACGACAGCCATGTCCGTAGTGGTTCCGCCCACGTCCAACACCAGGGTCGCTCCTCTGCATCCATCCAGCGCCAGAGCCCCCATGACACTGGCGGCCGGACCGGATTGTGCGGTTCGAGCCGGTGACCCGACGCTTCTCACGAGATCAATGGTGCCACCATCCGGTTTCAAAAGGTAGCGTGGCCCATGCAGGTTCTTTTCATCCAGAATGTGCGTAAGTGCACCGGAAAAGGTTGTGTGGAGTTCGTGAAGTGAAGCATTCAGATAGGTGGTAAAAATGCGACGGGGAAAATTGAGGCCACCCGAAACCGTGTGCCCCATGGCCACATGTGAGAAATAATTTTTGACCCAATCAACAATCTGAAGCTCGTGAGCGGCATTTCGAACGGAAAATTTTCCGGTGATCCCTATGGTATTGATGCCCGCTTCCCGAATTTTTGCGGTCGCTTCCATGACGGATGACTTGTCCAGGGGGACAGCCTCAAATCCCTGGTGGTCCAAACATCCTTCGACAACATGAAATGAAGGGCCAACGGAAAAACAGGCAGGATCAATGCCAGGGCCCGCGGATATAATCATGCCGGTTCGTTCAAGTCGATCTTCGACGATGGCATTGGTTGCCAGGGTCGTTGAAAAAGCCATCCGTTCGATCTCTCCCGTTTCAACCCCACTCAAAATGCTTTCAAGAGCGGTTCGAAGGGTTAACAGGAGGTCCTCCCCGGTGGGGATTTTTATTGCCGCCAGAATCTGATCCCCTTCTATGAGCACCGTGTCTGTCTGCGTTCCGCCTACATCAAGTCCCAGAATCATCGTTTCACCGCCCCGGAATAAGTATCAACAGTTTTGATTTATGATAACAGCTGCAATCTGAAATGTGAAGTGAGAGTTTAAAATACGGGTTTATGGCTTAGAAATTGGGCTTGCTTAGTGTGTAAAAAGGTGTTATGTAAGCTTCCTGATAATTTTCGGGGAATATTGCCCCCTCGAGAAAAGGGGATTTTTTGAATATCGTGAAACTAAGGAGAAATGCTGATGCAACATATTTTTAGGGTTCGATTGTGGACGGCGGCCGTTGTGCTCTCGTTGATACTTGTGAGCTGGCCGGTTAATGCGGAGGAAAAAAAATCCGGTACGGAAAAAGTGGCTGTGGTGAATGGTGACGTGATTACCCGCGGTGATCTGGACCGGGCCGTGGATTTCGGCAAACGGCAGGCCATGCAGAAAGGACAGCCCCTGAATGCGGAGCAACTGGCAGCCCTTGAAAAAGATGCCTTAGATAAATTGATCGGCATTCAGCTCCTTTATCAGGCCAGTAAGAAAGCAGGAAATAAAGTAGACGAAAAGCAGGTGGATGAAAAGTTTGCCCAATTCAGAAAACGATTCCCCAACGAGGAGGCTTTCAAAAAGGCAATGGGGGAGTGGCATGTCACTGAGGCAAATATGAAGGCCGAGCTCAAAAAAGGCATGGTCACTGAAGCGTTCGTGGTCAAGAACTTTGTGGAAAAAGCGACTGTGTCGGAAGAAAAAGTAAAGGCTTATTATGACAGCAATCCTCAATTTTTCAAACAGCCGAAAAAAGTGAAAGCCAGCCATATTTTGATCAAGGTCAAGCCGGATGCGTCAGAAGCAGAAAAGGCCGAAGCCATGAAAAAGATCAAGAAGATCCAGGAAAAACTCAAGAAAGGGGATGATTTCGCTGAGGTCGCCAAAGCGTCTTCAGAAGGACCCAGCGCTGCCAAGGGCGGAGACCTGGGCTATTTTGGAAAGGGACAGATGGTCGGACCTTTTGAAGATACCGCTTTTTCTCTTGAACCTGGAAAAGTAAGCGACGTGGTAAAAACCCCGTTTGGATACCACTTGATCAAGGTTATGGACAAAAAGCCTGAAACCACAATTCCCTTTGAGGCCGTGAAACCCCGCATTGAGCAATTTCTGAAGCAGGAAGAAGTTCAAAAAGAAGTAAAAATATATATTGATAACCTGCGAAAGGAAGCCAAGGTAGAGATTTTTTTGAAAAACGCCTCCTGAGTTCTAAGCTCATGCTAAATAACTGGTGTCCATCCATAAATGAGAAAATTTGTTCGAGTTCAAGGAAGGCGATAATTGTAACCGCAGGAATACATTTGAGTATTTCGAGGATTACAATTTGAGCCTGACGCCGAAATCGGGCAAATCGGCCATTTGTGGATGGGCACTAACTAATTTCCCGGAGGGATGGCCGAGTGGTCGAAGGCGGCGGTCTTGAAAACCGTTGGACGCAAGTCCCGTGGGTTCGAATCCTACTCCCTCCGCCAATAGCTTGAAAAAAATTTTTCTATTGTGTATAGAGGGCTGGCGAATAAAGCACCCTTTATCAGCGAAGCAAAGATATCAATTTGGTGTTTACAGATCACCACGGAGAGATGGCCGAGTCGGCTGAAGGCGCTCGCCTGCTAAGCGAGTGTAGGGTTTAAAGCTCTACCGAGGGTTCGAATCCCTCTCTCTCCGCCAAACACTTAAAAACATTAAACATTCGAAGCACCGTTGAGCTTGACATTTGTTAAATTCTCCGGTGCTTCAATATGGCCCATATTTCTTTCGAGGTCCTTTGTGCTGAAGGTCTTAAAGACCATCAAACCCTATCCATCACAGATGGCAAAAGACGGTGCCAGAAATTCCACTTGTCGATGAGAAACACCGCACTCCTCAAAATGTTCACGCCACCCACTGACAGTTCCCACTAATTCCTGTACAATGGCCCGGGCATGTTCCATTGAAAGCCCGTATCTGGCAGAGCGGCTCAATGCATTTTCGAGGGTTGCTTCCCTGCCCCGCTCTCCCACCGACATGGTAAGACGAAATCCCGTCCCTACAGCCGAATCGCGCCGGTGTTGGTACGATGTCGTACGCAGGCGAAAGGGACATCTTTCCGCCGTCCAGCAGAAACCCATGGTTTCTGGGATGATCATCCGGGGAGGAACGAAAGTCAAGATTTCCAACCCGTGTGGCATTGGCTGCCAGCAGGAAATCGATTTCCGAAAGGGCCTCCGGTGGTACTCCGGCATCCGCCGCGATGACGAATCTTCCCCAGTAATCCGGCGTACTATCTCGAAAAGCCCCATAAAGGCCGCCATTGCCTGTCATCTCTCTGGGAATAACGCCCAGAGGCAGGGCGATTGGGTCCACTGAGAGTGCATTGTGACATTCAACATATCTTCGGCCATAAGCGAAGGTGCCAATGCCGGAGTCTCCATCGTGGGTGAAAATTCCCGCGGGGACCGCGACCGTCTCGCCTGGTAGATATATGAAGACTACAATCTCTCTCTCGTCCATAGCTAAAAATCCAAGTCCCTGGCATCTTTTGATGCCCTGATGCGTTCCGGCAGCCGTTTATGTTCATTGAAAATGCCCACCTGGTCCAGTTCGGGCAAGGCAAGGTCCCTGATGTCCTTATCCAGACCCAGCACCCAGAGCGCTGAAACAAAAACGGCAAGAAAAATCCCGGAATCTCCCTTTTCAAGCCTGGCAAGGGTTTTTCGACTGACGAACATGCGCGAAGCCATCTCTTTCATGGTGATTCTCCGCCTCTTCCTGGCGATTCGGATTCGTTCCCCCAATCGGGAAATCACGTCCGCCATTTCCGGCGGGAGACTGTTTTTGGAAAGCCTATTTTGAGACATATATAACCCTTAATAAACATTTAGGGCCCATATATGATATAAATTCGATGATCCGTCAAGTGAGTTTCACCGTCTGCTGTTCACCTCTGTGGGGTTCCCCATGGATCTAGCGAAATATTCGGGCAGGATGCGATTGTTCTCCCACAATCCCATTGTCGCTGCCGCCGGCCCGAACGTCATGGGGCATCATCGTATGGTTATCCGTCAAGCCCACAAAAAAAGAGCAAATTAGCTAATCGCTAACCTGCTCTTTTTATGATCTATTTATGGTCGGGGCGAGAGGATTTGAACCTCCGACATCCTGCTCCCAAAGCAGTGACATATCCAATCAAAAATTGTTATAACCATTTAATATTATTGGCGAACTTTTACCCTACCAGATTGTGAAGCACTGCACACCATGCACGCCCACCGACAACAAAATCACCCACTTACAACCAGCTTTCGTATGCAGTCGGCACAAAAGGGTACTTTTTTGGTACCTTTTTTTCTGTAGCGTCCCTGTCTGGAAATAGCTGAATCTGGTTCATTTTCAGATCATTTTCAGGCACAGGCAGCTCCACGATCCCAATTTCCTCATCCTAAGGTCATACGTTTCATAGACCAGTTTGTCTATCTGGCGGTCGGTGGCCCCTATTCGGTGTTGGATATTTTTTTCTGAAATTTTCCGATTTTTTGTTTACAAGTGACTGGTAAGCATTTTAAATTGGTCAAAATGGCACGCACAATAATGATAGAAACCATCTCCTGCAACCGGATAGCCGGAAAATCGACCGATCCCTATATGTTGTGGTTGAGGGAATTCCCAGAGTGATTACAGAGGTTGAGGGACCGCAAGGAATAAGTAAGGTTTATTGCAGGTTTTGATGGCGTGAATTCTTGCTAACACGCTGGAGAATTCTAACCCTCCCCGAGGCGTGAGATAGAAAATGGATATCTCAGTTTTTCCAATCTCCTCAACTTGAATATATCACACGATTTTTGACCCAACAATATCATTGATATTGTCAAGATAACACAGATCTAGTGGAACAAGTCAGATCCAGAAAGTTATTATTGCAGGTATGTTACAATGAAACGATTTAGGGATATGCGGAGGCCCTCTCCACGAAAGTAATGAACCTTAAACTGGTCAGTTCTTCGAGGGAAAATTCCTGCCACGATAACCGACTGCGTGACCCGTTTCAAATTTTCTATTGGTTACCGAACAAGACTCCTGCTAATCATCTCTACCTGTTTGCGGGCATTTCTTTGGCTGGGTTTGGAACCGAGGCCCCTCTGACTTCTGCGGGGAGGTTCTGGCTGAAAAAGTGCAACAGGAAGAATATTATCAATAAAAAAGAAGGGCGGTCCTCGATTATAGATGCAGATAAGGACCAGGATTCGTTCAGTATTGTTATGGATTTTCCGAACTGGCTTGGAGAATATGATTAAAAGCTGTACTTGATGCCGCCACAGACGAAATTTGATCCGGACCCGGAGGGTCCAACCAACCCGAACACCGACGAGCGATGGTGGATTCGCAGCACCAGACCCCATTTTGGATATTTCGGCAGGCCCAATGATAGTTCGAACATTAGGTAATTGAGCGCATGCTGAGCATCTTCTTCGTCTTTTTTTTCCACATTTGATATTTCGGTATAATACGAGATGCCCTCACCTACGGCAACGCTGGTGGTCACATAATTGTTCCAGGGAAATTCATGCCAGCGCGCGGCGATAAGACCAACGAATTCCCATTGATCATCCGTGTTGAAATGCTTTCCGATCTGACCCTCAGCCTCCAAACTGATATATTTTTTATAGTGCCAGAACTGGCGCGCCAAGGCCACCACGCCGATGTAAGCATTTTCTTCAAACTTGGCCCTAAGTGCGAACACATCACCAATATCTTCCTGAGCGTTGACGCCAGAGTAAGCCGTCAAAAACCAATTGTAGCGAGCAATGTTATCTTGAGTTTGTTCGTCTTCTGCAAATGCACCTGACGTAACACCAATTACTAATGCCAAAAAGAATAGCAGAGTCCATCGAACTCGGATCAGAATCAATTTCAATCGTTCCTAACGAATTTTATAAAATTTTTTTTTATGTCAGATTCTGGGGCGGACGTCAATATGTAAACGAAAATGGCGTTTTGCCGGAAAGGCGCTGAAACCATACGACTGAAAGCTGTTTGATTTTCATATCGTTTTTTCAGGATGCTCCGCCGGCAACACCACCAACGATCATTACTTTCATCTTTATTTGACCGTATACCCCTTCCTTCGAGACGCGCAGAATAGGCACATAGGTACTACGCTTTTCGTCGGTCGCGGTATTCTGCTGCTGGTTTTGCGCCTGCTGTCTCCTGTTCTGACGGATCTTCATTCCACCCACCATGGTACCGGCCGCAGCTCCTGCAGCCGCTACTTTACCCGCACCATCATTTGCAATTCCACCCACCACCGTGCCCCTGATCCTTTCGCCCTGAGGGCCCTGGGGTTGAGCAGCGGGAGGCTGAGCCGGTTGCTGCGCCTGCATCGGATCAAAGCCTGTTTTCTTTTTGGCCCAGGTGTAACAATCATACTTGTCTTTTTACATCTGCTCCGGGGTTTGACCTTTGGCAGGGAAAATAATGAGATCCTGCCCAAAAGAAAGATTTCCAAAAAAGACCGAAAGGACCATCGTCGTCGCCAGTAAAATTACTTTTTTCGTAGCAGTGCTCCTTTTTTCATTCCATTCTTTCCCCAAGGGGCCTGAAAAGATGACGGGGGCGAGCTCCAATCCCGTTTATTGCGTCTCGCCCCACATCAAAACGATACTAGTTAACGAGCGGAATCTCTGCCGCAAGTTCATATTTTATTACCGCACGGATTTTGTTCTCGATCTGCAAATAACGAAGGACTTGCTTAGGTGGCAACACCTTGCTCAGTTTCGGAACATACGATGCCTGGAGACTCGCTTCGGCTTTTTGGATACTCAGAAATTCAGTCGTGAGTTTCTTGGCCTTTTCGTCGGTGAGGGTATTTGAATCATAGTCTTTCGCGTAGCCGTCGATGAGCCCAGCCATGCGCTTATTGATCGCCATCAAATCCTTTTGATACGCATCATAGATCGGCCAGAAACCTTTCGCTTGAGACTCCGTCAGACCCATGTTCGCCGCAACAAGCAGCTTCTTGTCCGCCTTGATTTTGTCAAGCAGGATTTTCATGTTGTCCGCCTGCTTGTCCTGCGATAAAGCTGGAGAAACGGTTAACATGATCACCGCCGCGATTGTCAAAACTAAAGTTGCCAAATTTATTCTTTTCATTTCTTTTCTCCTTTTTCAAAAGTTTGTTTTGGTTATTTTCATCGTTTCTTTCGAGATTATCCAATTCATGCTTTTAGTCCCAGGCATTCCTCCCCTCGATGCACGGAAACCCCTGAAAATAAAAGAGGACAGCTACCGATAATCATGAACGTTTCGCAAACATTTCGTATCAAGTACGCCATCTTTCTCTCCCGGACAAATGGACTACATACGTCATGCGCATTATCCCGTCTCACTTTGAACTGAACCAGAGGCCTCCTCCCGGAGCAGGTTACGGAACAAAGCGAAAAAACCCTCCACCCGAAAAGGAGCCTCTTTTCTTTTAATGGATCTCAAACGTCCTTATTTTCCGCGCTCTGCCTTGTACAGCCCTTCTCGGAGATTTGCTGATCTGGGATTGCTCACATCTTTTTGCACGAGGATGTTTACGGGTCGTACCTCTTTGCCGTAATAATCCTTGTTGAAATCGTCATTAACCTTAATCACAGAGCCATCCAGAGCAAGACCTGCGAATGCACCCTGTGCCCGAGAGAAGGAGACCAGATCAGCCGCCACACCTTTTCCGGCCGCACCGGCGCCAACAGGACCCAGCGCAACAGAGGTATCTCCACCCAGTTTAAAGGATGAACCGTAAAGGGACTCCATGCCTCGCTCGGTTCTGATCTGCATGATTACTTCGGAAGATTCTCCCCCTATCTGAAGGCCGAAACTTACCGACCCGATGTCGTAAAAGGCAGGCTGTCCCCAACGACCTGTTTTCGGGTCTCGAAGCAACACCACGCCCCGTCCACCGGAACCCCCGAATATGAATCCCGCCTTCAGAAGTTGTGGAACGATAAAAACGCCTTTTGCGTCCTTGAGATGATCCTTGAACCATGCCATATCCGCTTCAGCAACAAAATTGTTCAGGGTAACCAGGGCTTGATCTACCAGTATCTGGGGTTTAAGATCTTCCTGTGCGCCAACCGGCAGGGCCATTATGCAGAAAACAACTGTCAGAAACAGACTTGCTGCGAAACGAAAAACTTTCTTGGTTCTCTTTTTTTCAGCCATTTTGCTCTCCCTATTTTTTCCAAAAATCAAATTGTTCTCCAGCTTGAAGAGACTATTTCTTCTTTCCAAACCGGCGCTGTTAGTGTTCACTTCTTATGTCTGCTGATTCGAGCAGCAGTGAAAATTAGGCAAGTTCCTTTTTCCCGATCACCTCCTTCAAGCAAAAATCGCCACCGATCAGAACACCCAGTTGAAATTGACGGCCAGGAAGAATATGCCTGGCCTCTGACCATGACCTGCGAGCCCTCAAGACGTGTCATGCCGGCCGGGTTGGTGAGTATGGCTGAGGCATCCAGCGCACGCGCACTCCAGCCGGCCGATGCAAGTCCTACGTCAAGTGAACCGGCCTCGTAAAGCAGGATTCCGTCCGCGAAGGCCGGACCGGAGCCGAGCAGGCTCAGCCAAAACGCCGAGGCGATCAAAATGCGCCTTAGGCCAAGGGCCGTCTTTCGCTTTTTGGTCATCCGGCACGGTCCGCAATGGCTTCTTGCCTTTTCAAGGAAAGCTTACGGATCGCCAATAACTCCTCTGTACACCCAAATTTGTCCTGCCCGTTCGCAAAATAATTGGCAAATGTTTTGGGGTGTCATCCAGAAGAATGCATAATATGTGCCAAGGAAAAGAAAAGGGACGGCATTTCGATAACTATTTGAAACTTTAAAGAAACTTTGTCTTAACCAAGAGATCAGGAGTCAAAAAAGAAGACGTGTAAGAAACTAAGTATGGTTTTAAAACCATATTTGGTTTATATTGGATTGGGTCCCACAGTGCGTTCAGGGACAAACAGTCCATAGTTCAGGGATTTTCCCAGGTGGCATGAATGAAACAGAATATTATTTATCAGGGTAACTCGGTAATTTCCGTTGAAATACATCCGGATTATTCCCATCCGGTGGTTATTAAGAAACCTTCCAAACGTCAGCCATCCCGGCGAATCCTTCGATCCCTGGAGAAAGAATACGAGATGACCCGCTCCCTCAACGCGATCGAGGGTGTCCGAAAGGCTTTAGGGCGACAGTCAGGTGAGAATCAGCCGGCCTTGATCCTGGAATATATCGATGGGGAGACCCTTCATGATCATATCGACAGAAAAACACTCAACCTGCGTGCAAAATTAGAAATCGCCGTCGATCTGGCCCGCATCCTGGGAAAAATCCATCAACAGGATATTATCCATCTGGATATCGACAGCAAAAATATTCTCATCGGAAACGAGCAGCAGGCGGTCCATTTTATCGATCTGGGTGCTGCTTCCCGCATCACCGGTAATACCCACCAAAAATTCGCGCCTGACCAGATGCTGGGAACCCTGCCGTACATCTCACCGGAACAAACGGGCAAAATCAACCGCGCTCTGGATGAGCGTTCGGATCTGTATTCTTTAGGGGTGGTTTTCTATGAACTCGTGACCCGGCAGCTGCCGTTTGATTCAACAAATGCGATGGAGCTTATTCATCAGCATATTGCCCGGGTACCGGTCTCGCCGTCTGAGGTATCGTCAGAGATCCCGGAAGTGATCAGCTCGATCATTTCAAAGCTCCTTATAAAAAATGCAGAGGACCGTTATCAATCTGCAGCCGGAGTTCAGGCCGATCTGGAGAAATGCTTACAGCGCTTGAGTCCGGAGGAT
>Ga0208648_1002588_pt1 | contig 12377 bp, 13 predicted proteins | sample AntAceMetag02UKL_FD_184772 | JGI IMG/M metagenome (GOLD analysis project Ga0208648, IMG submission 184772) | Saline lake microbial communities from Ace Lake, Antarctica - Antarctic Ace Lake Metagenome 02UKL (SPAdes) (version 2) | ecosystem: Environmental > Aquatic > Non-marine Saline and...
TGGCCGTCGCCGTTTCTTTCCCATATAGCATTAGGGAAACTGTGGAATATATGTCTTCTCAATTTGTCAGCACTTCTTGAGCCGTCGTGGTTCATTTCATCGTATTTAATCACCAAGTCTATTTCCATTTTCACCTCCTTGATAGATATTGAGGTTTTTTCTTTATATAGAAATATGAAGCGGGGTGTATATTTTGGATTATAATTTGATTTATATAGCGTTTGACTGGAGAGTGGTGCTAGGCAATTTTAGAGTAGTACGGGCAATTTTGAGATAGATTTATAATTCTTAATTTGTTCTATTATTTATGGGATTTTGGCCTATTGTGTTGAATGTTCTTCGGAATTCGGATGTTGTGTTGTTGTTAGTGGATGCGCGGATGCCGGAGATTACGAGAAATTCTGAGATTATTGAGAAGGTTGAAGGGATGAAGGGAAAGAGGTTAGTTATTGTTTTTAATAAATCGGATTTGATTGGACGGAAGGAAATTGAGAAGCTGAAGAAAGAATATCCTAATGCGTTTTTTGTTTCGGCAACTAAGAAGATTGGGGCCGGTAAGTTGAAATCTACTTTGGATAATATGGCGGATAATTGGAATAGACCTAGTCTTCGTATTGGGTTGGTTGGCTATCCGAACATTGGGAAATCTACGTTGATTAATTTACTCGCGCCTGCCGCGAAGGCGAAGGTTTCTTCGGTGGCGGGGACAACTAAGAAGACGCAGTGGGTTCGAAATGGTAATTTAAGAATTATGGATTCGCCGGGGGTTATTCCGTTTGGAGATAGGAAAGTTCAGATTGGGATGACTGCCTCGAAGGATCCTCATAGAATTAAAAATCCGGAGAGGGTTGCGATTAGAATAATTGAGTTTTTAATGAAAAGAAACGACGGGATTTTAAAGAAAATGTATAATGCTGAAGGCGAGGATGCTTATGAAGTGTTTGAAGACATTGGGAGAAAGAAAGGCTTTTTGATTAAGGGTGGGGAAGTTGATGAGAATAGAATTTCTATAAAAATAATTGATGATTGGCAAAAAGGTAAAATAAAATTTAAGTAAAACTTTATAAGTAGAATTTATTAAAACATATTATCCCCCTATAGCTCATTGGTAGAGCAGGCGGTTGTAGCCCGCTGTGGCCCTGTTCGATTCAGGGTGGGGGGATAGCACCCTTTTGGCATATCAAGTGAGTATATTTTTTGTATTGAATACATACAGACTGTTTATTATAACGGTTTGATTTAAGAAAATATGAAGTTAGACCCATACAAACACAAGGAAAGATACACGAAATGGAAAGAGAAAGTTGAAGAGGTTGGTTACATTAAGGGTATCTCTATAGAAAATTCAGATTTGATTTTAAGGTATATATTTGACATGGAGATTGGGATTAATGTTTCTGCTAAAACTGCTAAAGGTGCAAGAAGCTACAGCAGACTTAACAGTATAAAACAGGGGATGATTTTTTTATCTAAGAAATTTGATGAAATTTATGCTATTAGGGATATCACTAACCTTACAGAGGATATTGTTGTTAGTTTTTTTGCAAAGGTTCGAAGTGGTGAAATAAGAAAGAGAAATGGTGGCGTGTATAAATCCGCTGCGGACATGGTGAATATATTCAAGGCGTTTTGGCACTGGTATCAAAAAGTTAGTAGAAAAAAGGGTGTGGATATTGATGATATAACTGTAGATTTGGATACTTCAGTAGAGAAGCCCAAATGGGTTTATTTGGATGAAGAGAAAATAAAGAAATTGTGTGGTAATGCTAAGTATAAGTATAAAGTTTTGATTATGTTTTTGTATGATTCGGGGATTAGAAGCCCTACTGAGTTGATGAATATCAAGGTTTCTGATTTGTATAATGATTGTAAGGAATTGAATATTAGAGATGAGATAAGTAAAACTTTTGGCAGAAAGATTAAGCTAATGTTTTCTGTAGATTTGGTAAGAGGATACATTAAGGAAATGAAGCTTGAGAAGAATGATAAATTATTTGCTATTTGTCCTCCTGTTGTTAATAGGTATTTAAAACGTCTTGCTCATAGGTTGTTTGGGGATGAAGTATCGGAGGCGGGAGAGAAGTATTCCAATCTTACGATGTATGATTTTCGACATTGTTCATGTTGTTATTGGCTTCCAAGATACAAATCAGAATCTGCTTTGAAGTTTAGATTCGGATGGAAGAAGTCAGATAAGATACACTATTATTCAGAAATGCTTGGTATGAGAGATACAATCCAGGAGGACGATATGTTGGTTGACGTTACGAAGACTGAGATTGAAAAACAGTTGCTTGCTTCGGAGAATGAGAAGAATATTATGCAGGAGAGGATGATGGTGATGGAGAAGCAGTTGTTCAATATTACGAAGTTGATTCAGAGAGTTGGGGTGATTAGAAATGAATTGGAAGTTGTGGAATGTTGATTTGTTTTTGGACAATGCAAAAACTGAAATATAGAAAAAATACGTATGGGAGTTATGGGGCTTGAAAAAATGACTTATGAATTAGAGAATCCCTAGAAAATTGTACAAGTAGGTGAACCTGGGCGGGAGGACAGAATTTACTTGTACGCCGAACGAAAAACTTAATAAAGAATTTAAAGACAATCTATAGTATGGAAATGTCTATTTTAATCCTCGCGTTCATTATATCATTTGGTACAATGTTTTTTGGTGCAATAAGTGGTGGTGTTGGATTAGTGTTACGTCCTCTTCTGATTTTTATAGGATTTCCAGCTATCGCAGTGATTGGTTCTGTAAGAGTTGCAGCCGTAATAGGTGAATTGCCAGGCATATTTCTTCTCAACAAACATAAAAAAATTGATTGGAAATTAGTATTATTTTTAGTTATTCCGATGTTTCTTGGAAGTTTTATTGCAGGTGTTGCAGTTTTGTCAATTCTTAAAGGAGCTCTTGAAAAAATTATGGGTATTGTTTTGCTCATCGTCGGGATTATACTTATAATTCATAAAAAAGCAGGATTAGAGGAACATAATTTTCACATATCTAAAATAAGAAATGTTTTCGGATTCATTGGCACGATAATTATATCATTTTTTAATACAATTACTGGTGGGATGGGGCCGATGTTTTCCTCGCTTTATATTGCCAATTATGGAAAGACTTACATTAACGCATCTGCTTTAGCGAAAACAACTTCTTACATTGGGGCTGGACTAGCCTCTATTGTATTTATCTTCGGAAAAGCTGTTGATTGGCAATTATTTGTTGCATTGGTTTTAGGTTTTGCATTAGGTTCACGCTTAGGAGTACATTATGGATTGAAAAAAGGAGATAGATGGATTAAAATTCTTGTTCTTATTGTAGTCTTCGCAAGTGCGATTAAACTTATATTTTTCGGGGGATAGATTTTTAATGATTAGTTATATAAGTATTTTATGAAAAAGAAGTTTTGGTATTTATTGGCTGGGATGATTGTCGCCATTGTGATTCTTTGTCTTGTTTTGCCTAGTCGTGAGCCGCTGGTTGAAGGAAGTAAAGATTGTGTTGCTGATTCGGACTGTGTTGTTTTCGGAGAGGATGGCGATTGTAATTGCGGGTGTTACAATAAAGATGTTCTGCCTTCGGGAAGTGGTGGGGCGTGTTTCTGCGCGGCTCCTGAATCGTGTGAGTGTGTTGAGGAGAATTGTGAAGGGATTTTTAATTAAGTCAATACCAAACCTTTAAATATTGAAATTTGCCTATCATTTTATCAGGCTCTCGGTTTCGGCCGGGAGTTCGATCCCTAATTTTATCCGAAATTTAGTGCGATGAATTTTCCTAAGAAGAAAGTTATTGCAACCACTACTGCCGCAATTAAGACATGCTCGGAAATTGTTATTAAAGGTTTTTCTCCTCGTGTCTTTGCAAGAATGTAGTTAAATACAATAATTAAAAATAGGCCCCAGGCTAAATTTATTTTTATCGCAGTTGATAATTCAAATAAAAGGACGGGAACCAAGAATGAAAGAGCGACGACTAATTTTGTGAAGAAGGTTGCGAAAGTTGCTTCCCAGACTGCTTTATGCCCATTCCGTCTTGACGCTTCTTCAGAAATATGAATGCCGAGAGCGTCGGAGAATGCGTCTGCAATAGCAATAGTTAAAATACCTCCAATAACTGCGAGTCGCAAGCCGGTTCCCTCGTTTAATCCGACCATTATTCCGAGTGTTGTAATAATTCCAGAAGTTAAACCAAATGACACACCCGTTTTTATCGACTCTTTCATAATGATTTATAATATAAGTCTTTATAAAATTTGTTAATCAAAAATAAAAAAGTTTTCTAAAAATGTTGTTGCATAAACTCCGCTTGGAAGAGTAAATTCTAATATAATTTTTTTTGAATTTTCAAATTCTTCGTCATCAGATGTTTCTAATTCAAGATTTTTAATTTCAATTAGAGCTTTTCTAAAAGAACCTTTAATTCTCAGATAAGGAATTTCTTTTATATCAAAATCTTCAAGTTTAAGATTATGGCTTGCTAAAGTTTCTTGTTCTATTTCTCCCAGGTGTCCATTAAAAAATCTAGTTTTGTAGCCGACCAATAAACAACTCATCTGTCCTTGCTTTGTAAAATCCATATTTTCTTCAAGTGCTTGTTCTAAAATTTCATTAAATATTCGCGATTGAACTGCATTAATAAACATCAACATATTTTTCCTATCGACTTTTTTTAAGGCACCAATAAAATCTTCAGGATTTCTTTTCAAATAATATCCCATATATTCTCCTTGACGTTGATTATCTTTGGAAATTTCTTGAACTGCTTCCATAAATTCCCTTTTTAAAATTAATTTTCCAATTTTAACATTGTTTCCCTTTATTCCGAATCTTTGCGGACCGAAATAATTCGGAAACCATTTTAAATTCCTTATGTGCTTGGCAATTTTTATCGCGTCTTTTTTTTCTATATCTCTTAAGGTGATTTTGAAATGGTTTTCCTCGAGATACCCCATTTTTATTTTTCGTTTATTCCATTTGAAATTTTTCAAAATAATTTTCGAATGATTGAATGATTTTATTTTTTCAATGTCTGGATTAAAAATTGATATTCTTTGAGATGTCCAGGCCTGCTTATCTTTTGTACCGGCGTATCCTATTTCATTAATTTTTTTGCCAAGTAAGTCCACGACTTCTTTGATTGCCGAAAAATGATCTATGCCCTGTTTTTCCATTTCGCACCATAAGAATTCTTTTGGGGCAGATAAATCTAAGTTGTCAAGATTTGGTTCTGAATTTGGCTGAAATTTTTCTGAAATTTTAGCATTCCATTTCTCGCCTATTTCTTCGACTATAAAATCTTCAGTTTTGTATTTTAATTTTGTCGGAACATTGTCTGTTATTTTCATAAATATAAAAGAAAATTAGGGTATAAAAATTAGTTGGATTTAGTCTTTCCCTTTAATCTGATCGCTCATAAAAAAAACATTATTTGAATTAACTTCATGTATTTTTTCTTCCTTTTCAAAAACCACTAATGCTTTTGGTAGCGAAAATTTTCCTACAACGCCTACTTTTGAATAAACAATATAGGTAAAAATTCTCTCTTCGCCGGCGTTCAAATCTCCGATGTGCCAATGTATTCTTCGACTTTCCGCGTCGATTTTATCTGGCTTAACTGTTCCAAATTTTCTATAAATTTTTACAATTGCTGGAACCTTATCTACCAAGCTCACATTTTCGATTTCTGTTTTAGCTTTTAATGATAAAGTTATTTTTAATGCAAACTCGTCATTTTTCGTTTTGACGTGAGAGACGGATTTTTTTAGTTCAAGCTTTGTTTCAGAAAATCGTTTAAATCCTAATAATGCTAGAGTAGCGAACACAATTATTAAAAATGGAAAGATATAATTTGTTTCTGCTTTTATGATATATGCTTCTGCTGGATTTAATTTTTCTTTTATCCATGTATATTCAACTATGAATCCTTCCCTTTCAATAAATATTGGCTCAATATTAAAACTTGTGAAAAGTCTTGAGAAAATATTTCGTTCTAATTTTATTTGAACACTTTCTAAAACGTTGCCGGCATTAACTTTTGTTATGGTTTCGGATCGTATTAATATGCCCGACCTATCTTTAGTTAAAGTTATTCCCTTTTTTTCCCCAAGATACAAATTGCCTTCTATTTTTTTATCTCCCTTTTTTGTCTGAAAAACCGATTTAATTATGTAAACACCTGCTTTCGTTTTTTTGAGTTTATTTTCGTCAATGTCTACAAAGATTTCTAATTTCTCGTTTGGACCTATATCAAAAGTTCTCTCTGTTTCAAAAAGGATTGATGAAAATTTTGCGGACAGATTTTTCAAACTTGCTGATTTTTTATTTTGGACATAGAAGGATAATTCGCCTGATGTTGGATCAATTGAATCTGAGCCTATTTCTATAGCATCTTCTAAGTTAATTAAATCAATTAGCATTTTTTTGTCAAATTTTTCAACGTTCCTATGGTTTAACGTGTAGGTAAATGAATAGTAACCTTCAACGTCAAGATTGTCTTTTGCTGTCATTGTGAATTTTTTTTCAAAAGGGTCGTCTCCAATGACAAATGTTTCTGATGGATGAATTGAGATATCGGAAAGAGTATAAAGATTGTAGGTTCCTTCTGACGCATTCTCGATTTTTAAGGTTAATTCAATTGAATTTTCCATATCGCGAACGAGGATATTTGTGTCATATTCTGCCGAAAATTCTAGGGCAGATATGAAACTGATACATAGCAACACCATTGTTAAAAATAAAGGTAATTTTTTCATACAATAAGAGATTAAAATTATTTTATAAAGATTATTGTGATTGAAAATCAATTACTTTGATTTATGAGAAATTCTGAGAAATCCTTTTATGTCGTTTATCAGTACTTTTGTTTCATCTTCTCGAAGCTTTTCTTCAAATTCATCAACTGTTGCTTTTATGACATGCTTTTCATATAAGGCTCGCATAAATTTCCATAATGGCAAAGTTTCCCATCTCCTTTCATAGTCTTTAATTATAGTTGATTTAAAAACAATTTCTACTTCCCCCTTGTTTGTTTTAACTTTTTCTCCGTCTATTTCAACTTCGGCGTCTTTCATTCCTAGAATATGCCATTCTAAAACAATTTCAAACATAAAATAATCTGTAATTTCTTTTATTGCTACCCATCTGATAATTACCTCTTTCCCGTTGGCTTGTATTTTTTCGTTATACATCTCTTCTTTAAGAATCCAGTCGCGATTTTTAAACCACTCAAACACCATGTCGTAAAGTTCAGCATATTTCCAGTAACCTGTATGTTTGAAGATTTCTTTGTATATCTCTTTTCTTTGTACCATCTTTAAATTTTAAGAGAAATAGAATATATAAACGTTATCGTTTTGTGTAGCAGAGTTCGCAAAGCCATTGAGGTTCGTCATAGTATAGCATGTCAGAATCGCCACATTCTTCACAGGCTCCTTGTTTTCGCGGAACATCTATTTGGCTTCGATTAAGTTTTTCAGTTTCTTCTCTTATTTTAATTGTTTCTGCTATCATTTGAAAAAGTCCAGGGTCAATTCTTAAAATATCATTTGCTGTTATTATTCCTATTAACTTGCCGTTTTCAACCACTGGCAAACGTCTGACTTTTTTCTTTTTGAATTTTTGTATTGCACTAATTATGTCCGCAGAAGGTTTTATCGTAACAATTTTTCGTCTCATTAAATCTTCCGCTTTAATACCCTTAAGGTCTTTTTCTGATTTTTTTACAATTGCCCAAATAATATCTTTCTCAGTCAGAAGCCCCTTGAGTTTATCGCCGTTTTTAATAATGAGACTTCCGACCCTTTTTTTAATCATCGTCTGGGCACACTCTTTCAGGTTTGCATCTGGGTGAACGTAGATAAAATTTCTTGTCATTAAATCGCCAACTTTTATTCCCATTTCCATAAATATTCAGTGATAGAAAGTTTATATAATTATAGGAGTATTTTTGAGTAGTGGGATTTGTGATGACTAAATCACAATAATCCTTATAAGTAATTTTAGTGAAGTTTTGTTATGGTTGAAAATGTTGTATCAGGAGAAAGTGATAGAATTCTTGGTCGGGATGCTCAGAGAAATAATATTTTGGCGGCGCGTGTTGTGGCTGAGACGGTAAAGACGACTTTGGGCCCGAAAGGAATGGATAAAATGCTGGTTGATAGAACTGGTAATATTGTTGTAACGAATGATGGTGTGACAATCTTGGATGAGATGGAAATTGAGCATCCAGCGGCAAAGATGATTGTTGAAATTGCTAAAACGCAAGAGAGTGAAGTTGGCGATGGAACGACTACTGCTGTTATGTTAGCTGGGAAGTTTTTAGAGAATGGAGAAAAATTGTTAGACATGAAAATTCATCCGACGATTATTACGCGAGGCTATAGGTGGGCTGAAGAAAAGGCGCAGGCGATTTTGAAAGAATTAGCGATTGAAATTAATTCAAAGGAAGAGTTAATAAAAATTGCACAGACTGCGATGACGGGAAAAGGTGCCGAATATTTGAAAGAGAAGTTTGGCGAGATAATTGTTGAGGCGATTGAGATTGTTGCAGAGAAGGGTAATGTGAATTTAGAGGATATTAAAATAGAGAAGCAAAAAGGGATGTCTATTGAGGATTCGGAATTAATCAAAGGAATTGTTTTAGATAAAGAAAGAATTAATTTGGAGATGCCGGTTCGTATTGACGAGGCGAAAATTGCTTTAATTGAAGAAGCTTTGGAAATTCGCGGACCTGAGACTGAAGCTAAAATTGCGGTTTCGACACCTGACCAGTTGCAGAATTTTTTGAATCAGGAAGATTCGATTTTGAGAGAGAAGGTTGATAAAATTAAAGAATCGGGGGCGAATGTTATTTTTGTGCAGAAGGGAGTTGATGAGTTGGTGCAATATTATTTGGCGAAGGCGGGGATTTATGCCGTTCGGCGTGTTGCAAAATCAGATATGCAGAGTTTGGCGAAGGCTACCGGCGGGAGGATTGTTTCAAAGTTGAGCGAGATTGATAATGGTGATTTGGGTTATGCGAGTTATGTTGAAGAGCAGAGAGATGGAGAAGAGGGAATGACTTATATTATGGGTTGTCGAAATCCGAAAGCGTTGACAATTTTAATTAGAGGGGGAACCGAACATGTTATCGACGAGGTTGAGCGTGCGGTGATGGATGCTTTGGGCGATGTTGCGGTGGCGCTGAAAGATTCTAAAATTGTTGCTGGCGGTGGCGCGATTGAAATTGAATTATCAAAAAGATTAAGGGAATTTTCTTCTGAGTTAAAGGGGCGCGAAAGGTTGGCAGTTGAAGAGTTTGCATTGGCTTTAGAATTTATTCCAACTACATTGGCGGAGAATGCAGGAATGGATCCTATTGATGTTTTAACCGAACTTCGTGCAAGTCATGATGCTGGCATGAAAAATGCAGGTCTAAATTTATTTAATGGTAAAGTCGAAGATAATTTGGTGAATGGAATTATTGAGCCGTTGCGAGTTAAGACACAGGCACTTGCTTCGGCTACAGAAGTTGCAATTATGATTCTTCGGATTGACGATGTTATTGCCGCTAAGAAAGTTTCTGGGAATTCTGGGAAACTGGGAAATATGGGTGGATATGATTAGTTACTCTTTAGTTATAACAAGCCTAAAGCTTTAAATAGTAAATTTTTCTATTATCTATATGAAACAATATATAGCCGAGAAATCAACTAATAAATATAAGCTAGAGGTTGGTGATAGCCTTGTTCTTGAACGTGGCTTTTGGGGCGGAATTGAAGTTGCATATGCTGGAGAATCAAGTGATAGTCGTTTTTCCTTATTGGTTACTGAACGAGCATTTCTAAATAATCGTAAACAGGGGAATCTATTTTTCCCCAAAGATAGAAAGGATATCAAATTAGGCACTCATCAATTAGAAATTCTAGCTGTTAATGACACGTCAATTTCATTAAATCATACACTAGATATCCCACATGATTTTTTATATAAGCTAACACCTCAGAAGTTAGGTTGATATTATGATTTTGAGAATTGATGATGTGATTGCTGCTAAGAAAGTTTCTGGTAATTCTGGGAAATTGGGAAATATGAGTGGATATGAATAGAAAAATTAAATGATTATAGCAATAGGAGTTGGCATGATTCTGAAAATATTTTTGGAGATGTATGTGCGAGTATATTTATATTCAATTTTTGTGGTCATCATATAATTTTTTGCTAAAATCTAGTAATGTTATTACGTCGTTTGAATAAACTATTAATCCCTCACTTCCCCCTATTTTCCGATTCCTTACTGCTATTTCCAATCCTTTTGCTGAACTTAATATTTCTTCGGCTTTATGTCTCTTTGTCCATGCGACTACATGTGGAGAATAGTTATTTTTATTTAAAAATGGATGACCTCTGCAGCTTGATGCTGGAGCACATCCCAATGCCGATATGGCAACTGTAATTGAACTTATTCCCGATTCGAAGTTTAGTGGAGGAAAAATATCATCATAACTCGTTGAATCTTGCAATATCCAGTCAAATTCCTTCTCGTTTTTTGCTTCTTTCTTTGTTTTTGACACTAATTTTTTTTTCAATTTCGTAAATTTCTAAAAAGCCTTTCCATCTCCAGTCTCTTTCATCTGTATAATAAATGTTGTCGATGAGTCCTTTAGCAGACAAAATTCTTTCTGGAGGATATTCTAACATAGAAATATCTAAATCTTGGGATATTTTTGAATTGTATCTTGGTAACATTTTAATTATATCAGGACTCTTTTTGTGGGAATTTCTCCTAGTATGCGCGGGCGGCCGACCATCGGGTCTTGGCATCTTGGTGGGACAAACTTTTGTTTTTAGTTTAATTTAGTTTATCGTTGCTGTTGAGAAGTGTTTGGGATTTATAAGTATTGTCGAGATTGAGTGAGGGGTTTGAATTAATTGTTACGAAGACGTTGGATGAGTTGGAGGAAATTAAGGATAAGATTTCTAATGAGTTTAGTAAGATAATTGCTTACGAGAAAACTGTTCAGGTTGTCGACGAGCATAGGTATACTTATTTTCCTGAAAGTTTGAGGCCATGGGCATATTTTTATTTTATAAAAGAACTCTTATTATTAGGATAAATAACTAAATTCCATAAAAATATCAATCAAAATTAATTTTCTTTAATCGGTTTTGCAATTTTCCACATTTCATTAAACTTTTCTTTTAAGCTCTTGGATAATTCATTATCTATAATTTTAATCATTGCAAGAATTTTATTTTTATTAATAGGATCGTTTACTCTCAAGACGACCTTATCTGAATCGATTACTGTAAAAGGTTCTGGAGATAATTCTCCGAGTATTCTTATTTCTACGTTTTTTATAATTTTATCAAAAAATCTCATTTTCTTAAGAATTTTTATTTGAACTTGTGCAAACTTTTCAGGAAGAATTACTTTGATTTTTACCCCCCTTCCTACAGTTTTATTAATTTCTTTTACAAATCTTGGAATATTTAATAACGCGGATTTTGTTTGATCACTTTTATTAATAATATAGGGAATCATAAAAATTTCATTTTTAGCCTCACTAAAAATACTTCCCATCATTTCGTCAATTTCCTTACCCATTGCAGTAATCCAAAAAGTTTTTTCTTTATGTTCCTGAACACTTATCTTACTTATTTCATTTTCAATTTGAAGCAAAGTATCTTTTAAATTTTTTAATTCTTCTTCAGATTCTAGTTGTTTTTTATTAAGAATGTCCCTAAAAGTTGTCTTTGGATTCCTTATTTTATACTTTTTAGGTCTTGTATTTTGTACTTCAATTAATCCTTTTGCAGATAAACTTCCAAGAGATTCATATATTTTCCCAAATGGGATATCGCCTTCTTTAGATATAATACTGGCCTCGACTACACCTCTTTTTAATATAACCTCATAAGCAATAGACTCATACTTATTCAATTTCAAATCACGAAGCAATTCTCTAATTTTCATTATTTAAACTATTTATAAGTTGTATTAAGGGCATAAGTCTTAAATACTCTCTTTATTATATTTAATTACAATACAACTACTCAGTTGTTTTAATATATAAAACCTTGGTAATAAAAATGAAAGAAAGAAAATTGATGATCGGCATTTTGGGAATATTGGCTATACTCCTTCTCACTTCAAGTGTTCATGCATTTGCAGATACCATGTGCGTAGATTTTCAAGTTACAGACATAACTCCATCTTCTGTAGAAATAGGCGAAGAGGTTACCGTTGGAATCCAGTTAGATAATTGCGGGAGTGAACTTCCTGAAAATGTTCGTTTTGAAATAACAAGATTTAGCAACGATATAATCATAAAAGAGCCATTAGTTATTGATTTTAAGAAACCTTTTGGATATGCGAATAGTGATAGATTTAA
>Ga0208648_1002594_pt1 | contig 12348 bp, 11 predicted proteins | sample AntAceMetag02UKL_FD_184772 | JGI IMG/M metagenome (GOLD analysis project Ga0208648, IMG submission 184772) | Saline lake microbial communities from Ace Lake, Antarctica - Antarctic Ace Lake Metagenome 02UKL (SPAdes) (version 2) | ecosystem: Environmental > Aquatic > Non-marine Saline and...
GAAGGAGTTCTACCAGGGGAACCAGCCAGAACAACTACCATGTATGCCTTGCTTGGCAATCCTGCCACAAGTGTATTCCTGCCATATTTCCCGATTGGAGATCCTCCGCATCAGGCTACTCCTGAAACAGGAATGCTTTTGACAATGACCGCAAATTTGATCAAGAGTGAATTATATAATTTTCCTGATAATTCCTATTACGTGGATAGTTTTAATCTTCTGGAACCGGATTCAGTGAGAGTATTTGACGTAATATTGCCCTTTGATGAAACTATGATAATAGAGACAGAGGAATTCTTAATAGACTGGCGTGAAGGCAATGCCACAGATGATGATGCAGTAATTCATAGTGAAATTAAGGTAAATGATGCATTAGGGGCTTTGATAGATGTTCATCTGGTTATTTCGCGAGAAATGAAAGCCGATTTCGAAGCTGACCACTATTCCGGGACTTCACCACTAATAGTGAATTTCAGTAACCTTACTCGACATTATGCCGCTGAAGTTTACTGGGATTTCAATAATGATGGAATAATTGATGCTGTAAATCTGGAAACACCATCCTGGGTATATAGTTCACCCGGGACATACAGCGTAAGGCTTACAGTTAGTAATGCCACAAATATGGATGAGCTGATACTTACAGACCTGATCCAGGTGAATGAGACCTCTACTGATGATCTGGAATTGGTTTCTGTCCCGCAACTGCTGGGCAATTATCCTAATCCACTACTGATAAATGAAGATAGATCCCATCAGACAGAGATACTATTTTATCTTCCAGAAGCAAAGAAAAAAGTAAAGCTGACCATCTTTGACCAGCGGGGAAGAAGAGTGATAAGCAAGATATATTCTGATACATTAAGTGCGGGAGAACATCGCTGGCGCTGGGATGGGATAGATAAAAAGGGAAAACTGGCAGCCAGTGGAGTGTATGTGTATCAGTTAAAAGTGCCGGGATATAAAAAAATTACCAGGAAGATGACGGTAATTAGATAGACCAGCTATCATTCATCTTGTGATGATAAACGCAGCCAGCGTTCTTCCAGTTCGCTTAATTCCTGTTCAATCATCTCCTGTTTAGCTGAATTTTCTTTAAAAATGTGAAGGTTTCATATTAGCAGCATTCTGAAGAATTTGATCTTGAAGCTCCTTTTTATCTAATTTCAGTTGCTCAATTTTGTTTTCTATTTCTTCCATCTCGCGAAGCTGTAAGTACCCCCAAACGTTTGAGTTTATCAGATTTTCTCTGCTGCTCCAATTTATGTGTGTTTTGAGCTTTGGTCTCCTGTAATTGACTATCTTGAAACCTTTTCACCAGCAGATAGCCTGAATAATTACCCGGAAATTTGATTATTCCAAGATCTGTGAAAACAAATAGGAAATCAACAACTCTGTTCAAAAAATACCGATCATGGGATACTGTGATAATGCATCCTTTGAAGGCATCCAGATAGTCTTCTAAGATCTCCAGGGTTTTAATATCAAGAACATTCGTAGGCTCATCGAGGCTAATAAAATTTGCCACAAACATAAGCGAAGAGAGCAGATATAATCTTTTCTTTTCACACCCGAAGATGAACTTCAATTTTAACTGCCGCAATTTCTGATCATAGGAAAATATGTTCTGATGACATAACCCTCTTCAGTTTCAGCAACATCATACTTTTCCACTTCAGTCCAGGGAATTTCATACAAGGCAGCAAAACCTGTGCTATCTATCACTACAAAATTGCCTGATTGAACCTGATTAGTTGTATTCCATTTATTCCAAAATCGTATCCATATCAGCAATTGTAGCACAATACCTAGTAAATGTAAGATTAAAGTTCCATTATTAAAGATAGGACGATCATCGATCTCGTGCTCTACATAAGAATTTGCTAGGCAAACCTTTTTTTCATGAGCTTCCATCCAGGCCAGATTGTCCCACTCACTTAACCAAGCTTTATCTCATGCCTGGTTATCACGTCAATAAGCTGCTGAATAATATCTTGACCCGGTTCAAGCCTAACAAACACTGCCTTATCTATCGTTTTGCTCTTCATAATCTACTCCTGAATACTGATTACCCATAGCATTAGCAAATGTAAAATAACAAATTTTTGCTAACTCAGTAACCGGTGTGAAGACGTTCAACTTAAGTTATTGATATCATTGCAGTTTTTTAAATTTTGTTGCAAAATAAATGAACAGTCTCAGAAATCCGAGGGGATAGGTGTATATAATTTTATCTTGACAAGAAAAAGTAAAAAAAGCAAAAAAAACACTATAGGGAGGGGTAATTGAAAATTCGGCAAAGATTATTGTATTTTGAGATGCTGGTTTATATTATTGAAGCCTGGTTGTTATTGACTAGTAACCAGTTAAAAAAAGTAAAGAATTATCAAAAATCAGACATACATGATCTTTCTCCGAAGGATTTAGAACGGATAGTGGAATTTGTAGATAGCAAATCTGAATTTTATCTTAAAGGAAATCCGAATAGATGCTTTTACAGAGCATTTATTCTCTATAACATATTGAGCAAAATGGGATTAGATCTAAAAATAAATATTGGAATGAGCAATATGGATGATCAAAGGGAAGCTAAAGGTCATTGCTGGTTAAGCCAGGAAGGGAAAGATCTTTTTGAAGATGAAGAACCCGAAAAATATCCAGTCTATCTGGGCGTTAGGGAGAAAATTAGATACTGGATGAATGATAGCAGCTATATGCAGGGCAAGCATCTACAAAAAAAGAAAAATCAAAAAAGAAATCAGGAGAATTAATGGATTTTTATAACCCAGAAACCAAATTCAAGTTAAATGAAATGATCACATGGAGAGATGTTGACGATGAATTGATCGTACTGGAACTTGAATCAGGAAATTATTTTTCTATGAATGATGTTGGCAGATTTATCTGGCTGAAAGTGATAGAAGAAAAAGATTTTGGCACAATTGTAGATCTGATCACGTCTGAATATGATACCATTGAAGATCAAGCAAAACAGGATGCATCCCATTTTATAAAAGGATTAATTGATAAGAAGATAATAGAATGTCAATAAATACAAAACTCACCGAGTGAGTAAATTCTAAGGAGGAAAAGATGGCTAAAAAAGCAAAGAAAACGTATGAAGCTCCATTATTCATACAACACAATCCACTTGAAACTGTTAGTTCAACAATTTATTATTATTGGTATTAAGGGTTGTATTCCAGTTGTTAATATCGATAACAAAGTCTGAGCTTTCTCAAAAACATGACACAGCACTTATTTTTTTTCATTTTTAAAAGAAATCAGGTGGAGAACTAAGCTTCTTCACCTGATTAATTAAGCTATTCGGATGTTACATATATGTCAAATAATTCTTATGATATAGTGGATTACCAATTTGTATCACCGTTAATGACACTCCCATAAAATGAGAACTTACGGGTATGCTAAGATTGAATCAAATATCTGAAAATATACAAAAATAATGTTTAGAGTTGCAGTTCAGAAATCATGGTTCAAATATGATTTATTTTTCCTTGTTCAATCTTCATTAGTAGAGAGTTCGAGCCAGCGTTCTTCGAGTTTGCCTAATTCCTTTGCAATCAACTCCTGTTTAGCTGAATTTTCTTTAAAATCTGCAGGTTTCATATTAGCAGCATTCTGAAGGATGTGATCTTGAAGTTCCTTTTTATCTAATTCCAGTTGTTCAATTCTGTTTTCTATCTCTCCCATCTCACGAAGCTGTAAGTACCCCAAACGTTTAGGTTTATCAGCTTTTCTCTGCTGCTCCAATTTATGTGTGTTTTGAGCTTTGGTCTCCTGTAATTGACTATCTTGAAACCTTTTCACCAGCAGATAATCTGAATAATTACCCGGAAATTTGATTATTCCAATATCTGTGAAAACAAAGAGGAAATCGACAACTCTATCCAGGAAATACCGATCATGGGATACTGTGATAATGCAGCCTTTGAAAGCATCCAGATAATCTTCCAATATCTCCAGGGTTTTAATATCAAGATCATTTGTAGGCTCATCTAAGATAATAAAATTAGCTCCAAACATAAGCGAAGAGAGCAGATACAATCTTTTCTTTTCACCCCCGGAGAGGGACTTTAATTTTGACTGCTGCATTTTCCCATCAAAAAGAAATTTTTCCAGCATTTCCGAAGCAGAATGTAACATACCATCCTTCGTGCGGATATGTTCAGCATAATCTCTGATATAATCAATTACTTTCTGTTCAGGCTTAAAATCATGATTTTCCTGTTTAAAATAGGCAAATATTGTATTAAGTCCAATTTTGATACTGCCTTGATCAGGAGTTTCCTCACTAGAGATCAGGCGTAGCAGAGTAGTTTTTCCGCAGCCATTAGTACCGATAATACCAATTCTTTCCATCTTTTGAAAGATGTGAGAGAAACCACTAAAAAGGTGTTTCTCATCATAAGATTTAGCAACGTTTTTTAGTTCAAGAATAGTTTTTCCCATTCTCTTGCTGGCAAAAGCAATTTCCAGCTCAGAATTTGATACGAGATAAGATTTATCTATAAGTTCTTTAACGCGGTCAATATGGTTTTTAGGTTTACTTGTGCGAGCTTTTGCTCCGCGGTGAAGCCATTTGATCTCTTTTTTGAGTTGAGCCCGACGCCTGGTTTCTTTACGTTCGGAGTCTAAAAGGTCAAATTCTTTTTTTTGCAGATAATAGCCATAATTTCCATCATAGAATCTGATCTTTCCATCTTCCATTTCCATAACCCGGTTTGAGACAGCATCAAGGAAATACCGGTCATGGGTTACGAAAATTATTATACCCTTGTAATTGAGCAGATATTCCTGCAACCACTCGATAATATCTACATCAAGGTGGTTGGTAGGCTCATCAAGGATCAGGATATCAGGATCGTCCATAAGTACTCGAGCCAGATCAAGCCGCCTTTTCTGTCCACCAGAGAGGATACCTGTATTCAGGCTCAAGTCAGAGAATCCGAGGATATCAAGGAATTTTCTGGCTTTGACTTCAATGTCCCAGACCTGTTTTGCATCAATTTCAGTCATCAAACGCTGCTGTTCAGCAACCAGTTCAGGAAGATCAACATCAGGTTTTTTCATTTCATCTTCTAATTGATGATACCTGCGAAGCAGATTGTACTTGGGATTGCTACTGAAATATATTTGCTGATAAACCGAAAGATCATCATCAAGCTCAGGAATTTGAGGTAGATAACCAATTTTTATATTACTGCGAAAGACGATGGATCCGTTATCAAGTGGTTCTCTGCCAGTGAGCATTTTCAGGAAAGTGGATTTTCCGCAGCCATTAATCCCGATCAAGCCGATTTTATTATTTTCATGAATGCCAAAAGAGGCATCCTGGCAAATAAGCTTTTCGGCAAATGATTTGCTTAGTTTTTCTATGGAAACAATATTTTTGGTCAACTAATGTATCCTTGCAATATTAATATAAAAGTCTAAAGAAATGACGGATCTGGTCAGCATACTTACCATAAACAACCACCTGATGATTTCCACAGATATTGTCAAACCAGTCATGAAGCGATTCATTCGTCTGAATTTGCATGGAGCTTCGGCAGAAGCTATTTTTCCCTACTATTTCAGAATTCACGGTGCCTTCTAGAACATCAAAGCGGGAATCTTTGCCTATGCGAAAAACCGTGATATCCCGAGGTTGCCTGACATCCATAAATTCCTCTATAAAATCAAATTCCGGGGCATTATTAAAAAGAAAAGTACTATTGATATTGAACATGTCCATGGGAACTGTGCAATGCGTTAAATAGAGCAGGTTATCAATAAAATCTATGTGAGAGATATTTGTCATCCAGCAGTATTTTTCAGTTAACAAATTAAGTATTTTAAGTGAGAAGGCAGCTTCCAGATCACCCTCACAGGCTGAGATAATGCCTTCTTCATTAAATCTATCCATTGTGAGGCAAAAGGACGAGCCTTGCTGCTGCATGTCTTTGCAGCGGACAGCCAGCATATTTGCTTCAAATTTTTTCAGGAGTCTATTTATTGCCAGATAGCTGACAGCAGAATTATAAAACTCAGCAGGAGGTAGTTTAGCAAGGTCATCTTTATTATACCAGTACTCAGCTTCTTCATTCGCGATTTTGGGATCTACCTTGTCATAACTGTGTAGGAGTTCATTCACTGAAGTCGGATATATCTTTGTTTTGAAAGGGGGCGGAGGTGAAAGGAATTCGGATGTGAGTACCCACTCGTGTGGTTTGCCAATCATCAGAAGCTTGGACTCATTCATTTTTGTCTTATATTTTTCTATATTAAAAAGTAATTTGAAAGCTTCCTCTGTATATGTGGCAATCTTAATCTCGCTATTTGCATGATAATAACCATTGAGTTCGGCACCCGATGAAAGCGCATTATTGATCGGTAGACAATAAATATAAATGGTGGAAAAAGCTTTCTGGACAATTTTTTTTACCAGCACTTCAGTTCCACCAGACAGCAGGAGGATAATAATTGTTTCCAGAGGATTGATAAAGGGAGGTAAAATTGGTTCCGACCATACCTTAAGATGAGATAACTCTTTTTCTTTCAGATATTTCTCTACTTTTATCACATCAGTATGGGGAGAGATCAGAACAAATACATTTTCCATTTACTAATTAATCTCCAGACTATAAATTTCATCATTCTTTTTTAAAAAATTAGCTGATAGATAATTAGTTAAACTGTCAAGACATTGTTAACATTTATCTGAAAAATGATGTAAGAAAAAACGAGAACGTGACTGAAAATCATACTATTCATGTCCATATCAGTTAGGATGAAATGTAGTTGCTGCGTAAATTTAGAAGCTTTCAGGGTAAAAAAAATGGTACATGTGTAGGGATTCGAACCCTAGACCCGCTGATTAAGAGTCAGCTGCTCTACCAACTGAGCTACACATGCACTCGGGAGCAAAAGTTAAATTCAGGTTAAAGCTGTCAAACAATTTGCGGATAAATTTATGAGATAATTTTGGGTATTGACAAAAAGAGTAAAGTATAATAAGTAAGCCGTCAATAAGGAGAAGCAGAAAATGTTTGCAGTAATGGTAGATCATAAATTAAGGGATTATCGGGATAAGATAGCCTATAGTATAGATTATATATTTACTGTATTGGGCTATAACTACCGGATTCTTGCTGATGATGAATATGCGAAAGTGGAAGAGATACCCTTCATGTATGTATCTGATAAGAAGATAGTTGAGGACTATTTATCTGATAATCCGCGAGGGTTTGCAATTTGCATTTTGCATGATCCCATTCATTATAATTATGAAAATCTGGGCAGGGCTGATATCAAGCAATTACTGAAAAGTTTTAATATAGGTCATGATATTCCATATTTATGCAGCAGGGAGATAGTGGAACCCATATCTTTTACCTGTGATTCGCAGCAAAAGCGTTTTTATGTGGGAGTATTTCATTTTGATCTGATCGGTAATATATATTTTCATTTAACCGGCAGGGAGCAGAATGCATTCAATCAGCGGGATCCACATAAGCAGTACTTATATCAGCAATCGAATTTTGAAAAATTTATGAGTTACCCTTATTTAACAGGAATGATCAATTTGGTAGAATTATTTCTGGGAGAAGGGGAAAACTATTTAAGATATCCATTGATGCAAAAGCCAGTATGGCCAGGAAATAAGCAGTATGCTGTAACAATCAGTCATAATGTTGATAAATTAACTAAATGGAACTGGAGTACTTTTTGGGGTAGTTTCTTTTACTGGTTCAGAAGCTTCTGGCGGGTGAAATATCATTTAAGGAATTTTTGGGGTTTGCTGAGATACTTATTTGATAACTGGGAGCCATACTGGAATTTTGATCTTATATCGGGTCTTGAACATGATAATGGTATCAGGAGCACCTATTTCTTTGGAGTAAATTATTCTGACAAACCGGGTGTCGATTATGATCTGAATGATGAAGACCAGAAGAAGCAGAAGAATGAACTGCAGGCATTTGGGCATGATTTCGGACTGTTTTTAAGTGGTGAAAATGCAGAAGAGAAAATTGCCACTTCATTAGATAAATTGACTGAATTTACTACTTCAAAAATTAAAGGAGTGCGCAAGGCAAATCTGTTGACACTGAAAGAAGAGGACATATTAAACAGCAAAGATAGTGATCTGGTGTGGGATAGTTCCTTGACAATGCCGGATCTGCAGGGTTTTGTGAATGGGATTGGCTATCCATATTTTATAATTCCTGCGAATATAAATGAGGGGACCCTGATAGAACTGCCGGTGAATTTTAGTGATCAAGCTCTTTTAAATGGCAAAATATCCTTAACTCGAGATGCTCTGGAAGAAAAGATCGAGGACATGATAGATAAAGCAAGGAAGTTCAGATCTTTATTAGTTTTTAATTTCAGTTTATACACTTTTGAAGAGATATTGCTTTTATCTGAAATATATAAATGGTTGATGGAGCGATTAAAGGGAGATCCTTCGGTATGGAAGGCACGGCTTTCAGAGATAAGTAACTGGTTAGAGCAAAGGTCAAGCGTAAAAGTACATAATAAGCGTGATCTGGTTGAGATTGAGATAGGTCGAGATATTGATGAGATTACCCTGTATTTGAAGGGATTATGGCGTGTGACAGAAATCCTGGAACGTAAAATATTGGAAAATGAACAGGAGGAGTTAGACCTGTTTACAGAGAATACCTGGTGGCAATTGAATGATGCGGAGGTGATGGTTACGGGTAGGATGCTGAAGGTGAGGAATGCAAAGAGTGGTTGCCGGATCAGGATAGAGACGGAGAAATTTGGTTAGAAGAGTTAAAAGGATAAGATGCCAAAAGCCTTAATAATCTCTTATTTCTTTCCACCATTAAGTGGACCAGGTGTGCAGCGGTCATATAACTTCGTCCGTAATTTACCAGCTAATGGGTGGGAACCAGTAGTTTTAACTGTTAAAGATATAAGTTACGTAGCTCGAGACGAATCATTGATGGACAAACTTTCAAATACAGAGATCATCCGAACTGAGACTGCAGACCCCATGCGAATCATATATTTGTGGGATAAAATATGGGGCAGGAAAGAAGGGGATAGTGCATATATTCACGCCAGTCAGAATCTACGTAGTTTTGGGAGAGATGTATTTCCCATTGATTCCAAAATAGGGTGGCTGCTAACAGCATACAAAGAAGCCTGCAAGCTGTGTCGTTTACATGATATCAAGGTGATCTTTGCAACTATGAGTCCTTTCACTTCAGGCATTCTAGCTTATATGGTGAGTCAGAAAACAGGATTGCCCTATATACTTGATTATCGTGATCTGTGGCAGGGTAAGCCGGATATCAGCTATTTCAGCAGATTTCACCGCAGGCTGGCAGAGACATGGGAAAAACGGATAATCAGAGCAGCGGATTCTATTATCCACGTTACGGACAGGTCTAAGGAACGGTTTCTGGAGATCTATCCGGAATGCGGAAGTGATAAAGTGAGTGTGATCTATAATGGATATGACCGGGAAGCGATCTCGAAAGAGATCCCAGAGCAGAGTGATAACAGCAGGATAACATTTACCTATGCAGGACATTTTTACGGGAAACGAAATCCCAGGTTATTTCTGGAATCAATTAAAGAGCTCATCGATGATGATTATCCTCTGGATGGAGTAATATTTGAATTTATTGGTAGTTTTCCTAAGTCAATCGAGGAATTATTTTTTGAACATGAATGTTTAAAACGGATAAAGTATCTGATTTATGGAGATTATATAAAAAAATTGATTGACAGCACGGTATTATTATTATTCATTTCAAGTGAAGACAGCAGGATGATATTGACCCAGAAATTATTTGAATATCTGGCTGTAAAACGTCCGATCCTGGCAATGATACCGGAAGATGGGGAAGCAGCGGGGATCATAAATAAATATTCTGCTGGACTTGTTATTGATGGATCAAGTAAAGAAAAAATTAAAGCCGGGATACAGGAATTCTGTGGGATAATCAGAAAAGGGGATCTAACTAAAAGGTTTAATGTGGCAAATAATGATTATAGAGAATTTGAACGCCAAGCTCAGGCAAGGCAACTAGCTGAGATAATGGATAAAGTTACTGATGAATAAAAAGAAACTGCTCCATATACAATTATTGCCTCTTCTTTCAGGAGTGCAGAACATGATGCTCAGCCTGCTTGCAGGTTTAGATAAAAACGAGTATGAGATCTATGTGATAAGCAAACCTGGTGGTCCTTTAGAAAAGGAAGTGGAAAAGGAAGGATACCACCATTTGCCAGTGAAATATCTGGAACGGAATATTTCTATCTTTGATCTGGCTGCTATGAACAGCATTTATAAACTTATCAGGAAGTATAAATTTGATATAGTGCATACCCATTCCAGCAAAACGGGATTTATGGGAAGAATTGCGGCAAGACTGGCAGGCGTGAAGCAGGTATATCACACAGTACATGGTTTTGCCATCCACGAGCATCAATCGAATCTCGTTAATATGATTTATATGTTTCTGGAAAAAATAGCCGGCAGGTTTTGCAACAAAGTGATATTTGTTAATGATCATGAGCGAGAAATGGCGATAAGAAGGGGAATTTTACCCGCAGAGAAAGCGATAACAATTTATAATGGAATTTCATTGGAAGGATTTAAGGTTAAGAATGCTGACGATTATCTGTCAGACAGAAATTACAAAGAGAATCCATTTACGATAGGTAGTGTTTTGCGTTTCACAACCCAGAAAAATGTATATAACACGATCAATGCGGCAATTACTGCCTGCCAGAAAAATGATGATATTCAGTTTGTATTTGTAGGAGATGGAGATGATTTTTTGATTTGTAAGAATTTGATTGATCAGGCTAAAATGAATACCCGAATACTACTCACTGGCTGGCAGGTAAAAATAAATGAGATATTGATCAAACTTGATGCTTTCATCCTTTATTCACGGTGGGAAGGTCTCTCGATCTCCATATTGGAAGCTATGGCAAGCGGGTTGCCCATAATAGCATCTAATATTAAGGGTAATAATGAATTAGTTGATTCAGAAAATGGAATACTGGTGGACGTGAAAGATTCAAATACATTAATTGATATACTTGTAAATCTACCTCGACGTAAGACAGAATTGCATGACTGGAGTAAAATATCACGCAGTCGAGTAGAAGAAAAATTTGCTATTCAAAGATTTATCAATGAATATAAGGCAATTTATGACAATTAGCATATATGCCTTGAGTTTTTTAATTCCCCTAATATTGACATTCTGCCTGGTGCCGGTTAATATAAGATTATCAAAAAAAATGGGTATGCTTGATATGCCTGATAATCGAAGAATTCACAAGGAACCTGTAGCGCTTGCAGGAGGTCTTTCCTTTGCTCTTCCTATAATATTGATGGAGATCATTCTGGCAATAGTCTTTAAGGAATATCAGGACAGGTTTATGGAGCTTGCAATTGGTGGGAGTTTGATAACTGCACTGGGCTTTCTGGATGATAAGAAGCAATTTACTGCCAGGTATAAGTTGATTTTTCAAACTGCAATAGTCAGTTTTATGTATTTTGCTGGATATCGAATGAATTTACTGACAAATCCCTTTGGTAATGCAATAAATCTCGGGATATTTTCCTATCCGTTCACATTATTGTGGTATCTTGCTGTGATCAATGCTTTTAATCTTATTGATGGTATTGACGGACTGGCAGCGGGGATATCAGCTATAGCAGGAGGTGTGATCCTTACAATTGGTATAATCAATCACGATCCATTCGTAAGTATTTTATCACTGATATTAATGGCAGGAAGCATTGGTTTCCTCTATTATAATTTTTTTCCGGCACGCATCTTTATGGGTGACACGGGAGCGTTATTTCTGGGATTCACTATTGCCTCTATCTGTATTTCAGGTGTAGGACAGTTTAAGGGGATTACTACAATGACATTATTGATCCCAATTGTTACATTGGCGTTACCATTGATAGAGACTTCTAATACGATATTTCGCAGGATGAAAGATAACCGGCATATATTTCATGCAGATAAAGAGCATATTCATCATAAACTGCTTGAACTGGGTTATTCTCAGAAAGCAATAGCCTTAGTGCTTTATTTTATAACATTTTTATTTGGATTGATCGCAATTGGATTTTCGTTCTCCAATAAACGGTTATTTCTATTGATCTTGATCCTATTAGTATTTATTCTATTTATATTGATAAATCTACTCTACAGCAAGGAATTTAAAAAATGAAAAAATTAATTTTAGTGCTAATTCTCATAACCGTAATGGCAGGTTATGGAGAGACAATTCTGCGCTCTTGGCGCAGCTACACGAATACAACCCATATTTCTG
>Ga0208648_1002596_pt1 | contig 12339 bp, 8 predicted proteins | sample AntAceMetag02UKL_FD_184772 | JGI IMG/M metagenome (GOLD analysis project Ga0208648, IMG submission 184772) | Saline lake microbial communities from Ace Lake, Antarctica - Antarctic Ace Lake Metagenome 02UKL (SPAdes) (version 2) | ecosystem: Environmental > Aquatic > Non-marine Saline and Alkaline...
AGAATAATCTTGTCGCCTTTGTTGGCATAGAAGTCCACATTCTTAAAAAGCACCTTTCCGTCGATGCTTGCGCTCAGGCCATAAACATCAAGGATTTTGTCGCCCACCTCACGCTCAGGTGTAAAAATGATGCCCGGGTATTTTCGTGTCGAGGGCCTGATATCTTCAATGTTTAGCTTCGTAATCATTTTTTTGCGGCTGGTAGTTTGCTTCGATTTTGAAGCATTGGCGCTAAATCGCGAAATAAACTCTTGCAGCTCTTTACGTTTTTCTTCAGCTTTTTTGTTCTGTACTAATTTTTGTTTCAAGGCCAACTGGCTGCTTTGGTACCAGAAACTGTAGTTGCCAGGAAACATTTGTATTTTCCCAAAATCAATATCCACAGTATGTGTACTGATGGCATCGAGGAAGTGCCTGTCGTGGGAAACCACCAGCACGGTATTTTCATAATTGGCGAGGTAATGCTCTAACCAGCCTACGGTTTCAAGGTCGAGGTCGTTGGTGGGCTCATCAAGCAAGAGGTTGTCGGGTTTCCCAAACAGTGCCTGGGCCAGCAATACCCTCACTTTTTGCAGGGCGCTCATGTCTTTCATCCGGGAGTAATGAAACTCCTCTTTGATGCCAAGGTTGCTCAACATAGTGGCAGCATCGCTTTCAGCATTCCAGCCGTCCATATCTGCGAATTTGTCCTCCAGTTCGGCAGCTTTAATACCGTCTGCATCCGAAAAATCAGGTTTAGCATATAAAGCATCTTTTTCGTGAATGATATCCCAGAGTTCGGTGTGGCCTTTCATTACAGTGTTGAGCACAGTAAATTCATCAAAAGCAAAATGGTCCTGGCTGAGTACCGATAATCTTTCGCCCGGGCCAAGGCCAATATGTCCGTGCGTGGTGTCAATTTCTCCTGCAATGGCTTTCAAAAAAGTTGATTTCCCTGCACCATTTGCCCCAATAACGCCATAGCAATTCCCGGCAGTAAATTTCATATTTACATCTTGAAACAGCACCCTGCTCCCAAACTGAATCCTTAAATCCGAAACTGTAATCATTTGTTATATTTTATATGTATGCTTTGCCTAAAGCTCAAAAAGTTGGCAAAAGTACAGTATAAATTTGGATGCATGGCGGAGGGTAGTTAAACAATATGTTACACGAGAGGTCGGATATTGCGAATATGGGGTAAGATTAATTCAGAATTTGATAATTCGCAAATTATGAAAATAAAGGATCCTTCTTAATTCAAAATTGAAAGAACAAATTGCCAGAGGTTTTAACCTTACAGGAGATGGCAGTATGATTTTTTGTTAAATGGATTTCAATCAAAATACCTTGAGATTTTCCTGTAAAGCTTATCATCTTCGATGGCAAAACAATTTCCGTTTGATATAATATCATCAATGCAAACTTCGATGACTGTAAGATTGTGGTACTGTTTGAAATTATTGATCATGAAAATTTCGTCATTGCATTTTGGGCTTCTAAGATAACTTTTAGAAATAATTTTAATAGACACCTTTGAGTGACTAACGATGGCAGCAACATTTTCATATTCATATTGTGACGGATTTTCACACTCTGATTCAATAAAGTCCCAATATGATATATCATTACTGTTTAAGAATTGTCGAAGGCCTGATATTGCTTCTGAATCAATATGACAATAGCTAATAAATAAGTAGTCTTTTTCAAATTTTGATTCATCTTCATTAAAAATACATTCGATAATTGGCTGAGAAACTGCAGCCGACCAACCTATTAGGAGAAAGATCGTCAAAGATAAAAAGACACTAATTTTTTTCATCGTTTTATTTTTTTAGATTAAGCCTGGGAAATTAAGCCTTTTAGAAGGGTGACAGTTTAATGGGAGGCATCATAAAACCTGGCTATTAATATAATCGATAGTCAGGTCAAATGTAAGTATACTTTTTCAATATTCATATATTTTTGAACGGAATTAGTTGACAAGGTTATGTATTGAAATTCATAGATGCTCAAAAAAATGAGTCCCCAAATCAACTTTTAGTTTTAAAGTATAATGCGTTACATAGGAGTCAGAGCAATACAAATGCGCAGTAGAAATATCTCATAAGTGGTAAAAACAGGTTTCCTGTATTGAGGCGGTTTGAGTAAAGAATGCCGAATGATCTCCTATCTATCTTCTGTAGATTCCATAAAAGCAACTGATAAAATGTTGTCATTAACTAGGGGCTGCTGAGAAAGGCCTAATCCATTGGATTACCATAAGTTATTACATAATATTTGATTCCTTGTGTAAGGTTTAGGAGGATGTTTGTTCAAAAACCTTTCAGCAAATATTTCGGTGCTCTGCATCTTTTTCCCAATCGCCGGATAAAATTCTACAAAGATTATCAGGTGCTCCGCACCTGAAAGATAAACCACAGAGTGGCGATAATCTTTGTAGAAACATCAATTAGAATTTATGCGGGAGGTGCAGCGCACCGAAATATTAAAGCTAACAATATGGTTTTGTGTTTTTCAATAGCCGTGGTTCAAAAAGCTACAGGAGTTGCAGCCATGAGTGACAAAACAATCGCCCCCCGCAAAACGCCCAAACGCCAAACTTGCCTCGCCGAAGGCGGGCGCCCACCGCCTTCCCTCTATCCTTCGCTAATTTTTCTATCAACGATTTTTACAATCTCATTCTCAAGTTCAAAGGCTTTCGATTCTATTTGAGCACCTTCTTTAATTAGTTTATTAACGAACTCCTTGTCATTTAATCCGGAAGCATTGATCCTGACATTCATATACGCACCACGGACGGCTGTTCGTGCACACAAAGCACCAACGCCAGCGTCAGAGACAGAATTTGGGTTTCCGATTTCGGCCATAGCTTTCATCACTTCCATCGATTCGAGGGATTTTTTCATCACCCTGAAGGGAATTTCCATGGCGTATTTCGAAGCATCTTCAATAGCTTCCATGCGGGCTTTCTTTTCTGCATCGGTACCTTTAGGGAAGCCAAAGGCATCCATGATTTTGTTGAAAGATCTGGTATCTTCATCAACCAGGAACAACAATTCGTCTTTTAAGGCCTGGCCTTTTTCTGCCCAGCTGGAGAATTCTTCCCAACGATCATCCCAGCCACGTTTGTGCGACGAAAGGTTGGCAACCATTGTTCCCAACGAAACGCCCAGGGAACCCACATAGGCCGAGATAGAGCCACCGCCGGGTGCCGGCGATTCGGAAGCGGTTTCATCAACAAATTCGCTCAGGTTCATATCAACTAACTTTTTGCCCTGGTTATCGTCTATCAAATACTCAATAATTCTTTCCTTGGGGTTAAAAGGTTTCAAGTCATCCAGCCCCAGGGACTTCACAGCAATTTTTATGAGTTCTGTGCTTGATACACCCAATGAGCGTTTTTGCTTTTTAAGGAAATATTTTCCGGCATCCAGCATGGCATTCATGGGGATTAATCCTACCAATTCTGAGCCGGTAGCACGTATGCCTCGTTCAGCTGCCTTTTTACTTGCTTCTTCAAATGCAATGTGTACAGGTGTGATGCTGATGTTTGTAAGGTTAAGGGATATTTGTGCTATGCCATATTCCTCGATGTACCAACCAATACCTTTTACAGCTTTAAGCGATCCGGGAATGTTTATTTTGTTGCCATTTTCATCTAAAGCAATTTTTCCGGTAACAGGGTTGCCCACGCGTTTTACACGGCCACGTTCGCGAATGTCGAATGCAATGGCGTTGGCCCGACGGGTAGATGTAGTATTGAGGTTGACGTTGTATGCTACAAGGAAATCGCGTGCCCCAACGGCGGTTGCGCCGGATTTAGCATTAAATGCTGCCGGCCCAAAATCTGGTTTCCATTCGGGTTTGCCCATCCTTGCAGCAAGGCCTTCATACTCGCCTGTCCTGCAAAAAGCCAGGTTCTGTCTTTTATCAATAAAAGCAGCATTTTCGTAACAGTAAATTGGTATATCCAGTTCATCACCAATTCTTTTGGCCAGTTGGCGGGCATATTCCACTGTTTCTTCCATCGTAATATTCGATACCGGGACCAGGGGGCAAACATCAGTAGCCCCCATGCGTGGATGCTCACCTTTGTGTTTGCTCATGTCGATAATCTCTGAGGCTTTTTTTACAGCCAGAAATGCGGCTTCAATCACTTCTTCGGGAGTGCCGACCATGGTTACTACTGTACGGTTGGTGGCAGCGCCCGGATCAACATCCAGCAATCTTACACCCTCAACTGATTCAATCTGATCGGTGATCTGTTTGATAATGGACATGTCGCGTCCTTCGCTAAAGTTGGGTACACATTCGATGAGTTGTTTCATTCTGTTTGAATATTTTAGGATTCTTTTTTACAAAATTTTCTAATTGGCAAAAATAGCCAACGGCAATGATTTACAAAAGTTTTGGTGGAAAAAGTATTGAAATTGGGGAAGAATAAATTATTGACGGTCGGATTTGTTTTTTACGTAAAAATCTAAACCTACCTGTTTTATATGGTCTATCAAATTATCATTTTTAATGTGGCTTAATATGCGGGTATTTCGCAAAAACCGAAGTTATCTTGTCGATGGTATCTTGTTTTAGTCCGTAGGGCATCTGTTTACTCGAAGTCCGATTTTAAATCACTTAGCTTTTGGTGAAGTAGGTCAAATTCGATGAAATAATCATTTACGACTGCATTAATAATATCGGAGGCAGTTTCTTCATTATAAGTGTGCGAAGTCTTATTGCGGCTCCGTATCATGTCCATCCAGATTTCGCCATTCGCAATTAATCCCTAATTAAACGCTTCCCTTGTTGCATCTTTTGATCCATAAATATCCTTATTTCCCAGATCAATCAAAAAGTCCTTCAGGGTATTCCAGGCCAGTTCATGAGTAAATTCAAAGGCCTGGATTAAACCTTGCTTTTCAAGTTCGGATAGTTCTCTTTCATTTGCCAATTCGGTCGCATTATTTAATTGAAGCAATGCTTTTGAATAATTGTCAAATCTTTGTATCCATCTGATCTCTTTGTTTTCCATTTTGAAATGTGCCTCCGGATTACTCAATCATTTTTCTGAACCGTTTTCTAAATTCAGTTAGTTCCATCTCTGATAGTTCACCCAGAGTGGCGATTTTGTCCTCATGCTTCAAAGTCACAATCCGATCAATCTTAACAATAGAATCTACCCTAAGATTATTCGTTCTATTGGGACTTAGAAAAACTTCCCTTTTAGAAATATTTTTTGGTATTATTGAACTAATTGCACAAACGACTAAGTCTTTGTATCTGTCTTGTGTTTCAGCGATAAGAACTGCAGGTCTTACTTTTGTGTTGCTTAAATCTGCAAATGGGAAAGGTATCAGGATAATATCTCCAATTTTCATATTTCTAAGATTCTAGAAAATCCTGATATAAATCTTCTCTGGGGTCACTCCAAAATTCCAGGCCTTTGGTTTGGGAAGAAAAGGAACGTAATTCATCATCATTTGAGTCAATTTCTTCAACGAAAGTTATGATTACCTTGAATTTCTTTTTTTCGGAAAGCTTATCAGTTATCCTAATATTTTTACCGTCGTAAATACCTCTAATTGCCAGCATATTTTTTCTTACAAAGATAAGCTTTTTTACTATTACGGTGCAACCACGAATTTAATGGAAAGAAGGACGGATTTAGGAAAAGATTAGTAGTCATCAAAAGGGCTTGAAGCCTGAAGCCTGAAGATCGAAGCCTTTAACTACGGGCTTCTGGCCTTTAAATTCTAAATTAGTAAACATCAAGTTTTTTTCTCCACTAAAATAACAGTAGAGCCAAAATTACTACAAAACCTCACCATTCAAAATAACTGTTTCCACCTTATTACTCCCATAGTAATATGGCATAAATTGAAGGTTGGGGATGGGCTTTGTGATAAATACATTCGCTTCTTTCCCAACACAAATACTTCCAAGCTCTTCGCTCAAATCCATCGCGTAAGCAGTATTGATGGTTGTGGCGTTCAAACCTTCTTCAGGGGTCATCTTGTAAAGAATGCTTGCCATCGACATGATGAGTTGCATGTTTCCTGATGGGGATGAGCCAGGGTTGAAATCACTGGCCATGGCAATGGGTAATCCTGCATCAATCATTTTTCTTGCCGGGGCGTAAGGCATGTTTAGAAAGAAGGCAGCACCGGGCAAAATAGTCGGCATGGTTTCTGAATTCAGTAAAACTTTAACCTCCTCGTCACCCGTAAATTCCAAATGATCAACCGAAAGGGCATTGTATTTTACCCCGACCTGTATGCCACCCGAAAAATCTAGTTCATTGGCATGAATCTTTGGACGTAGGCCGTATTTCATGGCAGCATTAAGGATGCGGTCGGTATCTTCGACAGTGAAAAATCCGCGATCACAAAAAACATCTACATAATCTGCCAGTTCTTCTGCTGCTACTTCAGGGATCATCTCATTAATAATAAGATCCACATATTCAGTTTGTCTTCCTTTGTAATCCATAGGTATGGCATGTGCACCGAGGAAAGTTGATTTGATGGCCAGGGGTGAAGATTCCTTTAGTCTTTTAATGACACGCAGCATTTTTAACTCGCTTTTGCATGTGAGGCCGTAGCCACTTTTAATTTCAACCGCACCTGTACCATGGGCAATGATTTCGTTTAATCTTTCCGATGCCGAATGATATAACTCGTCTTCTGAAATATCTTGCATCTTCCTGGCTGAATTCAATATTCCACCACCACGCCTGGCAATCTCCTCATATGAAAGTCCTTTTATTTTATCAACATATTCTATTTCTCTGCTTTGCGGATAAACAAGATGTGTGTGGGAATCGCAGAACGATGGGAAAACCATTTTCCCGGTGGCATCAATTTCTTCAAAATTTTTGAAATTTTTCGATTGAAGGAATTCAGCCATTTCATCCATCTTGCCAAAACCGGATATCAAACCATCCTTAATAAATAAAAAGGCGTTTTCAACGCTGTCAATTTTGGCCATTTCTTTGCCTGAAACCTTTATTCTGGCTTGCTTTTCAACCTGAACCAGTTCCTTGATGTTTTTTATTAAAATGCTCATTTTAGTTTTTTTACAAAAGTAATTCATCTGTATCAATACCCAATTATAACTTTTCCTTCTGATGCTATTTACGGCAATGCCTACATCTGAAGGCAATAAGCAGTGCTGGTTAGCAGTTTTTCTACTGTAATATAAACTACATCTAAATAAACCAAATTTTATTACTTTTGCACCTTGTTTCGAATTTCGTATTCGCTGTGAAGCAAACCAGACAATTCTAATTAAATAATCATAAAACATTGAAAAGCATGAGACTAAACACTACCAAGGCAATTTTACTATCTATAGTTGCCCTTTTCCTAATTAGCGCATCCGGCTTTGCCCAAACCTTTGAGAAAGACTTTCAGGATGGCCAGCTCTTCGTTAAATTTAACGACAATTACGACCCGCAAATTTCTGTTGCAGCCGACAAATCTGTAAACATGACGGATGCTTCTTACTTTCAGGATATTTTTGAAAATTATGATGTTGAAAGTATGTCGCGCCCACTCGATGACTTTAATGATCCTAAATTACTCAAAACGTTTTTACTAAGCTTCAAGGATTACTACGTTTTGGATGAAGTAATTGAAATGCTGGAAGCAAAGCCGGAAATTGAGTACGCCGAAAAAGTGAATATTTACTACATAGAGTACTCACCCAACGATAGCTTATACAATTTGGTGAACGGCCCCAGTAACTGGAACTGGCACCTGGATGTTATCGATGCAGAGCAGGCGTGGGATGTTACCAAAGGTTCAGAAGACATCGTGGTAGCTATTGTGGATAATGCAATATGGTCAGCCCACCCCGACCTCGAGGATAAAATTATTGCCCAACGTGATGTAATGCATAACACCAACAATTCCAGCCCCCCGAACCAGGGAGACCCCGGTGCATGGTCGCATGGAACACACTGCTCAGGTTTGGCAACGGCTATTACCAATAACGGAATAGGTGTGGCAGGTATTGGGTTTAACACCAGCATCATTGCTGTAAAAGCTGCCCTTAACACCCAGGCCAATGGTATTTATATGATCAATGGCGTTACTTGGGCAAACCAGCAAATGCCTGATGTTATCAGCATGTCTTTTGGCGGATCGAACTATTCAGGTACCGAGCAAAACCTTATTAATGCCGGGCACAACAATGGAATTATCTACATTGCTGCCGCCGGGAACGACAACAATACCCTGGCACATTACCCTTCAAATTATGCCAATGTTATTTCGGTTGCTGCCACCGACGAGAATGATGGAAAGGCAGATTTTTCCAATTATAATCCCACCGTGGATGTTTCGGCACCCGGTGGTAGCGGAAATCCGGGGCCCGGCGGGTTGCTCAGTACAACATTTGATAATACTTCGATGGGATATTACGACTATTATGTTGGGACATCAATGGCTTGTCCTGTAGTTGCTGGCCTGGCCAGTTTAATCCGTTCAATAAATCCTGATATCACACCTGAAGATGTTGAAATGATCCTTGAAGGGACTTGTGACAATATTGACGCCCAAAACCCTGATTATATCGGAATGCTTGGCGCCGGCAGGATCAATGCTTACAAAGCTGTGATGGCAACACCTTATCAACCCGATGCGCAATTTGAAACGCCGGTTTATGTTATAACACCCGGTACATCCATTGATTTTTCGGATATGTCGATGGGATTGCCCAACTCCTGGGAATGGACATTTGAAGGTGCAAGCCCGTCCAGTTCATCTGATCAAAACCCAACAGGGATAAATTACAATACAGCCGGAACATACGATGTAACTTTAACTGTTGAAAATGCATATGGAACCAGTACTTTAACATTCGAAGATTATGTTTCAGTTACTGATGCACCCACACCTTTTGTAGTATTTTCGGTAAGCGATACCATGCCTTGTATTTGGAATGCTGTTGCTTTCGAGGATTTAACACTTTATGATCCAACAGCATGGCTCTGGGAATTTACCCCATCTACAGTTCAGTTTGTAAATGGTTCTGATGAAACCTGGCAAAATCCGGAAGTTGAGTTTCTTGCTCCCGGTGATTATACTATTTCTGTAACTGCAACTAATGTTAATGGCGCCAATACAATGGAGTTTGAAAACTTTATTATGGCCGCGGGTATGTCGCTGCCATTTGAACAAGATTTTGAGTCGGGCGAAGCGAGTACCCTCGAATTAATGTCCAACGAAAATGCAATGCTTAAAATTGATAAACGCGCTGCAAACGGCGAAGGTTTCGGTCTTCATTTTTCTGGTGGTGGATCACTTTCCGGATGGTCAGGTGGCCCTACAAATACAACCCCGGAACAAGCCTGGGAGCAAAATACAGCTTTTCATTCAAGTGCCAGCGTTTGTAACGTTGATGCTAGCGGATTCGCCGGGGTTTACTTGTTGTTCGACCTGAAGCAGACCTTTAGTTTGGGCTCTACCTTATCCAATTTCAGGGTTTTGGTCAATGATGTTGATCAGGTTGCTGATGCAAACGGAATTATGAATTTTAATCCCGAAACAAACGAAGATCCTTTTGTAAACCGCCAGTTTAACCTCAGTGATTATGCAGGTTCTACCTTCTCCCTTTCTTTCCAGGCAAGTTGCCGTCTGGTTGATTTCTTCTTTGCCGAAGGTGACAATGCTTTTGTTGATAATATCGAGATTATTGGTAGCATGGTAGGTATGGATGAATTGCTTGAAATACCATTTGATTTGATATCCGTTTACCCTAACCCAACACAGGGCACAATGAACTTCGATTATTTCAGCAATGCCGATGGGGTGATTGATGTAAGATTAACCTCCACATCAGGACAAACAGTTTATAGCAATCAGCTCAACTCAACTAAAGGAAAATTCTCTCAAACTATTGATATTTCTAACCTTAAGCAAGGTGTATATATTTTTAGTGTAAAATCAAATAACGGGGTATCTACACAAAAAATTATTGTTAATTAGAATAGATAAAAAGAGTGCAATTCAGCTATTTAAGCTGAAGCTTTCTTGAAAAATAGTATATTTTTGTGGGCAAATTTTGTAGCAATTAACAATGCTGCTAATTTGCCCACTTTTTTTTGATCAAATCAAATCCATCTTAATTAAAATTAAACCTTATGAGATTTAAACATTTACTACTTGCAATTACATTGGTATTTGCATGCTCAACACTCTTCGCCGAAAAAGTGGAGCTTAATGAAGCCCGCCAGGTCGCAACTAAATTTTACAACCAAAAGTATATGGTAAATTTCCCTCAATCTACTGAGGAGTTTTACATTACCGAGACTTTTGTCAACCGCGAGGACGATGAGCCGGTTTCCTATATTTTTAATTTCAATAATGATGGTTATGCAGTTGTTCCTGCCGATGATGCAATATATCCTGTAGTTGGTTTCTCGTTTGAGGGAGCTTATGATCCGGCAAATTTCCCCGAAAATGCACAGTACGTTGTGAATGAATTTGGCCGCCAGGTTATCCACGTAAGGGACAACAGCTATACTGCAACTGCAGAAGTTAACTCTGCATGGGAAAATCTGAGAGATGATGATGTTGAAAAATTAAGGTTTCTTGGCAACAACCGCGATATCGACCCGATGTTATTAGTAATGTGGAATCAGGATTCGCCTTATAATGCTATGTGCCCTGCTGATCCCATCGGACCTGGAGGCCATGTTTATGCAGGCTGTGTTGCCACAGCCATGTCGATGATTATGTACCACTGGAGGTATCCACAGCAAGGAACCGGGAGTCATTCTTATTACGCCTCTGGTTATGGCACACTAACTGCAGATTTTGGCCAGACAACTTATGACTATAACGGAATGGTTAATTCATGCGACAATACCTATAATGAAATGGTTGCTTTACTACAATATCATTGTGGTGTGTCTGTTGAAATGATGTATAGCCCAAATGGTTCAGGGGCTTACAGCCCGGATGTTGTGCCGGCCATCAAGAATTATTTTGGCTATGCCAGCAATGCACAGATCCTTTACCGTGGAAGCTTGATTACATGGAAAGCATACTTAAACCAGCAAATGGAATGGAGCCAGCCGGTTTATTATGCAGGATGCGATAATAGCGGCTGTCATGCATTTGTTGTTGATGGAACACAGGAGCAGGCCGATGATACCTATTACCACTTTAATTTTGGCTGGAGCGGCTCAGGTAATGGATGGTATTTGGTTACAGACGCTGGCGGATACAACCAGGACAATTCCATGGTGAGGAACTACATTCCGGATCCGGCAAATTATCCTTATACCCCACCTGAAGAGCAGGTTTTAATTACATCGCTCAACGGAACGCTTGAAGATTGTAGTGGGCCCAAGGACGATTACCAGGATGACGTTAGTTGTAGCTGGTTGATAAATCCACAAACTGAAACTGATTCTGTTACATATATAAAAATTGATTTCAACAGGTTTGCCACCGAATCTGATGGTGACTTCGTAAGGATTTATGATGGCCCTGACACAGACTCACCTATGATTGGTGAATTCTCAGGAAATGATATTCCATCAACAGTTGTTTCTGAGAGTAACCAGGTACTCGTTACCTTTACTACCAATGCAAGTGTAACTGCCAACGGTTGGTTGCTCACCTATAAAGCCTATCAGCCGGCATGGTGTAGCGGAATGCAAACTTTTGATGAGCCCACGGGTATCTTTGGTGACGGTAGTGGAGATTTTTATTACAACAACAATACAGCATGTATGTTCCGTATCACACCTGAATATACAAATGAAGCAACATTGTATTTTAACTATCTGGATACAGAGCAAGATTATGATGTAGTCAAGGTGTTTGATTATGATACGCAAACCCTTCTGGCTGAAGTTTCTGGTAATGTTATTCCTGATCCAATCGTTTCCCCCAGTGGACAATTCTTCATTACATTTAATTCCAATAGCTCAATTCGTGGCAACGGATGGGAAGTGTATTATGAGATTGACAATGTAGGTGTTGAAGAAAACAATGTTTTCGAAGATGTAAAACTTTACCCTAATCCTGCCCAAAATCTCATTAATATCTCCTTTAAAGCACCAGGCGCAGATAACCTGGAAGTATCTATTCTTACGATAAGTGGAATGCTTGTTTATAACAATGAAGTGGGTAATTTTAGTGGAACCTACAGCGAAGCCATCAATTGTTCTGGTATGGCAAAAGGTATTTACTTCCTAAGTTTAAAAACTGAAAATGGAAACCTGGTAAAGAAGCTTGTGATTGAATAGGCCGTTTCTTTATTAAAATATTATTGAAGCCGGGTTTTGTGACCCGGCTTTTTTTTATGCCACAAAAAAAACTACACTGCTGTTCTGGTTTTTCGTAT
>Ga0208648_1002599_pt1 | contig 12330 bp, 8 predicted proteins | sample AntAceMetag02UKL_FD_184772 | JGI IMG/M metagenome (GOLD analysis project Ga0208648, IMG submission 184772) | Saline lake microbial communities from Ace Lake, Antarctica - Antarctic Ace Lake Metagenome 02UKL (SPAdes) (version 2) | ecosystem: Environmental > Aquatic > Non-marine Saline and Alkaline...
TACAAGCTCTAACCTGAAGGTCACACGTAAGATTACTTTCGCTGACCGCCATGAACTCGCTCATTCTTCGCTCAAACACCATGGCGGTTTAACCGCTACAGCAATCAAGAGCTTGTAAGCCATGATCCATAATGCCCCCGTAAGGCAATCACCCTTCCACTGGAAGGTATAGCAAGTTCGTAAATAATATTTGTTTCTTATCCTCTACAAGGATTGTAATTGTTGGCACAGTAGCTAGTTCAGGTCAATTTGCCTTGAATGAGCATTTTGGGACGTGTTGTTATAGGCTCTGGCGGGCGGTGCGTTAAGTGGCGGGAATTGTTTGAGGGAACCTAAGTTTTTCCGCCACAAGTGTAGCCCGACATAGAGCCTGTCAATATGTCCCATCCAGCGATAGAAAGGCAAATTGATCTGAACGGGTTGGCATAAATTGGTTAGAAAATATGATTCTTATGGCAAATATCCAGTATCAGATAAAAAAAGTGTCAGAGGATACAACCTCAAAAGTGAATTCGGGTCAGAGCAATTATCAAGGCTTTGGAAAAGATTGCATTTTAAAGAATTTCCATGTATTTTAAGTCTTTAACCTGAAACATAATAGGGATTTCATGAAATTTGATACATACCATATATCGTCAAGCATAAAGAGGAATTTATCCGACCTAGGATTTAAACGACCCACTGACATTCAGTTTAAAGCCATCCCTTCCATTATGAAGGGAGAGGATGTGCTTGCCATAGCTCAGACAGGCACAGGAAAAACAGCTGCATTTGCCATCCCTATAATCGATAAGATCCACAGAACAAAAAAATCCAAGCAGTCCTGGGGAATTAAGTGCATTGTCATGGTACCTACTCGGGAGTTGGCCGCCCAGATTGGTAATGTATTTGATCAACTTTCAAAACACACCAAGACAAAGGCATTTGCAGTTTATGGTGGGGTTGAGCAGGACCCCCAGATCAAAAAACTTGGCGATGGCATTGATGTGCTTGTGGCAACACCCGGGCGAATGTTTGATTTGATCAGCCAGGGGGCTATAAATCTGAAACAGGTGGATACCATTGTTCTTGATGAAGCAGACCAGATGCTGGATCTTGGATTTATCAAGGATATCATTGCTGTAAAGAAAAAACTTTTTCAAAAGCACCAGACCCTGTTTTTTTCTGCAACCATTAATAAGGAGATTAAAAAGCTTGCTTTTTCTCAGGTAAAATCTTCTGCTATCAGGATTCAAATTTCTCCGGACGACCCCGTTTCTAAAAATGTATCCCATTTTGTCATGTTTGTTGAAATGGATGACAAACGCTTTTTTTTACGAAGATTCATCAATGACAACCCAAAATCCAGGATTATTGTTTTTGTCAGAACCCGGGTCCGGGCGGAAAGGGTGGCAAAAGCCCTTGAAAGAGGTAATATTAAATCTGCAACCATTCATGGGGAAAAAGATCAAAAGGACAGAACAGATGTGATGAACCGGTATAAATCAGGCGAAATGAATATTTTGATAGCCACGGATGTAAGTGCCAGGGGCATTGATATTGCCGATGTTCATTATGTCATTAATTATGATCTTCCTGAAAAAAGTGAAAATTATGTCCACAGGGTGGGAAGAACAGGCAGGGGTGTTAAAAAAGGCATTGCCATATCCTTTTGCAGCACAGAAGAAAAAGAACTTCTTGACGCAATCCAGGGTTTTTTAAATAAAAAAATTGAAATGATTCCCATCAGTAAAACAGAGCATGACGATACCATTACCTTTGCCAATGAGACAGAAAGTTACCAGGATTTAATCAAAGAGCAGGAAGATTGGGAAAAAAAGAAGGGTAAAAAAAGAAAAAAGACAAAATAATCTGCTAAAGGCATCGGCTTAGATCCAAGAATATAAAATTATTTTTTGCAGGGTTAAGAACAGGCCACCTTATTTAATGCGTTACCCGACAGGCGGTACCGAATCCAGTTATCCTGTGGCTCGGCTCCCAGAGATTTATAAAATCCGATGGCTGGTGAATTCCAGTCCAATACAGACCATTCCATCCTGCCGCAGTCTTTTTCAAGCGCCAGCAAGGAGAGGTGTTTTATGATTTGTTTTCCAGCCCCAATATTTCTGTATTCCGCAAGAATATAAAGATCTTCTATGTAGAGCCCGTTTTTTCCCTGCCATGTGGAATAGTTAAAAAAGTAAACGGCATGACCAATGGGGACACCTTTGGCTTCACATATGATGACATGTGATGTTGAATTGTTTCCAAATAAAGTTTTTGCCAGCTGTTCCTTGCTGGTTTCAACTTCATGTTCAGCTTTTTCTTCCTTTGCCAGTTCATGTACAAAGGATAGAATGAGTGCAGCGTCTTCAATGGTTGCTTTTCTGATGGTTATTTTTGACACGGTTTATCCCTTTTAAAAAATCTCTTCTTTGAGCATGCAGCAGGCAATTTGATGTTCAGGATCACCTTTTTTGTTGTAAGAAAGGTTCTGGGGTTGAATCATTTTGTTCATGACACAGCCTTCAGGGATGGTGAGGCCGAACAAGTCTTTTTCATTAATTTTGGGTGTGGGGATTAATAGATTGTCTTTTATTTCATAGGAATGCAAAGGAAAATCTTCACAGACAGGGCATTGATAGACCCTTCCGTTTGGAAATATAAAATAATTATCTGCCACAATACCTGCACATTGAAATATGTCATCTTTGTTGAGAAATACCTTTGGATAGGTCACAATAATGCCATGGGCAGCAATCTTTTCAGCAACTTTGGGAATGGTGGAAAGCCAGGTTTCTCTGGACACCTGGAGTTTTCCATCCGTCTTTGAGGATTTGCCTCTTATGCCAATCACCTGGATAAAAAAGCGTTTGATACCCAGATTCTTAACCAAATCCGGCATCAACTCAAGCTCATGAATATTAATATCTGACACCGTATAGATCATGGAACAGGAAAAGTTTCTGGCACAAGCTTTTTGGATACCTTCCATTACTTTATCATAGCTTCCCTTGCCTCTGATGGAATCATTGGTCTGCCTTGTGGCTCCATCCAGAGAAAAAGAAAAAAAGTCAATCTCGTCACAGGAAATTTTTTCCAGGATATTATGAAATAAATACCCGTTGGTATCTATTGTGATGGATTTGAACCCAAGGCGTTTCGCCTCTTTGACAGCCAGGTAAAGATCAGGATGAAGGGTGGGTTCCCCCCCTAAAAAAATGATATTGGTCTTTCCGGCTTTATTTGAATCGCCTTTATTTAAATCCGGCCTCTTTGAAAAAAGAGCGAGCCAGTTATTGATGGTTTTAATATCCAGGGTGTTGGCCCCATGCTGATCTGAATTAATATAGCAATGGGCACAGGAAAGATTGCACTTTGTTAAGATGTGGAAAAAGAGATTGGAAGAGTCTTTTGAAAATGCAACGGTCCTGTTTGTCATACTACCCCATACACTGTTTGGTAAATTTCGGATCAAAAGGAACAGGATAATCTCCGTCAAAGCAGGCTTTGCAAAAACTTTGATCCGGGTTTTTTACCCCCGTGGCCTCCATCATACCTTCAATGGAAAGATAATGCAAAGAATCAAGATCCAGGTAATCCCTAAGATCGTCACCGGATTTCTTGGCAGCAATCAGTTCTCCTTTGGAAGAAAAATCAATACCATAATAGCAGGGGAATCTGTGGGGCGGGCAGGAGACCCGCATATGGATTTTTTTTACCCCAAGCTCCCGCAATGCCTTGACCCGGGTCTTTACCGTGGTACCCCGAATGATGGAATCTTCAATAATAATAATATCTTTGCCTTTGATCAACTCTCTAACGGGATTGAGCTTTACCCGGACAGTAAAATCACGCATGGATTGCGTAGGCTGGATAAAGCTTCGACCCACATAATGGTTCCGGATCATGCCCATTTCAAAAGGGATACCTGATTCCCTGGCATAGCCTATGGCAGCATAATTGCCTGAATCCGGGAAGGGCATGACAAGGTCAGCTTTCACAGGGGCTTCCTGGGCCAGTCGCCGGCCAAGGGCTTTTCTCATTTCATAGACATTTTTTCCTTCAATGGTGGAGTCAGGTCTGGCAAAGTAAATATATTCAAAGATGCATAAGGACTTATGTTTGGCAGCCTTGGGGTGTTTAATGCTTTTAATACCGTCTTCATTAATGATGACGATCTCTCCTGAATCAAGTTCCCGGATGAATTCTGCCTGGATAAGATCAAAGGCACAGGTTTCAGATGCCAGGACATAATGGCCGTTGAGTTTTCCAAGGGCCAAAGGTCTGAATCCATTGGGGTCTTTCATGCCAATGATTTCCCCCTTACAGGTTAAAAGGATCATGGAATAGGCCCCTTCAATTTTTGAAACAGCCTTTAAAACAGCACTCTCAACATCCCCTTTAATAAGGTTTTTAATAAATAGATGGAGGAAGACCTCTGAATCCATAGTGGTCTGGAAGATGGACCCCTGCTCTTCCAGCTCTTCTTTCAGGATGTGGGCATTGACAAGGTTCCCGTTATGGGCCACGGCATAGGAGCGGTGTCTGTGGTTAACAACAAAGGGCTGGGCATTGGTTAGCACAGAATCCCCCGTAGTGGAATACCTGACATGACCGATGGCAGAACCGCCTTCAATCCTTTCAAGATCCTCCATGTTAAAGATTTCCGGAACAAGCCCCATGCCCTTGTGAGAGAAAATCTTATCATTTTCCCCCCGGTTTACAGAGATGCCGGCACTTTCCTGGCCCCTGTGCTGGAGAGCATAGAGGCCAAAATAAGTAATTTTTGCAGCTTCCGTATGTCTATACAACCCAAACACACCACATTCATCTTTAGGTCTTTCACTCTCAATCATTAAATTATCCATGCTTATTTTCTCGATGATATTCTTGAATGGTTTTAACACTAAGACCTTCTTTTTTAAGGGCCTGTATAGCACTGCAAATGGCCTTTGTACCATCTGTTGTAGTGGCATAAGGGATTTTATATTTAATAGCCGCACGCCGTATTTCATATCCATCCCGTTTGGTCTGGCTTGATGCACCTGTGTTTAAAATCAACTGGATTTCGTTATTTGTCACTGCATCCACCACATGGGGCCGGCCGGCAGAGACTTTTTTAACCAGTTTTGTGGGAACATTATTCTCTTTAAGGAATATGGCGGTCCCCCGTGTGGCCATGATGGTGAATCCCATTTCATGAAAGCTTTTGGCAACTGGCAGGGCAGCCATTTTATCCTTGTCCTGGACGCTGATAAAGACCGTGCCCTGGGTGGGAAGTCTTTGTCCGGCTGCAAGCTGGGCTTTGGCCACTGCAGCTCCAAGGTCTTTATCAATTCCCATCACTTCACCCGTGGATTTCATTTCAGGCCCTAAGACTGGATCAACATTATCAAACCGGTCAAAGGGCATGACTGCTTCCTTGACACAATAATAAGGAGGGATAACCTCTTTAGTCAGTCCCAGTTCATCAAGGGTTTTTCCCAGCATTATCTTTGTTGCAAGTTTGGCCAGGGGAATGCCAATGGCTTTGGATACAAATGGAATGGTTCTGGAAGCCCTTGGGTTGACTTCTATTATATATACTTTTTCTTTCATTATACCAAACTGGATGTTCATAAGGCCTTTAACCTTAAGTTCTTTGGCAATGGCTTTGGTGGCATCTGTCATTTCATCAATGTGCTTTTGAGAAATGGAATATGGAGGCAGCGCGCAGGCAGAGTCCCCGGAATGGATACCGGCTTCTTCAATGTGCTCCATCATGCCACCAATAATAGTTTTTTCACCGTCTGAAATGGCATCCACATCCAGTTCAAAGGCCTCTTCAAGGAATTTGTCAATGAGTACGGGCTTATCAGGAGATGCCTGGACAGCCAGATTAAAGTATTCTTCAAGGTCGCTTTCATCATATACAATTTTCATTGCACGGCCACCCAGAACAAAAGAGGGACGAACCATGACAGGATATCCAATATCCCGGGCCACCTGTCTTGCTTCTTCATAGGAGTACGCAATACCGTTTTCAGGCTGCAAAAGTCCAAGTTTGTTGAGCATTGCCTGGAATAGATCCCTGTCTTCGGCCCGGTCAATGCTTTCAGGACTGGTGCCTATGATGGGAACACCGGCTTTTTGAAGATCAGTGGCAAGGTTTAAAGGGGTCTGTCCGCCAAATTGAACGATAACTCCATAGGGTTTTTCCTTTTCCACAATGTGAAGAACATCTTCCAGGGTTAATGGCTCAAAATACAGCTTGTCCGAGGTGTCGTAATCAGTGGACACGGTTTCCGGGTTGGAATTGACCATGATGGATTCCACACCTTCTTCTTTTAAGGCAAAAGAGGCATGAACACAGCAATAGTCAAATTCAATACCCTGGCCGATTCGATTGGGTCCGCCGCCCAGGATAATGACCTTTTTTTTGTCTGATACCCTGGCTTCGCATTCTGTTTCATAGGTGGAGTAGTAGTAAGGGGTGGCAGCCCGAAACTCGGCGGCACAGGTATCCACAAGCTTGTAAACCGGTACAATACCGAGGTCTTTTCGCTTCTGTTCAATTTGGTTCTCTGTAATATGGGTAAGGTATGCCAGCTGCTGATCAGAGAAGCCATACTTTTTGGCTTTCTCAAAGAGTTCAAAGGGAAGGTCTTTGCCTGCTAATTTTACCTGTTTTTCAAGATCCACGATTTGTTTCATCTGGTTGAGAAACCAGGGATCAATACCGGTCATTTCATATATCATGGTAATGGGCATACCATGCTCAATAGCATATTTTAAATAGAACAGCCGTTGAGAATTGGGTGTGGAAAGCTTGTACTCTAACTCGTTACCGGCAACGCTGCCGGGAAGGGGATCTTTTCCATCACCACCAAACCCTGCCCTGCCGATTTCAAGGGAGCGGATTCCTTTTTGAAATGCTTCTTTAAAGGTCCTGCCGATGGCCATGGTTTCACCCACGGATTTCATGGCTGTGGTAAGAACATCTTCTGCTTCGGGAAATTTTTCAAAGGTCCATCTGGGGATTTTTACCACACAATAATCAATTGAGGGTTCAAAACAGGCAAGGGTTTTTCCGGTAATATCATTGGGAATTTCATCCAGAGTGTATCCCACTGCCAGTTTGGCCGCAATTTTTGCAATGGGAAATCCCGTGGCTTTGGAAGCAAGCGCTGAACTTCTGGACACACGCGGATTCATTTCCACCACAATAATATCCCCGTTTTCAGGATTGACGGCAAACTGGACGTTTGATCCGCCTGTATCCACACCGATTTCTCTTATAATAGCGATGGAGGCATCCCGAAGTTTCTGGTATTCTTTATCCGACAAAGTCTGGATTGGGGCCACTGTGATTGAATCGCCCGTGTGTACACCCATTGCATCCATATTTTCAATGGAACAGATGATAACCACATTATCTGCATGATCCCGCATAACCTCAAGCTCAAATTCTTTCCAGCCAAGGACGGATTCTTCCAGCATGACCTGGGTGATGAGACTGGCGTCAAGTCCTGCCTTTGCAAGGAGGGCAAGCTCCTCCATATTGTAGGCTACTCCGCCACCTGTACCACCAAGGGTGAAACTGGGTCGTACGATAATGGGAAATCCAATGCGCTTTGAAACATCTTCAACTTCCTGGTAATTGGTGGCAAAACCACTTTTGGGAATTTTCAAACCGATTTTATTCATGGCATCTCTGAAAAGTTCCCGGTCTTCGGCTTTATTAATTGCATCCACTGAAGCACCGATTAACTCAACATTATAGCGTTCAAAGACACCTGTTTTAGAAGCCTCAATAGCAGTGTTCAAAGCAGTCTGACCGCCCAGGGTGGGTAAAAGCGCGCAAGGCCTTTCCTTTTCAATGACTTTGATAAGGGTTTCAACGGTAACAGGCTCAATATAAACCTTGTCAGCCGTTTCAGGGTCCGTCATGATTGTGGCAGGGTTTGAATTAATCAGTATCACTTCATAGCCTTCCTCTTTCAAGGCTTTACAGGCTTGGGTGCCTGAATAATCAAACTCGCAGGCCTGGCTGATAATGATCGGACCTGCACCAATGATCAGGATTTTTTTAATGTCTTCACGTTTTGGCATTTTCAATCACTTTTGCAAATTGGTTAAAAAGATAGGCTGCATCATGGGGTCCTGGGGAAGCTTCTGGATGATATTGTACGGCAAAGGCCTTTAGGGCATCATTTTTAAGACCCTCAAGGGAATCTTCATTCAGGTTAATATGGGTCATGGCACAATGATCTTTGCCAATGGTATTTAAATCCACGGCAAATCCATGATTCTGTGAGGTGATTTCAACCTTGTTGGTTGAAAGGTTTTTCACGGGCTGATTACCGCCCCTGTGGCCGAATTTAATTTTCATGGTTTCACCGCCCATGGCAATGCCTAAAAGCTGCATGCCAAGACAGATACCGAATATGGGAACAAATCCTAGAAGTTCTTTTATGGTGTCAACAGCATAGGTCACAGGTTCAGGGTCACCTGGGCCATTGGACAGAAAGATACCGCCAGGGTTTAAATGCTTTATGGTATTGGCATCTGTTTTTGCAGGAACCACAAGAACTTCACATCCGGCTCGTTCAAGACATCGGATAATATTGTATTTAATGCCTAAATCAAGGGCGACAACAGAATGTTTTTTGCCCTTAAAACGCCAGATTAAAGGATCTTGTAATTTATTGATATCAATATAGTCTGGTTTGTTATATCTCCAGAAATAGGGTTTTTTTGTGGTAACTTTGCCTACAAAATCACTTCCCTGCATTGAAGGAATCTGTCTGGCTTTTTGAACCAGCGAGGCAGGATCAAAATCCGAGGTGGATATGATGGCCCGCATGGCACCGGATTTTCGAATATGCCGTGTCAGAGCCCTTGTATCCAGATCTTCTATGCCCAGAATATGGCTTTTGATCAGATAATCTGCCAGGGTTCCTTTGGATCGAAAATTGCTCGGAAAATCCTGGTATTCTTTCACAATCAATGCTGCCACCTGAATTTTATCAGATTCAATGTCTTCAGGGCAGACACCATAATTTCCGATTAAAGGATAGGTCATGGTAACCATCTGACCATAGTAGGAAGGGTCTGTCAAAATTTCCTGGTATCCGGTCATGCTGGTATTGAACACAACCTCCCCATTCGCTTCTCCGGGCCCGGTAAAGCTCCTGCAAGGAAAAATTCTGCCATCTTCAAGGGCTAAAAATGCTTTCATAAAAATTTACACCTATTCACCATGGTATTAATATTAACTCAAATCTGGCAACTTCGAAAGTTGAGATATTAATTATCCGGGTCAGACCCGGATAGTTTTATGAGCTTGCATAATTTATTTGCAAATCAGGTTTGTTTAATAACACAATTGGTGTAATTTTGGCAAGTTAGTTCTGCAACCATACCCAGGCGGGATTTCCGGAAAGATCTGTCTATAATGATTCAGCGCTGACGTTCAGACCAAGATCCCCTGTTTTGCCTTGGTCAATAATGACTTCCCGTAAAATTTTTTTTTGGGAGAGGCATCTGTAGTCAGGGAGACGAGCTGGCCTGGATTGAGGCCAGCATAGTCCTTTTCCGAGTAGGTCTCAAATGCCAAGCCCAAATGGTTAATTAATTATTTTTTGGCACAAACCATTCATTTTTTCTATATGCCTGATCCTGACTTTTTGCAATAAGTTCGCCGCTATCTTTATTATAAATTTTAATATTATACAATGATGTTCGCCGGCCATTATGTTCTTCTTCTGCCTCTGCAACCAGATGATCTCCCGGATAGGAGGGTTTTAAAAAACAGATGCTCACATTCAGGGCAACGGCAACTTTTCCGTGGGAATTGCAGGCGGCAGCAAATGCCATGTCACTGATGGCAAAAACAATACCCCCATGGGTGGATCCGTGAAAATTGGTCATATGATCTTTAATCATAAGGGATACACGGCTGTGCCCCGGCTTAATGATTTCTACTTTTGCCCCAAGATAATTGGCAAAAGCATCTTTTTGAATATGATCAAAGATTGCTTGCTGACGGGTTTTATCATCCATATTCGCCTCCTTTAGATTGAATCCATTTTGATTAAATATTTTCAAGAGGTTTTTTTAAATAAAATGAAAAAATCATCCCCACAAAAGAAATTCCTCCGGCAATAAGAAAAGGAAGCGTAAAAGAGTTGCTCACATCAGCAAGATATCCTCCCAGAGCCGGGCCTATGGATTGGCCGATTCCAAAGAAAAGCGTTATAAAACCCAGTCCTGCAGGGGCAAGTCTTGGACCGACAAAATCCCCGGCAGCAGCAGCCATAATGGTTGGGATGCTCCATGCCGTTAAACCGAAAAGAATGGCAGACAAATAAAAACCAGCCTCAGACTTGACTAACGCATAGACGATGTATGAAACTCCAAGGACAAGATATGCCAGGGCAGCACCTTTACCACGGCCGATTCGGTCTGATATGCTTCCCCAGATTACACCGCAGAAAATGCTTAATCCGCCGACCATGGCCCATAAGCCACCTGCCCATGCCTCTGTGCAGCCCATCTCTTTCACCAGGTATGCTGCAAAAAAAACCATATAGATAATGTAGGACAGGCCGTAAAAAAAATAAACAACCCCCAGGTACCACATGCCCTTCATCCGGTATACTTTTTTCCAATCCAGAGAGGAGACCTTATTTTTTGACGAAGAAGTTTGGATTTTTTCCTTTTCTTCCTGTCCCACGGGAAGCAGACCTTTATCCTCGGGCTGGTTCCGTAAAAATAAAAATACAATTATGGCGATTACAATAACAATAGTTCCAAGAATATACCATGAATAACGCCAGCCATCAGCTCCATATGATGTCAGAAGAAAGGGTACAATTATCCCTGATAAAAATGTCCCCAGTCCAATGCCCCCGGAAACAATTCCCGTGGCAAAACCGCGTTTTTTAATGGAAAACCAGGCAGACCCCAGGGCCATGGCAGGCACATAAGCTGCACCATTTCCCAGACCCGTTAATAAACGCATGGAAAAGGCAAACCCAAAGGATTTGGCCAGGCCTGTAAGTATCATGGTGATCCCCATGAGTAACAAAGCCAGGGAAATTACAGTTCTTGTACCAAACCTGGCTGCCAGAAATCCTCCTATAATCGCCATGGATAAATAACCGATAAAATTTCCCGTTCCCAGAAGCCCCAGCTGGGTATAATCAAAATTTAGCCCATCCTTCATGGCCGGCAGTAAAATGGTATAGGCCATTCGTCCAAAACCATGAGCCGCAACAGTTGTAACCAACCCCATGAAAATTATAATCCATCCATAATGTATTTTCTTTTCCATGTGTGTCTCCTTATTTTATATCAGATAAAATGGCAGATATTCTTATTTTTTCTGGTTGAAATATCTGTTTTGCAACTTGGACAATGGTCATGACAGGATGGAATCCCATCCAGATACAGGAACCTGTGTAAGCATTACACCAGAATCGGTTTTTCTGACCTGGATATTCTTAAGCCACTGGTTATTCTCTTCAGGGTAATCACTTCTGAAATGAGATCCTCTGCTCTCTTTTCTTTCAAGGGCTGACCTGCAGGTAAGTTCAGCAACAAGGCGCATGTTCCTGAATTCCAGGAATCGGATCAGGTCCCTTGGAGTTGACACCAAACCCGGGACCTCCTCTTGAGTCATAACGATTTTTATGGCCCTGTCAAGGGATTGCCGATCCCTGACAATTCCTGCATTGAACCACATGGTCTCTTTGAGTTGCTGAATCAAGATTCCCAACGGCAGGCCCTTATCCCTGAACATCGTATCAAGACGGTTCCTCTCATGTTGGACCGCGTTGCCAAATCCGGTAATCCGGTCAAGGGTCATTGCCCTGTCAGCCGCAGCCTTGCCCGCCAGGGCTCCCATGGCGATCACCTCTGCCAGGGCATTGCCTCCCAGACGATTGGCCCCATGGGAGCCGGCAGTGACTTCCCCTGCAGCAAAAAGACCAGGACAGGAGGTCTCGCCATGGTTGTTAACAATGACACCACCCATGCAAAAATGGGTGGTGGGTACAACCTGGAATACTTTGGTGCCTTGTGAAAACTGGGCAGGAAGCAACATAGACAAAGATCTGGCTGCATCCTGCGACAGCCCCCCCAGATCCATGCCAATGGTTCCTTTGCGCTTTGAATCTTCAAGTATTTCCTTCATTATGAGCTGGGCCAGCTGGTCACGGGAGATATCAGCAATGGATTGATATCCATTTTTTTTCAGTACATCCTCTCCACTGCTGTTTCTCAGCACCACTCCTTTTTGTGCTAGAAGCTTTTCATATAATAGAATACGGCTCCCGTGTTTTCCCCGGGCAGTGGGATAGAACT
>Ga0208648_1002600_pt1 | contig 12327 bp, 6 predicted proteins | sample AntAceMetag02UKL_FD_184772 | JGI IMG/M metagenome (GOLD analysis project Ga0208648, IMG submission 184772) | Saline lake microbial communities from Ace Lake, Antarctica - Antarctic Ace Lake Metagenome 02UKL (SPAdes) (version 2) | ecosystem: Environmental > Aquatic > Non-marine Saline and Alkaline...
TCACCGATTTTTCCATGCGAGACGTGATGGTTCCTGACGGTGAGGGCGGGATTATACAGGGATATTGGGCATTAACACATCCACCAAACAATGCGAGCGTTCATGCCGCCCGTATGGATTCTTCCGGTGAGGTATTGTGGACTGACGCAATAGTAGCGAACGCTGGAATATTCCCGCATCCATTCCACGCCCAGGCGATATCCGACAATGCCGGGGGCGTGATATTCTCATGGGAATGTGATATTCAAGTGCGTGATGGTGAAGAGCTTTATGTTCAACGGCTTGATGCGGACGGAAATATGCTCTGGGATGAAGTGAATCTCATTTACGATGAAGAACCAAACCGTTATGCCGCTATGTGTTCCTGGGAGCCGGGCGAGGCGATGTTAGCTGTTCATGACGGGGAATATATCGGAGAATGGCGGATTTTTCATCTCGACAGCGAGGGAAACCAGACATTAGGTGAAAATGGTATGTTCCTGATTGAAGCCTCAAGATATTCAGACATAAAAAGGATGGCGGCGGCAGACGGTTACCTTTATATACCCTTTGCCGACGAATACCCTGATAAAAAAAGAAAGCTGTTTAAAATAAACGAATCCGGCGAACAATTCTTTGGCGAAGAGGGTATTAACTATGACACATGCAGATTCCTTTATACAGGCGTTCATATCAATATTTTTGCCGATGAAGACCGTGTAACAATCATATTTCCTAGTTTTAAGAGTAGTGAACCCTGGAGCCCCGCGGCACAAGCAGTAAACACAGATGGAACTTTCCCCTGGGGTCAATGCGCTCGTGATCTGATAGCAGAAGATCCCGCCTGGATATATTACAGTTATTCATGTGAAACCGGTTCTGATACCTTTTTCGTCGCTTTCAGCGAGGGTGAGACAATCCGGGCAACCATCCTATATCCCAATGGTTATTCGGCTTCACAACCAGACCTGGAAGTCAAAACAATAGCAGAAGAAAAATTGCCTGTTGTTTTTTCAATCTTAAGCGCTTATCCAAATCCATTTAACTCTGAAGTCGTTGTTAAATATAATATTAATCAACCCGGTTTATACCAATTCAAGGTGTTCAATCTTAACGGTCAAATGATTTTCAGGAATGATGTAAAATTAGAAGAAACCGGACAATATGACTGGAATTGGAACGGTGCAGGTCAGGCATCAGGTATTTACTTCATATCGATAAACAAATTTGATAATACCGGAATTAAATCTGAAATAGTGAAAACAGTTCTTTTGAAATAGTTACATTCGTGATACTACATAACATGTTTGAAGGGAGAAAAAAATGTGTATTCAAAAAACATCGACCGCATTTTTCAAAGTTTCAATTGTATTATTGTTATTATCCTGTTTATTTATCGGAATTGCCGGTGCTGTGGATTATCTTCCAATTGGATGGATGCATCCGTATGATCCTTTCGGTACTGGTGATGCTTATCCACCACCAAATATGAAGGATGAGTGGAGAGCAGTTTGCTGGATAGATATAAATTATCCAGGGGCGGATATTTTTAATCAAGAGTATAGCAAATTTCATGATTCCAACGGACTGGTATTGATAAAATCCACATGTGCAGAAGACAGCATGATGAAATATGTTTTGCAGGATGGTACTATAAAGGTAATTTCAGGTGTAAATCCAAATCCTCATGATGATGACGTTGATCCTTCATACCCAAACTTTTTTTACGATGTTGGTCCAGGTGGTTTAAATTGGTCTGACGGCACAAAAGCAAATTGGTATAAAAGATCACCCTTTTCAATTGAAAAGCTGACAAAATGGGGAATTGGGAATGATCCCGTGGATTTTGAAGCAGATAATATTCCCAAACTGAGTAGAGCTTTTCAGAACATTACAAAATATTATGGAAGTAAGCCGGATTTTGGAGGTTATTCGATATCAGAGGAATTTCCTTTGAATTCTGAAAGAGGTGAATATTTTGATATATGGGATAATCCGGATCTTTGGACGAATATCGAGTCAATGATTGACGCGGCGACAGAATCTCGCGATCCTTCTAACAACCAACCATTAGTTTTCGGAAACGGTTTTGGAAATTTTGCTTATGAATTTGGTAGAACTTCAGATTATGATCATTACGGTCAAGTTATACCAAATTATGGAACCAGGTTTTTTGATCGGGATATTGATCGGGATATGGATTGGGATGTAATATATGCATGGAAACATGCTTTAGACATTAATTTCAGGAAATTTTATCAGGGTGATCCGGATGGCGATGGATGTGATAAATACCAGTATGTTTGGCATCGTCACATGTATATGATGAGATGGTTGAGCGACAGAATTCGGCAAATGAATGATGAGTATGACACAAACAAGGAATGGTGGTACGGTCTTCAAGCCGATAAACAGATAGTTTATCAACCCGTGGCATTGCCCGAACCAAGTATGTACGACCCGATAGTAAATGAACTCGATGATCATTATAAAAAACTACACAGAAGGATGACGCCAAGTGAATATTACATGCTGCCAAATCTCGCCTTGGCTTCAGGCGCAAAAGGGATATTGATCTATACTCTCACCGGAGCGCATGGAAGCTTTGAGGAGGGACACTTGAATTGGGATGAGTTTGATAGTGGTGATTTTACAGATTTCAGACGTCCATATGACAACACCTTCCCGCAACCTGTGCACCAGTATAATAATGATGATGATGAAGTTGACAGGAGATCTGTATTGTCGCATGAACCTTATGAGAATGCATCCGTTATGATGGAAGAACTGAAGGAGCCGTTACGTCTGCTTAGAGAAATGACATGGGTAACGACAGCGAACGCACACACCAATATTCTAATGCATACTCTTGAACAGGAAGATATAGAAGACGAATATACTTCTGGTAATGGGTATCCGGATAGTGATGATTATGGTTCGGATCTTAATAGAATTGGTGATACTGAAGATTTTTTCTTTTTAATTGATGTCGAGGATGCGGGTGACTACACGTTTAATGACGCAACAAGCGGATTGCGTTACAGCGCTAACATTACCGTAGGTTTTTTCAAATGGCCTGAACAGGATTTTAACTCGCAATATTATTATGTGGTTAATACAAAATGTAATCGGGATGATCCTGGCAATGAAGAAGACGAAATATATGTGATTGACGCAGAACCAAAAACAATTCAATTGGAATTCGAGTTGCCGGATGGTCCGAATTATATGCTTACTGATATGATCAGCGGTGAAGAGATAGATATGTATCAAGAGGGTAGGGATTTATGGATATCCGACGATATTGTTATCGGCCCCGGAAGAGCAAGACTTCTTAGATATTCACCTGTAAGAGCCCCGGTGAATACAGTTATAACCCAAAACACAACCTGGACTGGAATTGTAAATGTTGAGAATAACGTAAGTGTTCAAGACGGGGCAACATTAACAATTGATCCTGATACACGTGTATTAATGGGTGCAGGCACAGAGATAAGAGTCTGGGAAAACAGTAGTATTCAAGCCGGGGATTTAGAAGATGATCCGGTATATTTCTATCCCAGCACTTATAGTGGTGATCCTGAAATAAGAGATTGGCACGGTATCTTTATCCAGAATGTCAATCATAACGACTTTTTTGAGAATTGTGTAATCAACAGGGCTGAGTACGGAATCGCTGTTGGAAATTTACAAGGTATAAACGATGAAGTCAGGATTGAAGAATGCCTGATTGAAGACTGTGATACTGGCATTCTCTTCTTCAAGGCACGAAATACAAGTATCATTAATACCGAAATTCGTAACTGCGGCATAGGAATCTCAAATGAGCAGTCAACAAATCCTCCTGATGACGAGCATTATATGGAAGAGGTCACAATAGAAAATATGGACAATGTCGGGATGAGGTTTTCAAACCTGAACAAAGTCGTCATAAAGGATAGCAGAATCCAGCGCTGTGGTGATCAGGGCATAAGTTTTGAGAATGTGGGGATCGCTCATATTGGACCTGCAATAGAAGATAGTTTTGTGCCGGTGGTCATCCGATATAATGGTAATAACGATCCTGATGTATTTGCCGCCCTTGAAGTTTCCGGAACATATATGTTCAGGTATCGAAAATCCTTTGTTTATGAAAACTCTGGTACCGGGTTACACGCTCTAAACAATGCGGCAGTGTCACCGAACAACCAGACATCCGGGATACATGACAGCAACATACTTGGGAATAATGCACTCCAACTTGATTTTAATCCGATAAGGAGAACTCAGTTATTAATAGATGGTGACAGTAATGCCTTCTGGAATATCAGGTATGCCGGATACGATTTCTTTGATAATTATTCTGCTAATCCACCATGGTATCTGTACTACCTGAAGGAATTTATTCCGCCACCTTTCTATCTGTATATCGATCAGAATTGGTTTGATATTGATCCTCCTGATAATAATATTAATGTGAGTGTGCAATATCCTGCCGGTTTGGATGCCAACGCAAATCGTGATGATAATGACTACTGGCAGTACAGCATTATGGATGAGAATACCGACCGATTAGGTCGTGCCTTGTACAGAGCCTACGTAGTACTTGATTCTTTGGATGATCCTGAATCAGCTATCGAAATATTTGATGACCTTGTCAGTCTGAAACATCCACCGGCTCTGAAAGGCATTGCTACAGCGATGATTAGAAACGGTGAACGTGCTCGGTCTGTAGTCGGATATTTTGAAAATATTCCACTTGATTCTACATACGAAGATTTCAATCGTGAAATTACTTTTGCCAAAGCTTCCCTGCATCAGTTTTTGGGAGATTATGATGAATCAAGACGATCTTTCCGGAATATTTCAGACAGAGAAATGATTCGTGTTCCCGACTCCTTAAGAGCTTTGCTTGGAGTAGAGGAATGTAACCTATTGGAAGAACACGGAAACTTGTTCAATATACGTCGTCGAGGACCGATGTCTGCCGGTGTTACCGAACGTCAGATTGAGGTAATTGAAGACCGAATCAAGGAACTCAAAGATGAGCTTGCCGATTATTATTCAGGCACCGGCAAATACGAAGAGCGATTGATTCCGAATGATTTTCAATTGAGCGCCGCTTATCCTAATCCCTTCAACCCGACAGTGAATATTCCATTTGGATTACCGAAAAAAGCAAATGTTAATATCGCTGTTTACAATATCCTGGGGCAGCATGTCGCAAATTTGATCGACAGGCAGTTAATGTCGGGGTATCATACCGCGGTATGGGAAGGCGTCAGCAAAGAAGGCATTCCTGTTTCTTCCGGAATATATTTCGTGAAGATGGAGGCAGGTGGATTTGTGAAGACTAATAAGATTGTTCTATTGAAATAATACGTGTGGTTTAAATAATTATCGAGTCTAAAAAGACAGAGTTACAAGTTTAGAGTTCAACCTTCAGGTTGTTTTATTTGCACACTGAAGTGTGAACTCTAAACTCAATAATTTCGTCTCCACCAATCAGGTTTCCAGGCAGAACAAATGATTCCCAGAATGCAACATGATATAAATATATAGAAGTAGATATTATCGCCTTGTATAATTATTCACAAATGTTAGGTATCTCTAACTAATTGGTTTCCCGGAGCTTCTCTTCCTCGCAACCCTTGACTTTAAAGTGCAAGGTTGTACATCTTTGTGGTGTGATAATTATGGAGGGGCGGGTACGGTATTTCCGTTTTTGATTTTCGGGGGACATTTTTTCGGTTTTCGCCATTTGCTCTATTTTGTTTATTGACGTTGCTGTTAACCAGGATTCAACGGTTTAATTAATCGGTCAGTCGTCTGAATCAGGACGAGATAAACATTAAGATTTTAAGAGCAAAGTAATTATTGGCGAAAACCGATTATTTATGAAATCAAGAATCATTAAGAACAATTGACGACATTTCTACCAGGTTTATTAATTTGACTTTTAGATGAGCGATAAATCAAAATTCAGAGACTGGCTCGAATCTCATGTTCCGGAAGCGGGACAGGATAGTCTTGATCCGTCTATACCGATTGGTGCTGCGTCCCGTTTAACCGGTTTGAGTGAATCAGCTTTACGTAAATATGAGTCCGCCGGATTAATCAATTATTATCGCACAGAAGGCAATTACCGGATGCTTTCCACGGAAGACATCGACCGAATTCTCCTGATAAAGAGCCTTGTCAGAGAGAAAGGTCTGAATCTCGAAGGGATTCGACGTTTATGGTCATTGATTCCATGCTGGGAATTAAAAGAGTGTTCGCCTGAAATTTATAATGACTGTGGAGTACGGCTTGATTCTGACCGACCATGCTGGGTAGTACGTCGCGAAGAAAACATGTGCGGTGGAGAAGAATGCAGGGAATGTGTCATATACCGGTTTGGCTCCTACTGTACTGATGATTTTAAAACACTTGTTTATTCAAAACTACGCAAATAGATATATTTGGCATTTTACTGATAAAGATTTTAAAATAGATAAATAGAAGAGGCTTGCAGTAATCTTTTTAGGGGACTGATTATGATTATAACATTATCGGTATATCTTTCACTCTTGATTTTCCTGGTTGCAATTGTTGCCAGGGGAGTCCGCATTGTCAATACACCGATTCATCTTCGCTGGGAACTATATCCTGTTCCACATGAAAAGGGCAGGAGCCAATACGGAGGTTCCCGGATGGAAGAAGTTGACTGGTGGACAAAACCGGCTAAAAAAGACTCCATAAATGAACTTGTCGTGATGCTCAAGGAAATCCTGCTGCTGAAAGGAGTATGGGAGCATAACCGTCCATTATGGTTTGGTTCATGGACCCTTCATTTCAGCCTGTATTTGCTGATCGGTTTAATGGGATTGCAGGTACTTTCCGCAATATTGTTATTAAGCGGGTTTAGTTTTTATGCAGAGATTCCCGAGCTATATCGTCTTCTACTCAAGTATATCGCTGCTACAGGATTCACAATGGGTACTGTTGGGGCGGTAATAATGCTCAAACATAGAATGTTCGATAAAAAACTGCGCATGTATAATACCAAATCGCATTTTTTCAATATCATACATCTAGGAGCCATATATGTAAGCGGGATTTTCTGGATGATTGCTGACGGTGGTTTTGTTGAGCAGCAGGCTGAACTATTCAAGGGGGTGCTTTCATTTTCACAATTTCCAGCAGTTCCAACAGCCGGGATTGTTCATGTAGCAATAGTTATGCTTTTCTTCGTCTATCTACCCTTCACACATATGACGCACTTTTTTACGAAGTATTTCATATATCATGATATTCGTTGGGAAGACAAACCAAACATTCCCGGTGGTAAAATTGAGAAAAGGATCGTGGAAGCAGTTACTCAGCCCGTTTCCTGGTCAGCTCCCCATATTAAGGCTGACGGAAAGAAAACCTGGGCTGATCTGGTTGCCATGACCGGAGCGGAAAAGGAGGAGGAAGTTTAATGCCTTGCCATTGTAATACAGGACGGTTGGAACCTTCGAGTATTGAAGATATCAGCAAACCGTCAGAACAGCTTGCACATGTCTGTCTTGAAGATTTACCTAAGCTTCCTCCACCATATGATGATTTTAATGATTTGCCTCCATACAAACCATTAACCGAATCAGCACGTGAAGACTATGAAGCTACTCTTGATGATACCATGACTGTCGGGCTGCCTAAGGCGAAAAGCCCTGAAGAGGAAAAGGAAGCTGTCGATAAATTCCTGACGGGATTGCAAAAGCTGTTTTCAAAAGAAGATAACTGGACTTTCCTACAGCCTCTTATGCTTTCGATGGAGCATTGCGCTAAGTGCCAGAGTTGTGTGGATGATTGCCCGGTTTATGAGAGCAGCGGTTATAATGAAATATATCGTCCCACATACAGATCTGAAGTATTACGACGTTTATATTTTAAATACATTAAACCTGGAAATAAGTGGTATAAGAAATTTCAACAAGGCGATATTGAGCTGAATTATACTTTGCTGGTACGACTCTGTGAACTCAGCTATAGATGTACTCTCTGCCGTCGTTGTGCACAAAGCTGTCCTGTTGGCGTGGATAACGGATTAATATCACGTGAGATCAGGAAAATATTCAGCCAGGAGTTGGGTTGGACACAGAAGGATTTGCATGAAAGAGGTACTCTCCAGCAGATGACAGTCGGTTCCAGCACCGGAATGAATACCCTCGTAGTGAAGGATAATATTGATTTTATTGATGAGGACATGACGGACCGAACCGGTATCGAGGTAAAAACACCCTGGGATGTCGAGGGAGCTGATGTTCTGCTAATTGAAAACGCCGGTGAATTCTTAGCTTGGCCCGAAAACCACGGTTGTATCGGGCTGCTATTGGATGCAGCTGGAATTTCCTGGACGATGTCAAGTGATATTGTCGGTTACGATGGAGTTAATTACGGTCTGTTTTATGATGACATGCAGCTTGCACGGGTAGCAACGAGGCACTTTGAAATTGCAAAGAAATTAAAAGTTAAAAAAATCGTGATGGGTGAATGTGGGCATGAAAGCAAAGCGCTGGCGCCGATTTCTGATAGAATCGGATTAGATCTGACCCCGCGCGAAAGCATTTATACCCTGATGCGTGATATTGTTTTCAGTGGAAAGATCAAATTCGATCCTACAAAGAACGATTTCCCGGTTACGCTTCATGATCCATGCAATCTTGTACGAAGCATGGGAATTGTTGAACCACAGCGTGAGATTCTCAGGTATCTCACGCCGAAATTCAGGGAAATGACTCCTCATGGGGTACGCAACTACTGTTGCGGCGGTGGATCTGGCTTTGCTATTCAGACTCCCTTCAATTTCAATGACTGGCGCAACCAAATCAGCAGCAGGAAAAAATTTGAACAGATATTAAATGCATTCAAGGATGAAGGTCACGATCCGGATCAGCCCAAATATGTCTGCGCTCCCTGCTCCAACTGTAAAGGTGCTATACGAGATTTATTCGATTATTACGGTGCGAAGGCAAAATCAGGCTATTATTACGGTGGACTTTCTGAAATAATCGTAAATGCAATGGTTGACGCAAAGGAACCAATTCTTGACTGGGAAATGATGTAGATTGTTGTTTTATAAAATTATCTATATTATGAAGTATTTAGAAATCCGGATTTTCACAAGAGGATTATGAAATGACTGATGATAAAAAAACAATTCTTGTCGTAGATGATGAAGAGGATGTTCGTGTTTACTTTACAACTCTTTTTCAGGATAATGGGTATGACACAATTGCAGCATCGGATGGCGCTGAGGCTCAGAAAGCGGCCCATGAGCATAAACCTGACCTGATAACCCTGGACATTACGATGCCGGAAGAATCGGGTTTACGCGCATACCGAAACCTGGTTGAAAACGAAGCCACACGGGATATTCCTATAATCATTATTACCGGGATATCAATTGAATTCAAGAAATTTATTCATCGAGGAAAACAAGTCCCGCCTCCGGCTGGATATTTTGAAAAACCGGTCGAGACCAAGGATCTGATTGCAAAGGTCGAAGAATTATTGGCTGGTTGATTTAAGGGATTCGTGACGTAATATTGGAAATATTTTAGGGAAAATGATCGCCGCCGTCCGTTCATTTTTTAAAATGAACATCTTTACTTGTAGCGTACTTCACTACCCTATTCAGATGGGTGGCCCGACTCTTCAGAGTCGGGTTTCTTAATTAAAACAGGCAATTAGCATGAAAATCTTTGGCAGTCTATTACAGCGATACTCCACTTAGAGCTCTTCTCGCCAATATTTGCATTATGATATTATAATCCACAATTATACCAACAATTGCTAAGAAATTTCTTGTTGTATTTTTCGTGTGCATGGTGAACTTGATAGACTTAATTTCTTCCCATTTAATGTTGAGATTTATATACTGTCGGTCTATACCTGAGGGAGGCTGCATAAGTTTTATATATTCGCCATACGTGTACTCTATAATTTCGCCTTCATATACTTTTCCAGATTTTAGGAACACTTTCAATCGCCTTCCTCCTAAATGATGCTCCTGGCTATCATTGGGATCAATGATAATTTGTTCACCTTGCCTTTCATCAAATTCCCGTCCAACAGAATAACCCAACGCTGTACACCCACAAATATTTATTACAAAGAATAAACATAAAATGGATAAGATTAAGAAGACTGTAAATGAATTAAATTTCATATATTAGCTCAGGTTATAATTGTTCGTTTCAATGTGATCCTATAATTTTACTTGACTTCTAAGTTACAATAACAATTTCATAATAATGTCTCAACGGATTAAATACAACAGGTTTGTGAGATTGAGTAAATCAAAGAAATATTTATTTCTCAGTCACTTTCAAATCATCGAATCGCGGGATACCTATTCTGAGCTGACTCTTGTGCTCTCGGGCTCTCTTTGATGAAAATCCCAAATATCCCCAAAAGTTAGTCGAATTTTGCGGGAAAAATCCCAAATATCCCAAAAAGTTAGTTAAATTTGCATAATCGGTGCCAAATATACCAATATCAAGATATTATGATCGACAAATATAGAAATAATTTTATTTATTTAGTTAAAAGGTATTGACTCGTCACTATTCAATGCCTATTATAATAAGCAAATATTCTTGTTAACTAACCGCATCCCCCATGTAATTAGTAGCGAGCAAAGTAGGCACTGGTCTCCGAACCGGGCAGTTTGCACGCTCTTTGTTTAGATTATCTCCTTTGACCGGGGTTGAGATGATTAATCAGTTTATTAAGATGCAATTATGGTTAGATTTACCTTTTGCTGGTCTTTTACGTCAGCGAAGTGAATTCAGAACACAAAGGATAACCTCAAGCCCATCCCTTGTTACCTCTTTATTTTTTCTTCTGAAGATGATGATATACAATCATCGAATCTTTATGGTTGGTAGCCAGTTATCAGAGAAACGAGGTTAGAGTGCGTCGGCTATTTATAAAGACAATTATTATATCAATAATCTTGTGTAACAACCTCCATGCTCAGTGGGATTATTCTCATCCCATTCCCGGAACTGCAAGTTTTAACAACCATTCCAATCTTTTTCCAAATAATGATTTAGATATAACTAATAGAAACGGAATTCCGGTAAGGGAGAGCAACCTCATTAACTGGGGGGAATATAATAACCTCAGCAGCAACGGCGATGACATCGTCGGTTTCACTTGGGCTCAAACCCGCAAGGGTGCGATGAATGTGTTCGTACAATTGTGCGATCTTGATGGAAATACTCTCCTAATCGAAAACGGTTTGCAATTGACTAACGATCAATGGGCACAAAGAGAATCCTGTATAAAATATGCTGGGAATAATCAGTGGATCGTAGGGTGGTACGATTACCGAAGAGAAGCACCTTGCGGCAATCCTCTCGATACCCTCAATCGTTTACACAATAAACCGTATTTCTACCTACAAAAAATTGACCGATATGGCAATCTGTTGTGGGGGCTGAACGGGGTGTCACTTTGGAATGATTCGCGTGAAAATTACGTGACTGATTTAGTTTCTGATAATAATGGCGGCTGTATCGTTGTGTGGGAAGATCGCGCTAATTACAGTTATTCAGGGCAGCATCTCGGTGCTGATGGTGCACTGCTATGGATGAGAGACGGTTTTCAACTGACTGAGAATTCGTCCGATATCTCAAAGATTTTGGTATATGACAACGAGTTGTATTATAGTTGGACAGCAATAGAATCAAGAATCAAGAATATATATGTTCAGAAAATGAATTTTGAGGGTCAAAAATTATGGGGAGACAATGGTGTTTATTTGAGTGAAGGTTATGAAAGAAATTGGTATCCACAAATCATTGAAGATGCTGATGGAGGTATATTTGTATCCTGGATTAGGGAGGGTTTAGTGTTTAGAGGTCCTCTTTTTGTCGATATTTACCTTCAACACCTGGATTCTAATGGATCTATACTTTTTAACGAAGGAGGGATTTGCCTGGAACAGGGTGGAGGGCCTATTGGACATTATAATTTCAATTTTGTTAATACACGCGTAAATGAGTTTGTTTATTCCTTTCGTAGGGAAGATTTAACTGATTGGACAAATAAAATATATTATCAAAAATGCCAAGTATTAGATGGTGAAATTGTACTTGGATGGAATAATAGTGAATCTGATCCAAAATTAGCTAAGGAACTGTCAAGCCTTATGTATAATAAGGAGTTATATTTATGTAATGAAACTTCAGTTATCCTTGTTATCGAAAATGAAATATATAAGATTGGTTTTGATGGAATATTAAGTTGGAATCAACCTTTGTTTATTGAAAATTTGTCTTCTTCATTTTCAATAACATTGCTTGATGATAATATTTGTGCAATTGAAAGTTATCA
>Ga0208648_1002601_pt1 | contig 12326 bp, 13 predicted proteins | sample AntAceMetag02UKL_FD_184772 | JGI IMG/M metagenome (GOLD analysis project Ga0208648, IMG submission 184772) | Saline lake microbial communities from Ace Lake, Antarctica - Antarctic Ace Lake Metagenome 02UKL (SPAdes) (version 2) | ecosystem: Environmental > Aquatic > Non-marine Saline and...
CCAGTTTATCTGTAGCGCCTTTTCTGTTGATATCAGGAGGTCTTTATCTTATACTGCTTGGCTCTGAAACCTTCCGAGCTCAGCCTCGGGCACTTTAGATAAATGAGAGAGGGAGGTAATCATAATGGCCACACTGCGGGATGAAGTGATGATAAGTGGCATGCGACTTCGCAACAGGGTTGCCCTGCCGCCATTGACTACTAACTACGGCAGCCCGCAAGGGCTCGTTACAGACGGGATCATTCAGTTCTACACTGAACGGTCAAAGGATGTAGGGCTTGTCATTGTGGAGGCAACCACGGTGCGGTCTGACGGTCGTATAGTCCCGGGTAGTCTGGGTCTGTGGGAGGATGGTCAGGTAGCCGGCATGGCACATCTTGCCGATTCGATCAAGAAATCAGGTGCTGCGGCGGTCGTGCAGATCAGCCACGCCGGGGCCCGGTGTTTTCCCGGGGGAGGGGAAATGGAAGGAGCCTCACCCTCCGGATTTGCCTTCAGGCCTGATGTGGCACCTCTTACCATGAGCCTGACTCAGATCGATAGCATGGTCTCCGATTTTGCCGATGCCGCGGGCCGTGCTGCGGCTGCCGGATTTGACGGGGTAGAGATCCACGGTGCCCATTTCTATTTGATTAGCCAATTCCTGTCCCCACTCACAAATCAACGGAATGACCGGTATGGGGGTGATGCCGGTGGCCGGGCAACCTTCGCAATTGAAGTGATCAGGGCCGCAAGGGAAAGGCTCGGAAGGGATTATCCCATACTCTTTCGCCTTAATGCCGTGGAGAAGGTGGAGGATGGGCAGACGCTGGAGGATGCACTTGCCGTGAGCCGGATCTTAGCCGATGAGGGTATAGACGCCTTAGATGTCTCGTTAATTTCACAGGGGTCCTGGCGGGAAGTAGATGGCCAACGCTTTCTTGTCCCTGCTTCCGCCTTTCCAAAGGATGAGCCGGCCGGGGCAAATGTCCCGCTTGTTGCCAAGATCAAGGAGGCAACAGGTCTTCCCGTAATTGCGGTTGGCAAACTTGGAGATGGAGCTGTAGCCGCCGAATCGGTTCATGATTCCCTGGTAGATGTGGTCGCCATAGGCCGCCAGATGATTGCCGATCCTGATTCGGCAGGCAAGATCCTTGCAGAAAAGGCTAATGAAATTATCCCTTGTGATGAGTGCATGACCTGCTTTGCCTCCATCAGGCAGGGCAAGCCCATGACTTGCAAGGTGAACCGGAATCTCCCGGGGGCTTCTCCTTCTCCCTGAGATCACCGTTTTTCCTTTTGACATCCGCACCGCTATAATCTTTTGTAAAATCCGAGCGAACCTTGAGGAGACAGGGGCAATTCTCCCTGATGCGGATATTCAGATTGCTGCAACAGCCCTATACCATGGACTGGAATTGGTATCAGGCAATTTGCGTCATTTCCAAAGGATTCGTGACCTGAGACTGAATACAATTCTCTCGGACTCCCGACCAAAGCAATGACCCCAATTTTAATTTGTCCTGTCAAATGGCACAATCCGTCGGCATAACTACTATATCTCGAATGCAGATGTGTTGCGGAAGTCTCCAACAAAACATAATGATGTCTGCAAGCTCTTCCGGTAGCAGGAAAGTGGGATTTCCCAAATTCCTGCAATATTCCTCAAAACTAATACCCATATTGGTGTGGATGTTTGTTTTAATGAGGCCAGGTGCAATGTTTATTATTCGAATGTTATTTTTAGCTTCGGCCATTTGCAGGCTTTCAGACATAGACCGAACAGCATGTTTGCTTGCATGGTAACACACGGCTTGAGGGTAAGGTTTTCTATCACCAATCGAACTGATATTAATAATAGTCCCTGATTTTCGTGCTGACATATCAGAAATGACGGTTTTAATGCCATTCAAGACACCTTTCACAAGCACATCAAATTCATAACTACACCTTTCAATGGCTATGTCACGCAATTCGCCTATATTAATAAATCCAGCATTGTTAATGATGCATTCAGTTTTTCCATAGAGTGCTTCTGCCTTCTTTACTGCAGATTTTAATGCATTAAAATCTGTAACATCCACTTTCTCATAAATAACAGGCTTATTCTCCAGTTCAGAAATTAGTTCAATGTGCCGGGATATTAGCAAGCAGGGATGGCTTTCTTCTGTAAATTTAATCGCCAAAGCTTTGCCTATTCCGTGACTTGAACCCGTAATAACAACGAGAGGTTTGTTGGTCATTGAGTTTTTCCTGGTAGTGTCCTAAATTAAACTGGTGATGAGATATTGTGGCAACCCCGATAACACGGATATCTTTTTCTAACCTTTCGATTATAACGCTACTCTTCACGCGCAGCGATAAGCTGTCGCCTGCAAGAGCTATGTTAGAGCCACTTTACTACGAACCAGGGGCTTTAAAAGGTTTACCTTGTTTAGCAAGGGCATGAAAGAAATCTTGGATTTCAGATGCCAAGCCCTTAATTTCGATGACAAAAGAGGACAGGTCTCCAGATGAGACGCTTTCCTCGTGAAACCTCATGCCATGTTTTTCTTTGGCGGTGGTTTTTATCCTCGTGATTGTTTCGGCACCATCACCCGCTCCCCATATGGAGTGAGTAATTTGATTTCTCCTTTCTTCAGCGGTTGCCGCTCGTTGCAACAAGGTTCGTAGAGTTTTGAAATCGTCATCCTCCCCGAAGCGTTCAAGATAAAGCGATATAAGCAGTGCTCTCAATTTATTGAACGAAAGTTCAGCAGTGACAATTTGACCTATGCGCTGTTTGTCGGCAAAGAGCATACCTGTATGTAACTGGATGATCGATTCAAGCATCGCAAAGGAAACTGTCATATCGCCAATATGTTTTAGATGCTCATCTGGCACTGGATGTTGAAGTATTCTCATCGGCTTCCTTCCTGCTCTAACGTTTCGCTTCAGCCGCAGCGTAAGCTGTCGGCTGCGAGCGATGGTTATACTTTCTCCAGAATCATAGCATCTCTATACACATGCCTCTTTCATACATTTCAACTTCATTATCACACCATTCACCAGAAACATTGATTTCAAAAATCTTCTCGATGCTCTTGCTATTCGCGCCACCAATTAGGCACTCAAGCCGATATTTACCAGGAGCGCCTGGGGCGCCTGGGGTCGGACCAAGCTAACATATTGAAAATCAATGAATATCGTCCCACAAATAGGTGTTTTTCGGCTCTATATTGCTCTTTTCGACCCCAAAATGATCCCCATAGGGAATTGCAGGTTCTCGAAGCTGATATGATTCACCTGCTTCAATACTTTTTCTCCCGATAGCCAATAACCCCCATCAATGATTTCACTCTTTTAACAAAACTCCTGCTTCCGACGGCAATGTTTTTAGTCCATTTATCATCACGGATGTTCTTTCCATTATTGAGGAAGTCATCCACCCATCTTTTATGGTATTTTTTGACTTCATCATAGGAACCAAATCCAAGAAGTTCCGTTAGCCTCTGATAATTTATCAGAATGTTTTTCCTCTTGGGTTCCTGTATCTCATTGTAACCGCAAAAAGGCCATTCTGATGGATGATCAACAATTCCGGCTTTCACCATATTGAGATCAATATATACAAGACATTTAATAAGATGATCCCCACTTTCAACTGCTGTAGCATGATAACGGTCTTTCCAAAATGCCCCTTTACGACTCTTTCTCTGATTAAACTCTTGTCCCGTCCGTCCCGCAATCAGTTTAATCGAATTTGGGATAACATCCCTTTCATTGCTTCCAACTGCAAGAAGATGAATATGATTCGAAGTGACTGCATAATTCAATATCACTAATCCGTAGCGCTTTTTTGCTTCATACAACCATTGAAGCCATCTACTTCGATCCTTGGAAAATTTCAGCAAAAACTCTCTCTTATGGCATCTGTGGGTGATATGCCATATTTGTCCGGGTATATAATGTCGTTGGGCTCTCGCCATTACGTCATTTGCCTATATTGCCCATTTCACCCCCAAAAAGAGCGATATAGGCCCAAATACAGGAGGTGTTGCGGGTATATTCCACTTGATATCAATAAGTTAACTTGGTCCGACCCCAATTCACAATTCAGCTGTTTATTGCATTCAGCCAGACTTTCTTCATTGGGCGTTTCGATTCCGATGAAGACCGCATCAAAACCCGCCTTCACCATCATCTCCATCAGCGGCTCGTCATCGGCCAGATTGACCGAAGCCTCCGTGTTAAAGGGTATTTCCTTCCCGTCTTTCTGCCATTGGATGAGTGCCGGCAGAAGATGGTTCTTCAGATAGCCTTTGTTGCCGATAAAATTGTCATCCACAAAAAAGACGGATCAACGCCATCCTCGATTGTAAATCTCATCCAGCTCGGCAATAATCTGCTCGGCTGTTTTCATACGTACGCGATGCCCGAATAATGTAGTTACGTTACAGAACTCACAATTGAATGGACAGGCCCGAGAGAACTGGATACTCATCGAAGCATAATGTTTCAAATCGATCAACTCCCACAGAGGAGCAGGTGTTTTTCGAATGTCGCAAAACTCGGATGTCTCGTAGATGTGCTGAGCGCACCCCTTCTCCAGATCTGCGAGAAAAGGGGGTAAGGTCAGTTCGGCCTCATTGAGTTCAAAATGGTCCACATCCTCGAATTGATCGTATTCGCTGGTGAAGAGCGGCCCGCCGGCAACGATCTTAAGGCCCGGTTGCTGAGAGGAATCGGGTTCTCGTGGGCTAAAGTGATAATGCCTTGTGGATAAGGCTCGTTCTATTTTTGACGGCCATTTTCTCAAAAATGTTCTTGAGATGGTTTTTGACTGTCCCCTCACAAATAAACAGCGTCTCAGCGATCTCGGAATTTTTATAGCCCTTGAAGATGTGATTTACGATTTCGATCTCCCTGTTGCTGAGGTTATATTCTTCTTTGAGTTTTACCTTGTCAACCCTCTGATATTCCGAGATGTCTTTCATGGTAATTAAAAAGAGTGGTCCCTTAATTCCTGTTAGATTCTTATCCAACAACTGACAGTGGATCGAGTATTTCTCCATGGAGGAAACGGCCGTTGTCCGTTGCTTGAACAGGGGTCTTAAATTTCGAGGGAAGTCCTGCAAGTGATATCTTAATTCAGCACAATCATCATAAAACTCAACTGGTAGCAAAAACCGATCGAGATCTTTTTTGCCAAAGTCAATGTCTTCCTGTTTAATTCGCGCACAAATTTCCATAGCCTTTTGGTTGAGATAAATTGGCTCTATTTTGGCATCAAATATTGCAACCCCAATGGACGTATAATCGCAAATCGCCCGAAAAAAATCCCCTTTTTTCTTTATCCGGACAAATAACTGAGTTTTTTCCAAAGCCGAAGCCAAGTGAGGTGCGATTATCCCTCCTATTGCTAATTCCCTTTCTCCGAAACACTGATTCTTTGAACGATGTGCCCCGATAACACCTATTAAATTATCTTTAGATCTAATATACAGGGCCATTTGGCGACGAATCTTTTGTGGTTTGAGAAAATCGTTAAAATACTCCGTCTGTATGAAATGGGTCCGAGGAGACAGGTCTTCCATGGTTATGACAGATTTAGGGGTAGGCCTGAGGTTGATCGGATCAAAGGGATTGTAACGGAAAAAATGGGATTGATAGAACGCCAAATAACGCTGCTCTAAGTTTACGGCAATGGGATTGATAAGATTGCCGTTTTGGTCGGTGAGCCAAAAGATGCTGCTATCTGAACGAAAGGCTTTGTGAATGGTATTGATGACATCTTTCCGCAAGGAATCCATTTCCAGATGGGCATTTGCCCCGCGAATGATTTCTAATATATTCGATATGCTTTCCGTATCCAAACTATCCTAACCTTCTCGTGCCAGAAAGTATATGCTATTATTACGAGAATATCAAGAGAAATCAAACTATTCCCATCGCTTCTTCTTTACGGCTTCAGATCACATTTCTAAGAAATTGTTTCACAAGGGCTGGCAGGTGATGGCTTTCAAACAGCGCAGTTGTCTAAAGAATTCTGAGGTCGTTTACAGACGAGATAAGCAAAGCCCCGGAGCCGCAAAAATGTCCCTTTAGGGATATTGACTTGGTGAACACCCATATGTATTTTATCAAACACGGGTAAGGTGTGTCTTCCGGGGGGGGGGTCAGAGCACCGGATTCCTTTTGGAGATCATCTAGCATTTAAAGTGGTAAACCAGAAAAAGACTTGAGCGGAGAAAATGAATTGGGCTGTTCTATGAAAGACTAATCTTTATCAAAAAGGAGGTCATTATGAAGAAGGTTTATAAGATTTTCTGTGTAGCGATTCTAATCTGTATCTTTGCTTTCACCCTTATCCCTTCCATAGCAGCGAAATCTGAGGCTGCTCCCAAAACCATTAATATCGGATATATGGCTACTTTGACCGGATTTGCCTCCGAGGTCCTGGGAATATCGCTCCAAGGCGCAGAGCTTGCGAGAGATATCATCAATGACAGGGGGGGAATAACCATTAATGGTGAGAAATACCTCATCAAACTCATAGTAGAGGACACCAAAGGGAGCCCCGACGGCTCCTTGGCTGCGGCCAACAAATTGGTTTACGGCAAAAAATTGAAATTTGTTGCAGGAATGTTCCCCACCCATTTTATAAAGGCTGCAATGTCTGTTACCGAACCTGCCGGAGTGATCTACAACCGGTGTTACAGCTGTGCCACAAAAGATGAATTTGGACCACATACCCCCTACTCCTTTGTGAGCAACGTATCGACCGGAGATCTATATAAATCAATATTTATGTATCTTACAAAAAATTATCCGGATGTTAAGACCATCACGTACATTCTCGTGGATGATGGTCAGATCCGTGACAACGATCGAATTGTGCGAAAAATCGCCAAGGAGTTCGGCCTTACCATAAAGGGCGATATTATCGGCTGGTCACCCGCGACCGTAGACTGGTCCGCCGTCGTTACAAGGGCCATAAAGCGCAATGCCGATGCAATAATGCACGGCAATGGTGGGGCCATGGCGAACGGTTCAATCATGAAGATAGCCCGTGAAATGGGGTATACCGGGCTTATCTTTGGCTGCAATGCGGACGGTGCTACGGATATACGTATGGTGGCTGGAAAAAGCGCTTCCACCAATTATTTTACCCATGGAGTCAGCGAATCCATGCCAGATATGTATCCCATTACGAAGGAAATTTCAAAACGAGCTATGGCCAGGTATAAGAGATTAACCGGATTTCACCTGTATGGTTTTAACAGCATCTATACGATGGTAGAGGCCATCAAGGCAGCGCAAAGCCTCGATCCCAAAAAGGTAAAAGAGACCTGGGAAAACATGGATACCATTGAGACAGGATATGGCCCCGGTCGGATGGGAGGAAAAACACTCTATGGATTGAAGCATACCGTTTATCATCGTCAACCTATTCAGGTACTGGACCAGGGAGAGATCAAGTTCGGCGCCTGGATAGAACTGGAAGAACTCTACATCCCCTAGCAAAAAAATCATCCATCCAGCATGTCCGGTGCATCCGGGCATGCTGGGTCGATACCCATCCTTAAAAAACAACGGATTTGAAATGGATTTAGTCGTCACCGCCTTTGTAAATGGATTGGTCACCTCTTCGATGTATATTCTGGTCGCCTTGGGGTTTGCGCTCGTTCTTAGCATTATGGGGATATTCAATTTTGCCCACGGGGCCATATACATGTTGGGCGGCTACATTTGTTATGCCTTCGCCGTATTATTGGGTTTCAACCAGTGGCTTTCATTAATTTTATCGGTGTTGATTGTAGGCCTATTTGGCCTTTTCCTTGAAAGATTCTGCTTTCGTCCCTTTTCCCGGGATGTTTACCGGGTGATCATCATGGCCATTGCCATTATATTAATTCTCGAAACCACAGTGAATATATTGCTCGGCGGAACAGTAAGATCTTTGCCTGCCTTTGTAGAAGGCATCATCAAAGTAAGAGGGGTATCGATCAGCGCGGAGCGTGTAGTTGCCTTCGGAATCGGCGCAGTGCTATTATTTGGAATGCACATTTTTATCAGAAAAACCAAAACAGGCCAGCAAATGCTTGCTATTGCACAGGAACCTGAAGGCGCCGCACTTCAGGGCATCAATGTGAATCGCATTTCTGCACTCGCATGTCTCATGAGTTGCAGCCTTGCCGCTGTGGCAGGCTCCCTGTTGGGGGCGATTTTGAGTTTGAGTCCCTTTATGGGGAACAACATGCTGGTCAAGGCTATCGAGCTGGTAATTATAAGCGGAATAGGCAGTATTGGAGGCCTGTTTTTTTCAGGCCTCCTCATTGGATATCTGGACGCCGTGCTCCCTCTTTTTACCAGCGGCGGTGTTGCAGATACGATTAGTCTTTGTGTCATCATTTGCATTCTGCTCATTCGCCCTCGGGGATTATTCGGCTATGAGTTGTTTTAGGGTTGGTTGAGTTTGAGAATACCATATATAGGAAGATTAACATTGATAAGTCTTCGGCGCACGGCTATTTCATACCTGCTCATATTGATATTCTTGTGCCTCCTCCCTGTCTTCATAAAATCCTACTATCTGCTTCATGTCTTTATTTTAACCTTTATCTATATCATTGCTACGAGTAGCCTCAGGTTAATCGCGACTTCCGGTCAAATTTCCCTGGGACATGCCGGTTTTATGAGTATAGGGGCCTACACCGCAGCTATTCTGGCAAAAGAGCTGGGCTGGTCGCCATGGTTAACCCTGCCATTGGGGGGGCTCAGTACCATGATTGTTGCCATGATCGTCGGATATCCTTTCTCAAGGCTGAGGTTGATTTATTTTTCCATGGTCAGCCTTTTTTTCGGCATCGGCATCCTGGCCGTCAACCAGGTCTTTGATTACTATACCGGAGGCTTCAGTGGAATGATGCTTATTCCGCCCCTGTTGGGTTCTTCAAAGTTGCCCTATTATTATTTCTTTCTTGGCCTAACTCTACTGTGCCTTATTTTCATGGTCAGATTTGAAACATGTCGCATCGGTCTCACCATTAAAGCCATCGCTCAGTCCCACACGGTGGCCTCCAGCGTCGGCATTAATGAAGCTGCATACCGTATACTTATTCTGAGTATCGGATGTTTTTTTGCCGGTATCGCCGGTGCAGGCTATGCCCATTATACCCTCGTTCTAACCCACGGCACTTTTAACCTGCTGGCCAGCATCAACCTTGTCATTTACATGCTGGTGGGCGGCATCAACAGGTTTATAGGCCCAGTGATCGGAACTGCGGTTCTGATGATCCTCCCTGAGCTATTCCGTGATCTAAAAGAGTATGTTCCCTTTGTTTTCAGCGGAATAATGCTATTGGTACTTTTTGTCATGCCGGACGGGCTTGCCGGGTTACCTGGCCAGATTAAATATTGGATCTCAACACACCGAAAAAAAGGCTGATATCCATGTTGCTTGAAGTCATTCGATTAACGAAATATTTTGGCGGCCTGGCCGCTATTGAGGATTTGGACATCCAAATTGATGAGGGTGGAATCGTTGGACTCATCGGCCCAAACGGTGCGGGGAAAACCACCTTTTTCAACCTTGCCAACGGCTTTATTCGCCCCACCAGTGGCGAAGTCCGGTACAAGGGGAAAGAAATCACCGGGATGAAACCCCATAAAATTGCACGATTGGGAATCGCCCGATCCTTTCAGCTCGTCCCACTCTTCGGTGAGTTCACCACACTTCAAAATATTATTGTATCCTGCTATTTACACCCCAGGTCGAGCCTATGGCGTGCCTTTTTTAATACTGCCACCTATCAACGCAATGAAAAGTACTGTCTTGAGCACTCACTGGAAATCCTTGAACTTGTTGGACTTGACAAAGTCAAGGATGAATTGGCCCAAAACCTGCCCCACGGATACCAGAAAATGCTCGGCATTGCCCGGGCCCTGGCTATAAAACCTCAATTGATGATGCTTGACGAGCCCCTTGCAGGCATGAACCGTGATGAAGTTACTTTTACGATGAAAGCCATTGAGGAGATAAGTGACCAGGGTGTTACCATATTGGTTGTTGAGCACAATATGCGCATTTTAGATTTATGTAAAAAAGTGTTCGTCATTAATTTTGGAAGGAAAATTGCCGAAGGATCACCCGAAGACGTGCGACAAAACGATGAAGTTATCCGGGCCTATTTAGGAGATGGGTATGCTGCTTCAAATCAATAATCTGACCATTTACTACGGAAAGGCGCTAGCGGTTGAAAATGCTAATCTGGCAATCCCGGAGGAGGCTGCGGTCAGTCTTATTGGGGCAAACGGGGCAGGCAAGACAACAATCCTTAGGGCCATTTCCGGCCTTATTCCCATCACCTCAGGTGAAATCCGGTTTATGGGAAAGAAAATTGACGGGATGTCTGTCCCGGAGATTGTAAGGCATGGTTTAGTCCATGTCCCCCAAGGTCGAAAGCTATTCCCGTTTTTAACGGTTCTGAGCAACCTGAAACTGGGCACCAGTCTTCGAAAAGATAAACTGGGTATTCAAAAAGATATGGAGCAGGTCTTTGAGTATTTTCCGGTGTTAAAGAGCAGGCTCAATCAAAAGGCCGGGACATTGAGCGGAGGGGAACAAGAAATGCTTGCGATCGGCCGAGGACTCATGGCCAAACCTAAGTTGCTCATGTTGGATGAACCCTCGCTGGGACTGGCTCCTGCCGTGATTGACCAACTGGGTTTAATCATTGAGAGTATTCATGAAAGTGGAGTCAGTGTTCTTTTGGTAGAACAGAATGTTTCCTTGGCTTTTCGTGTTGCAAGCAGAGGTTATGTGCTGGAAGTTGGCACAGTCATCTTACAAGGTGACATACAGGAATTACGGAGTAATGAGCTTGTGAAGCGGGCTTATTTGGGAGAGTAAGAAGGGGGTGCAATTAAAAGTGTTGGTTGTGCAGATATTTCCCCAGGGTAATGGTCAATTTTTCTCGTGGTAGTCCTCATAAGAATAGTATTTAACATGATGGCTGTACTTTTTTCACTGCTAGGAGCTTTGCCGTTTGTGATGTAATACATTGATATATCGGCAAAAAATCAAGGCAAATAATTTTCTTGCCCTAAGAAAAAGAAGGGCTATAATGAATTCAACTCTTCTTTCAAATGCTGCCAATAAATCATTTTACCATAACTCTACCAACGGTTTTAATTGCACCCGTAAGAAGGGTAATAAATTCTAAACCAAAAAAGGAGGTTAATTATGAGTAAGCATTTTGTTCTCATTCATGGAGCGTGGCATGGAGGTTGGTGTTGGGATGGGGTAATCCGGGCTCTGGAAAAGAGAGGGCATACTGCCGAGGCTCCCACCATGCCAGGGCACAACCCGGGAGATGACCGATCCCTGGTGACATTTAATTCCTATGTGGATAAAATCATCGATGTTCTTGAGCGGCAAGCCGAACCGGTCATCCTGGTCGGTCACTCCAGCGCCGGATTCCTTCTTCAATCTGCTGCGCCCAGGGTGCCAGATAAAATCGAGCGGCTTGTCTTTCACAACGCCTTTGTTCTCCCCGACGGAATGGCCCAGCTCGATCTTGTCCCGCCTGATGCGGCCCAAGCCATGACCTCAGCAGCCAAGGCTTCTCTGGACAACAGTGTACCGGTGATGGAGGATTTCGTGCGCGATGAGCTCATGGCAGGAGAACCGGCCGATGTTCAAGATGCTCTTATTAAGCGGCTGACTCCTCAACCACTGGTCCTTTTTACAACGAAAGTGAGCACTGAGGCCTTCTGCAAGTTAAACATTCCCCGGACAGTTTTGTTTTGCAAGGTTGACGCTTCGCTTCCACCCGGGGCCTATTTTGGCATGGCTCAGAATCTGGGCGAGTTTGATTTGGTTGAAATTGATGGAGGTCATGAAACCCTATTTGCTAATCCCGAAACTGTGGCGCATGGCCTGATCAAGGCTGCGGCATAAAGACATTAATAAATGCCAGTGGTTTAGTGCCGCAAAAAGCGTAACTTCTCAATAAGTTCGGGTAAAAATGAGCAAAAGTAACTGGCCACGGGGTATGGCTTTCTATGTAGGGCAGGGCTTTAGCCCTGCATTAACGCAAGGCTAAAGCCTTGCCCTACATTTTTCTTTGTGACTCTCAATTAATTGAGAAGCTACGTTATACTCTCGATACCCGAACTTTTTAAGAAGTTACCAAAAAGTGGCATAATGCAGTTGGTGGCTGGTAGGACGTAATGGGGGACGTTCGTGCAGAACGTGCATTACGATCTCGTACCCTGTACAAGTTACACATTATACTAACAACAGAATAAGTACAATGGATGTTATTTCTCCCTATGATGAACCAAATTTATTTATGCACGTT
>Ga0208648_1002607_pt1 | contig 12282 bp, 13 predicted proteins | sample AntAceMetag02UKL_FD_184772 | JGI IMG/M metagenome (GOLD analysis project Ga0208648, IMG submission 184772) | Saline lake microbial communities from Ace Lake, Antarctica - Antarctic Ace Lake Metagenome 02UKL (SPAdes) (version 2) | ecosystem: Environmental > Aquatic > Non-marine Saline and...
AGAAGGGGAGCTACCTCCTCTTCTTTTTTCTTCTTGTTTACAACTAATCGGAGGACTAACGTAAGCGATCCCTTGTTCTTTGATTTTATTTAGAGTTGTTTCTCCGATTCCTGGAACTTTGGTAAGCTCATCAAGTGTACAGTAGGGTCTATTCTCGATAATTCTTTGTGCAAGAGCAGGACCAATTCCGACGATAAAGGTTAAATCATTTAGAGATGCTGAATTTATTTCGATATTCTTAATGATATCTTCTTTTTCTTCTTCTTCTTCTTCTTCCTCCTCCTCCTCTTCTGTGGTTTCTTTTTTCCTGGACTCTTCAATTTTTTCTAAAATTCCTTTTGCTTTAAAAAGTAGTTTAATTAATTCTTCTTTGTTCTTTATTTCTTTTTCTTGGATATTTTTACTAGAGCAACTTTGAGGAGCAACCACATAAGCGAGCCCCTGTTCTTTGATTTTACTTAAAGTTACTTCTCCAATTCCCGGAACTTTAGTAAGCTCATCAAGTGTGCAGTAGGACCTGTTTTCAATAATTCTTTCTGCATAAATTGGTCCAATGCCAACGAGCTTTTCCAAGTCTTCTCCTATTGCAGAATTAAGTTCTACTTTTACGGGTGCGCCACTCTTTTTTTTAGTTGTAACAGTGATTTTTTCCTCATTAACTTTTTCTTCTTGCTTAGTTGTTTCTTCTTGAGTTTTCTCTTTTTCCGAAATATTTTCTTGATCTTCAGGATTATTTAAATTCACAATTGTAGAAAAAGATGTTTCTTTTATATCTTTTTTCCCAATCATTGCCGAAATAGAACTTTTCAAAATATTTTCAGCTGACACAAAGAAAGAAAAAGTGTTACTAAACAGATTATTTGCAAAATCTTTTATTTTATTCAAAAAAGTAGGTGAAGAGAAAGAAAGGGCAAAAGGTTCTTCGTAAAAAGTAATCTCAATTTCTGGATTATTTTTCCAGAAAAATGCTCCTTGGGTGGTTTCTCCAATTTCTCCAGCAAAAGTTATTGAAAAAGGATTTAATAAATCTTTTTTAAAATCGTTCATTCTCCAAAGGGAGTTGTTAATAGCAGATCCTGGGACAGATAGCGGGGGGTTAATATAGTTTCCGGAGTAAATTGTGATAGAAATTTCTTTATCTTGAGTTCTTGTAACAGAATAAACAAGATTTTCAGTTTTTCTCTCTCTATTTATGTCTTGATAAGAGATTGATATTTCTCCACCTGCTATATTAATCTCTTCCTGTAGAAGCCAATTCATTATTTGTTTTATTGAATAATTCAACAGTTCTTTTTCTAAAAAATCTAACGGATTAGTAGACGCTCCGGCGAGACGCAGTCCACTCTTTAGAGCTGCGCTTATAATAAAGTCCTTTGGGAGCTCTACAAGATTAAGATTTATGAGTTCACTGAAGGTTGCTTTTTTGGTCAAGACAATAACGGCCTCTTCTTCTGGAGAATAGTTTTGAGGATAACTAGATATTGATAAGTGAACATCTACTATTTCATTTTTTAAGAGATGAAATGCTCGATTAATTTCAAGGAGAGAGAGACTGGCTGGTAGAACATTGAGCGGGATTAATAAGAAGAGACTGATTAAGAGAACGAAATGGAAGCTCTTCTTATTCTTCATTTTTTAAAAAAGAGATAGAATTTAATAAATTATTGTAAGTTTCTTCACAAAGCTCTTTGTCGTTATTAGAAAACAATCCCTCAATAGAATAAATCTTATTATCTAAAGGTATCTTTATGTTTTTGTAATAAGAATCTTCTCCTTTTCCTGTCATATATCCAGAAATTCCATCAATCTCTATTATTCCTACGTTGTCGCGGATGATTTCACTGTTTTCTAAATGACTACTGATGTCTTCTAGATATAGGTATTCATCATCTTTTTCATAAACAGTGATTATTGATTTACATCCACTTTTTAATAAGAAGTTTTCATCCTCCTTATAATCTGAAGAAAGAAGATTTAATCCGGAGGCGAAGTCATCTTTGAATCCTTCAATAGCCCAACTATCTGGAATTTCAAAAGAAAACTCCAAATTTTTGTTTTGGAGTAGAGTTTTACCGTCTTTTTGATGAAACAGATAGTTTTTCGGATCTTCAAAAGTATAATCTTTGCCAAGATCAATAATTTCTTCTTCTCTATTCTCTTTAAAGAGGAAAATAAAAAGAAGAAGAAAAACTATAATCGGTAATAGCACTTTTATTTTTTTCATAAAAATATTATCTTAAAATAGATTATCAAAACTTAACAAAAGAGGCGTTTTCTCGCAAACCCTCAATTAAAGGAAAAAGTCACAATAAAGACTTTTTCTGTTTATTTTGTTGATTTTTTAGTTGTTTTGCGTGTTGTGTAAATTGCGAGGTCTGACCCCGCAATGCATTATTAGATTTTTAAAAAACTGATGGTGGCAAGAAAAAAGAGAGACTTCCAGTTGAGTAAAATTTACTACATTACGCAAAGAGGAGTCGAAAACAGAAGAATATTTTTAAACAAGGAAGACTGCTTTCGCTTTATTACCGCCCTTGAGTTCTTTAATTGCAAAGAAAGTATAAATTTGTGGAGAATGTTTTTTTACAAAGATAAAAAGAACATTAAAACTGCGATTTACAAAGAAAGAGTAAATAATAAGAAAAAGACAAGAATTGTTGATTTTTTAGCGTTCATAATGACGTCAAATTCTTATACTTTTCTCTTAAGAGAGATTGAAGAAGGAGGAATTTCTCTTTTTATGCAGAAGATAGGGGGATATGCTTATTACTTTAATCAAAGATATAAAAGGGAAGGGACTCTCTTTTCTTCGCGCTATAGAGCGATTAATATCGAAAAAGAGCGGCTTAAAGCCGCTTTTTGCTACATACACACAAAACCTGTAAATTTGTGGATTAAAAAAGATTCTGCTCTTTCTAAAGAAAAGGCGTTAGAGAGATTGTATAAGTATAGATGTTCGAGTCTCCTTGATTATCTTGGAAAACATAACTTTCCCTCGGTTACCAACAGAGGTTTCTTTTTAAGTCTTTTTAAAGGAAGAGAGGGGATTAAGAAGGAAATCGTTCTTTATTCAAGGAGTAACAATTTTAAGAAAGAAGAATATAAGAATGTTTTTAAAGAGAAAGTTTGACAAAGTAATAAAATTAACGTATATTATTATTCACAAAAGTTCTTTACTAATTTTTACAAGGGGAGGAGAGTGGAATATGGCTAAAAGTCCTGTTCAAAAGAATGGTAAAAAAGTTAAGGTTGCCATTAAGAAAGTTGTTAGCGAAGAGAAGAAGAAAAATAAAAAAAAAGAAGGGAAGTAGATTATGAACGAAAAGCTAGAAATGAAGATTATAGTTGAGTGTCAGTACTGCAATAGGCGTGTTTTTGTTAGTCCTTATTTATGTGATAAAGGGTGGTCTGCGGACTGTCCAAAGTGCCATCGTCCAGCATTTATTTCTGAAGAAATTCCTAAATCTCTTACTCCCAAGAAAAAAGGGATTTACTTTGTAAGCCCATAAAGCAGAAATGCTAAAAAGAGCTCTGATTCAGGAGCTCTTTTTTAATTCATTTCCTCTTCTTCTGTGATTTCTGGTTGATAGAACTCGTTTAATTTGTAATGAATTTTCTTTGCACTGATTACTTCTTTCCCTCTTACTTTTATTTCAAGCAAAAATCCTTTCATTGTTTCTTCTGAAAAATATTGATCAAAGACAAGGTTTCCCAAAGAATAGGCAATATATTTTCCATTATACTTTTCCACAGACTGGGTTATATGAGGATGGTGTCCAATAACGAGATCTGCTCCGTAGTCAATGGCCATTTTGCTCCATTTCTTTTGTTTTTCATTTGGAAGTTTTTGATATTCATCGCCGTAGTGAAAAGTAACTACTAAAAAATCTGTTAAATTCTTTGCGTTTTTGATATCTATTTCCATCTGTTCTTCTGAAAAGTTGGTTATCCCAGAAATATTTTCTTTTGCAAAAGCATAAGAAGAAAAAAACTCAGTATATCCTAAAAATCCTACTTTCGTTTCTTCTCCTAATAATAATATAGTGGGCGAGTGTGCTTCTTCTTTATTAAGTCCTGCTCCGGTATAGGAGATGTTGTTTTCTTCAAGGAGTTTCATTGTTTCTTCAAATGCCTCTCTGTCGTAATCAAAGGTGTGATTGTTTGCCAAAGAAACGATATCAAAGCCAGCATAGGTTAAGGCGTTAACTGCGTCTTTATCTGCACGAAAAGAATAGATGCTTCCAATCCTTCTTCCTTTATCAGATATCATGCTTTCTAGATTCCCAAAAAGAAGATCTGTACTTTGCAGTTTTTCTCTAATATTTAGGAAAGGAAAGGAAAAATCTTCCCCATGCTTTTTTACCATATGCTCAACTCCTCTGTTGAGCATGATATCTCCAGCGAAAAGAAGAGTGTAAGTTTCTTCTTCTTTAAAATATTCTTTGTTTAAAAAAAGAGGGAAGAGAAGGAAGAGAGATATTAGGGAAAAGAAAAATATTTTTTTCATTCTTTTATTCTACTTTTTATTTTCCTAAAGTCCAAAACAAACTCGTTGATTTTTTTTGCTTTTCCTGTTATAGTAGCTCTACAATAGCTCATTAGGAGGGGGGAATCAGAGCTCTTTAGAAAAGAACAAGAGTTATTATTAATTTTATGTCGATTTTGAATATGAGCGAAGATTTTATCAACATAGAAAAAAAACCGAGTGGAAAAAAAGACATCGCCCTCTCCATCCTCGTTCTCATAGTTATTTTCATTCTCGTATTTGGGTTTGTTACCCTAAGAGAGTATGGTGCAAAAAACCTTATCTTCTCTGCTTCCCAGAAAATCTTAAATGAGATAGACGTTATATTTCCTGAAAAAACAGTAGCAGAAGAAGAAGTTGCGGTAGAAGAGGAAGTTTCTCTCCAAAAAGAAACCTACAAAGAAACCGCTAAAAGGGGAGATGGATTAACCCATCTTGCTCGTCGCGCCACTACTTCCTACATTGAAGACGAAAACATTAATCTTTCTCACGAGGAGAGAATTTACGTTGAGGACTATGTTCAAAAACGTCTTGCTCCCGAAAAGACCGGACTAAGACACCTAGAGATTGGAGAAGAGATAGAAGTTTCAACAGAGCTTATCGAAGAAGCGATAGCGCAAGCGGAACTACTTACCACTCAACAAATAGAAAACTTAAGTCAGTATACAGCGTTGGTTTCCTTTTAGAACCTTTTCTGTTTATCTTGCATTCCATGAACAAGTCTTACTTTATTGAACTAACAAACCAGCTTTATAGGATTACTTTCTTTTTCCCGATGAAGGAACCACTTCGTTACAAGGTAAGAGAGGTTGCTGACGATATTTTAGCTAACCTGGTGCTTATCTTAGAAGGGGAGATCAATGAAAGAAGAGAAGCTGCTTTTAGTGTAGAAAAAAGTATCGAGATACTCGATGCGCTTTTGGAGCTTGCAAAAGCACAAAACTGGATAGATTCAGATGAAATTAAGAAGGTTCAAGAGAAGTACAAGGAGATTAAGATAGAAGTAGAAGAGTTTAACGATATTTTAAGAAGGAAAACCCATCTTTACGAGCAAAAGGCTTTACTTATCAGTGAAGAGAAAGTAGCTCCTCAGAAAGAAACACATGTTCCTCAAATAAAAAAGCAAGAAAAGAAGAAAGAAGTTGTCAATCTAAACAAGAGGCAAGAGAAGATACTGGATCTTCTTAAAAGGAAAGAAAGTTTGCAAGTGAAAGATATTCAGGAAGTGGTACAGACAGCTACCAAGAGAACATTGAGAAGAGATTTAAGTGCGATGGTGGGAAAGAAACTTTTAAAAAGAACTGGAGCAGGAAACACGATAGCCTATTCACGTAGATAGGACAAAGAGCTTTAGATAGGACAACAATAGGACAGAATAAAACAACTAAAGATTTGCACTGTTGTCCTATCTCTTCCAATTTCCCTTGCTTTATTTGTTTAAAGGGATGAACTCTTCTATGGGCAAGAAATAAGTTTTCTTTTTTTTGTCCGTAGTAGGACAAATAATTTATCAATATTTTACAACTTGACTTTTACCAGAAAATCATTAAAAAGATTAAGGAATGTTTAAGAGAAAAGAAAAAAACAAAAGGAAAGATTTTGAAAAGATATACGACACTCACGTCGAGAAGATCTTTCGCTTTGTCTATTTGAAGGTTAGCTCCAAGGACGATGCGGAAGATATAACATCAAAGGTTTTTATTAAGGTCTGGGACTCTCTTTCTGTAGAGAAAGATCTTTCGCTAAAAAGTCCGAAGTCATTTCTCTATAAAGTGGCGAGGAACTTGGTTATTGATTATTATCGAAAAAATAGAAAAGATCCTGCAAAAGAAGTACAGGACTCTAAAACGGAGGTTTCCCTAGAGAGCGTTGTCGCTCCGGACAAAGAGATGAGAGCCGATGAAAGAGCTTTGCTTAACTCAGAGATAGAGGAGGTTAAAAAAGCATTGTCCCTTATAAACGAAGATTATCAGAACATTATCATCTGGTATTACTTAGATGAACTTACTACATCTGAGATTGCCGATCTCTTAGATAAGCCGGAAAGCTCGGTAAGAGTGCTTATTCATCGTGCAATAACTGCTCTTCGTAAGTCTTTAAAGGAGAAAAAGAAAAAAGGGGTGTAACAAATTTCTCTTTTATACGTCTTCTATAACAGAGGCGAAAATAATTAGAAAACATGGAAAAAGAAGTACTAACCAAAATATATTTACTACGTAAGCTTAAGCCCAGCGCTTCTTTCGTAGAAAATACTAAAGAAAGCATCCTTCAAAGAGATGCTGTTTTGGCTACTCAAAAGAAACAATCTGTTCTCAGTGAGTTTACCGGATCATTTGTTAGTGTTTTTGCAAACTCGGTATTTCAAAGTAGAATGGCGGTAGTTGGAGCATTTATGTTTTTATTTTTCTTCGGGATTTTAGCTTATCCACTTCTTCCTTTAAATTATGAATATAGCTTTGTTTATATTCCTGCCTTAGAGAATGGAGTTGAAAGAGAAGAAGAAATTAAAATGGTTGCAGAAACAGACGAGATGATGGTTGAGGTTGCGACTTCAAAGAAACCAATTGAAAAAAACCTTGCTGAGCTAGAAGATGTTTACAGAAATATTCAAAGACAGGTTTTAGGATCAATGATTCCTGCAGAGGAGAAGGTAGCAGTTAATCTTACAGACGAGGATATTATTGATTATCACCTGACAAGGATAGAGAGTAATGATCTCAGAAAGAACGATGAAAGGATAAAGAAAATCAAAGAAGCAAAAGATGGTGAGGATTACGGAGATGCATTTAATATGATAGTTGATATTTTATCTGAGTAAGAATAGAATCAAAAAATGTTTATTATTTTTAACAATTCGGAAGTTAGAAGACAGCAGTCGTTTCCCTGTTCCTTATTCGGAGGGAGGGTCGGCAACGGCAGAAATTATAAAGAGTATAAAAAATCACAATAATTATTAAACAGTGTTTGTACAATAAAAGTACAACCACAATAGAAAAAAATGAAAAAGTTTATTATCGGTTTAATGGCTTTTGCTCTCGTTTTTTCTTTCTCATTCGCATATGCGGAAGATGATACACAAACCCAGCTTGATGAAGCTTGGGCAATGATTGCAGCTTTAGCTGAATCACTTGGTGTTGACCTTAACGGAGAAGAAACCACAACAACCACAACAGTAGAGGTTTTAGGAATTCCTGCAGGTTTTACTTTCACCCAAAACCTTAAGTTAGGTTCAAGAGGTGTTGACGTAAAATATCTGCAAATCCTGCTTAATGCTGATGCTGATACAATATTAGCAGCAACTGGAGCTGGTTCACCAGGAATGGAGACCGAATATTTTGGTCCTATTACTGGCGCCGCTGCAAAGAAATTCCAAACAAAATATGCTAGCGTAGTTTTGACCCCAATTGGTCTTACAACTGCTACTGGTTTTGTTGGAACACAAACAAGAGCTAAGCTTAATGCTTTACTCGTAGGTGGAGTTACAGGAACAACTCCTGCAACAGAAGAAAGCACAATATTAACACAACTTCAAGCACTTGCAGCTGCAATTGAGGATATTAAAGCAAGATTAGATGCAATGGATACTGGCGTTGGTGAAGAAGGTTCTGTTACTGTTGCTGTAAGAAACGATATCCGTGATATCGATGTTTATTCAGGAGAAACAGAAGACATTGCTAAATTCAGATTTGAAGCAAAAGATTCTGCTGTAACTGTTCAAAGAATTGATCTTTATTTTAGTGGCGCAACTGCCGTTCAACTCAGAGCTGCTGTTTCTAAGGTCGCTCTCTATCTTGATGGAGAAATGATTGGAGAAATTAATGTTAACAGTACTACTGTAAGCAACACCGCAACTTATCTTCGTTTTTCAGGACTTAATATCAATATTCCAAAGAGCGGATACAAAGATGTTGTTGTTACTGTAACGGGTAAAGACAATGGAACTGCAAGAGATAGTATTGAGCTTGGACCTACTGACTCTAGCGCAGTACGCGGAGTAGATGGAGCTGGAGTAACAGTTAATGCAGGAGCAGCAGCAATTAAGAGAGCATTTGATTACAAAGGTACTTCAACCGCTACTCTTTCGGCTAAAAGACATACAACTAGCCCTGACAAAGGTGTGGCTGATGTAGAAAAAAATGTAGCTAAAGAAGTTGACCTTCTTGTATTTGACCTTGAAGCTAAAGACTTAAATGTAACTTTAGACGGTCTTACAGTACAAATCGAAGGAGCTGTAGCTACTTATTTAAGTGAATACTTCGCTAATACAGTTGGTGATGCAGCTCTTGTAAAGACTTTCATCGAAGGTCAAATTATTGAAGTACTGCTTTATGACGGTGAAACTTTACTTGACACAACAACTCTTACAGGAGGAGCTGCAACTAGCACTGGTCTTGAATACTTCAAGTATACCGGAGATGCAGTCTTTACTTTTGACCCTGTTGTTGAAGTAAACAAAGACGCTGCTAAGAAGCTTAGAGTCGCTGTAAACCTTAAAGTAAGTGAAGTTGAAAAACAAGGCTTTGTTCTTCAAGCAAACGTCTTAACAGCATCTAACACTACTATTGGTTACGATTCTTCTGATGGCGCAGTTAGTCTTGGAGGTAGTAATGTAGCAGGAAGAGCACAACACATTTATATTGCTCTCCCAGTATTTAGTGACATTACAACTAGCTTCACCAGACAAGAAATCAGTGGAGGTGCAAGTGATGCTGCAAGCGGCTGGATTAAGTTCGATGTAACTGCAGGTGGAGGAGACATTCACTTTGACAGAGCAACTGGCAAAAATGTAACTAACGCAGTAGATTCTATTGCAGACGCTTTTGTCTATGTAACTTCTGGAGCTTTTGATCTTACAACCCTTCAGTTAACCAGTACTGCCACTCAAGACACAAGCTCAGAAACAGGAGATTATCCTACTCAATATGTTATTGGAGATGGAGCTACTAAGAACGTTGATGTTACATTTGCTACAACAGCAACTGCTCAAGGTTCAGCAAGAACAGAAGTAACTTACTTCAACTGGGTAGTAAAAGGAAGCGGTAACAAGTGGTACAAATATACATGGTACAGTGATTTTGTAGAAGACCTCAGAACTAACACTGTAACACTGTTTAATAACTAGTTCTTCAAACTCCTAAAGACATTCTTTAGAGAAAGAATTAGTCAAAACCCCGTCAATAAAAGGCGGGGTTTTTGGTTATTAACAACAAAAAAGAAAGGGGAGAACAAAAAAGCATTTCTATCTCCCCTTATTGCCCCTTATTTCCCCTATAAAAGGCCTTTTATTAAAATTATGTGAGATTAGTAGTAAAAAAGAAAAATACGTTGAGAGAGGAAAATAAAAGGGATTAAGAGAAAGAGGGTGAAATAAGGGAAAAGCACCGGTTTTAAGCGGTGCTTTTTGTTTAACTTACTCCCAAAAAAAATCAAACAAATCCTTTTTGATGAGTTTTTTGATCCCAAATCCCCACCTTAGTACATTCGCAATGATCTTTTGGTCGGATCTATTGCTAAATGTTTTGAGAATGGAAAAACGAAAGGGAAAAAACTCTGGCTCTTTTCCCATTGCCATATTTCTTAGTTCATTAATACATTTTTCGTTATCACAACAAGTGAATCCCGGCCCCGCTGAGATTCCGTAAGAAGATCTTATTACAGAGAGATAGTTGACACGGTTCTTTTTGCACTGCGGACAAACCGCAGTAGTCTCTCTGTCTTCTCCTTTTTTCAAGAGTTCTTCCAAGTGCCTTTCAAATGTATTTTTGTTACGACATGGATCCCCTTTTTTCCTTATCAAACTCAACATCCAGAGGATCCAGGGATAGTTTTGAAACATCATTCCTTCTAAAACTTTGCCCTGATTTTTCCCTTCTCTGATTTTGTAACAATCGTCTGGGCTATAAATTTCCAAAAGAACACACCTCCTTTTTTAATACCGATATTATACAATAAACTACTATATTTTACAAGAGACTTAAAAAAACTTTCTTTTTTAAAATAATGTAGTATAATATATTCAATAAGAGGAGGGTAGATTTTACCCCGAAGTGCAACACCTCGTAGTTAATGACGAAGGTAAATATTCAAAATTAATGTAAGTTTGTTCCATAGGTAAATCATAAAATACTTCCTTTGGGGTTTTCCAGTCAAGACACTTTCTCGGGGTACTGTTCATTTTATCAACAATAATGGAAATGTCATCAGTTGAATATTGAGACAATCTGGATTTCTTGGGAACAAACCTTCTTAATCTTTGAAAGGTGTTTTCCATGGTTCCTTTTTCCCAGGACGAATACGGATGACAGAAGTATGTAGGAATTCGTAACTTTTTCCATGTAGCATTCTCTGGACCGTTGTCCATGGTGCAACTCTGTGCGCTACCAGCCTTCAGCATGCGATTGTAGGCAATTACAGCTTCCCTTAAGCGGGATACTTTTTTCAGATCGAGATATCTTGCTTTTCTATCCACAACCCCGGCTAACCTTGCTTTTTCTGATTTGGGACTTCCTAGAACATCTGCTTCAAAGTCCCTTAAACGTCTTCTTGAATTGATTGTAGCGGGTCTTTTATCGATAGATACACGATCCTTGATAATTATCTTTTTCCCGGACTTTCTTCTCCTCCAACGTGATTGTTTCGAAGCAAGACACCTTTTATATGGCTCACCGAAGGGAGTGTTTGTCCAGTTGTAAATCAATTTAAAGGATATCACCGTCTTGCCGTTATTCTCTGTTTTCAACCGTTCGGCAATTTCTTCTGGCGTCCAGCCCTTTGACATTTTTTCCTTGATGTATTCTTCAAGCCTCAGATTATTTCGAATTTTCATTGACTGATATTTCGCCTGTTTTCTTCGTCTGTATGCTTTATGATTTGCTTTTTTAGGATCATAGATACCATTAACACTATTCTCTTTGATCTCACGACTTATTGAAGACGGGTTTTTCTTAATCGCTTTTCCAATATCACGATAAGAGTAGCCCTTCCTCAATAGGATCGAGAGTTCGATCCTGTCAGTTCTTTTAAAGTGTGAATATCTCATATTTTTTTGGTTAATCCAATATTATGAGGTGTTGCACTTCAAAATACAAACCAAGGAGAAAGTGCTCTTTAAATAATAAAATAGGAGTGATTCCAAGTGTTCGTAGAAATTAGGTGCCCGGAGTGCAACTCAAAGGAAACGGAACCAATCGGTGTTGACCAGCTAAATTGCACAAAGTGGTATATTTTCTTGTGTAAAAATTGTGAGTATGACTGGCCAGAAGAAGTCGCTTTACCCCAAAGAAAAGATGGACTTAATGATTTAAAAATCGACGCCATACTTCTCGGGACAGAAATATTTGAAGCCACAAGCGATTGTTTATGTGCAATTGGGCGATTTCAGGGAGTAAAAAAATACGGTATAAAAAGATCTGAGGAAAATTGTTTGGAGTCTCTGATGGATCTTGAGTTTTTGCTTTCTAAAACAGAAGAGCGATGGGGGCTTCCAAGGTTTAGAAAGATTTTAAACGAGGAGGAAGCAAATGTTTCCTGGGCGATAAAAGAACTTGTTATATTTGCAAGCGGAACAAATGGCCAGATCCAGAAAAAAGCAGAAAAAATAATAATATACCTGGATAATGTGGCTAAAAAAACTCCTTAAAATCAAATATCTTATTCCAAGATATTACGAGATAAAAGCCACTTTTAATTAAGTGGCTTTCTTTTTTTAAAAAGTATAGTATAATATACAAATAAAGAGGAGGGTAGATTTTACCCCG
>Ga0208648_1002608_pt1 | contig 12281 bp, 18 predicted proteins | sample AntAceMetag02UKL_FD_184772 | JGI IMG/M metagenome (GOLD analysis project Ga0208648, IMG submission 184772) | Saline lake microbial communities from Ace Lake, Antarctica - Antarctic Ace Lake Metagenome 02UKL (SPAdes) (version 2) | ecosystem: Environmental > Aquatic > Non-marine Saline and...
ATGACCGAATGGAGTTTTTTAACCCGGGAAAACTGTATGACGATATCACCATAGAAAAGCTAGTGAGTGGTGACTATTCATCCAGAAGCAGAAACAGAGCGCTCGCTAAAATTTTTAAAGAAGCAGGAATCATTGAGCGCTATGGCTCAGGCATTAAAAGAATAATAAATGCATGCATAGATCATGGAATAGTCGCTCCTTTATTTGAAGAATATCAACATGGCTTTAGGGTAGTTTTATATAAACAAAAAAACAGTGGCGGTGTAAGTGGCGGTGTAAGTGGCGGTGTGAGTGGCGGCGTAAATTCCATTTATGAGTTAATACAAAAACAACCCGACCTCAAAGCAAAACAAATTGCAGAGCAACTACAAACACCTTTAAGAACAGTTGAAAGAGAGCTAAAAAAGCTTAAAGAACAAGATAAAATACACTTCAAAGGCGTACCAAAGACAGGTGGGTACTATGTTAAATAATACCTCTAACGCCTACTCCATCAAACAACCTAAAATTGAAGAGTTACAAAAAGGCTTTCGTGTAACACTCTACAAAGAAACTACCCAAGAAATTGAAAATAAAACCACAACGAAGCACAGCATCTGTCAGTTGATCAGAGAAAACAAACAGATAACAAGAATCGAATTAGCCCAAAAAATTGGTGTTAGTGAGAGTGCTATTAAACAGCAACTAGCAACGCTAAAAAAAGCAGGCACTATTAAGAGAATAGGCAGCACCAAGGATGAATATTGGTTGGTGATAAAATGAACTTCACATTAATAAATAAATTCGTCACTCTCCAAATCTTTAATATGGAATCTACAATTGATAATTTCCAATACATATACATAGGATGTGCTGAGGTACGAAGCGCATCAATCCGAAAAATTAAAGATCCACTTCATTCTGCGGTATATCCTATCACTAAGCTACGTAAGCCTGAAAGAAAACCCAAATGATTGCCAAACTTAAAGCACTACGCCAACACCAAGGCTTTATGCGTTATTTTCAAAACACCTCCTGGCTAATGGGAGAGAAAGTTCTACGCATGGGGGTTGGTTTATTTGTCGGCATCTGGGTGGCGCGTTATCTAGGGCCTGAACAATTTGGATTACTCAGCTATGCTCAAAGCTTTGTCTTTCTATTTACAGCGATTGCGACACTCGGATTAGACGGCATAGTCGTGCGTGAACTGGTTAAGGATGAAAGCCAAAGAGATGTATTATTAGGCACGGCCTTTGGATTAAAAATCATCGGTGCAATACTCATCTTGCCCGTGTTGGCTATTGCGGTGCAATTAACTAATAATGATGACTACACCAATTTATTAGTGTTTATTATTGCCTCTGCAACCATATTTCAAAGCTTTAATGTGATTGATTTTTATTATCAGTCTAAAGTGCTTTCAAAATATGTGGCATTGGCTAATAGTGTTAGTTTTGGATTTTCCAGTCTGATTAAGATTTCATTACTGGTTAGCCATGCCCCATTAATCGCCTTTGCTCTAATAATCGTAGTTGATGCCTTTATATTAGCATTAGGTTTTATTTATTATTATAAAAAAATAAGTCAGCTAAAATTATTTAACTGGTGTTTTAAGTGGGCTATGGCTAAAAGCTTACTTAAAGATTCTTGGCCGTTGATTCTTTCTGGGTTAGTCGTTTCGGTGTATATGAAAATAGATCAGGTAATGATTAAAGAAATGCTGAATACGGAAGCAGTGGGGCAATATGCGGCGGCGGTACGTTTAAGTGAAGCTTGGTATTTTATTCCTATGGCTATGGCAAACTCACTTTTTCCTGCAATCATTAATGCTAAAAAAATAAGTGAAAAACTGTATTACACTCGATTGCAACGACTTTATACTTTAATGGTTTGGCTGGCGATGGTTATCGCATTACCGATGACATTTTTGAGTGATTGGCTGGTAATTTTTTTATATGGCAAGGATTACGCTCAATCGGGTAATGTGTTGATGATTCATGTCTGGGCAAGTGTGTTTGTATTTTTGGGAGTGGCAAGTGGAAAATGGTTGTTAACAGAAAATTTACAACGAAACTATATGATAAATACAGTTATTGGTGCTCTTGTAAATATTGTATTAAATTATTTTCTAATTGAAATAATTGGAATACAAGGAGCTGCTTGGGCTACTCTAATTTCATATTTTTTTGCTGCATATTTTTGTTTATTTATTTTTGAAAAGACGCGGATAAATTTTTTCAATATAACAAAAAGTTTTAATCTAATTGGATTCCTACATGCTAAAAGTAATACTTAAAAATATTCTCCCTAAATCAATTATTAATGTATTGATTGATTTGAGAAATAATTACCTGGATGGTTATTCATTAAAGTCATACTCTCAAGAAGGAGAAGATATGATTTTAAGAAGGATATTTGAAAACAAGCAAAATGGTTTTTATATCGATGTAGGTGCACATCACCCAAAACGATTTTCTAACACTTATTTTTTTTATAAAAAAGGGTGGGGAGGACTCAATATAGATGCAATGCCTAAAAGTATGGATATATTTAATAAAGTACGACCAAGAGACATAAATATTGAACAGCCTATTTCAGATCGACAGCAAGCGCTAACATATTATGCCTTTAATGAACCTGCATTAAATGGTTTTTCAAAGAGATTATCGGATACCCGTGATGGAATAGCGGATTACAAAGTGGTTTTTACGAAAGAATTGGAAACAAAGACGCTTGACTCGGTATTGGAAACATATTTACCTAGCGAGATAAGTGAGATTGATTTTCTCACGATTGATGTGGAGGGCTTGGATTTTCAGGTGCTTAAATCTATTAATCTAACGAAGTATCAGCCTAAAGTTATATTAGTTGAAATATTAGGTAGTAGCTTATCAGAATTAGATGATAATGAAATTACCCGCTATCTTGAGAGTCAAGAGTATAAAATATATGCAAAGGCTGTGAATACAGTGATTTTCAAACATGTAGCATTTTAATTATAAGTGATGTCAACAGGTTTATATGAGAATAACAATAGCAGAAACAGGTTACGTGGGTTTATCTCTGGCGATATTGCTCGCCCAAAAGCATCAAGTAGTGGCGTTGGGCATTTTGAAGGCGAGGAAATAGAGAATTTTCTCAGTGCATAGGATGTGCTGAGGTAACGAAGCGCATCAATCAAGACAATCTTAATATCGAAAGATGCGCCTTCTTACGTCGGCACATCCTATATTTTTAATCACCGTAAAAGGATAATCATGACAAACTATCGTCGGATTTATATGCCGGGTGCAACATGGTTTTTTACGGTAAATTTGGTGGAACGTAAGGGAAATCATTTATTGGTCGAACGGGTGGATGATTTACGTGCCGCGTTTCGTTATGTGAAATCACGACGGCCTTTTACTATTGACGCGATTGTGATTTTACCGGAACATTTGCATTGTATTTGGACGCTTCCGGAAGACGATGCAGACTTTTCAACTCGCTGGAATTTGTTAAAAGGTCATTTTTCGCGGTCAATGGCTAAAGGTGAACGTATTTCCAAGAGCCGTAATAAAAGGCGAGAGCGCGGAATATGGCAACGTCGTTTTTGGGTGCATTTAATTGTTGATCAACGCGATTACAATCAACATATGGATTATATCCATTGGAATCCGGTGAAGCATGGTTGGGTTCAACAAGTTGCCGAGTGGCCGCATTCAAGTTTTCATCAATGTGTGCAAGAAGGGTTTTACCCGATAGATTGGGGACACTCCGGTATTTTTGATATTGATGAAAATGAATAGGATGTGCCGACGTAAGGAGGCGCATCTTATGCGATTGGTATTGATACTAGCCGACCTAAAATTACAATGCTAAATGCATCTATTTATGTTCTTGAGCAAATACGTAAAAAAAGTGGATTTACAATTAGCTCATAGTGTATAGGATGTACTGGCATAAATCGCTTAAATTTCATGATGATGCGATTAAAACGCGAACAATTCACATCCTTACGTCATTACCCTATATTTATGGATTAAATAAACTATTATGAAGAAAATATTAGTTACCGGTGGAGCCGGTTTTCTTGGTTCACATCTTTGTGACCGATTATTAAAAGATGGACATGACATATTATGTGTCGATAATTTTTTCACCGGTAGCAAAGCTAATGTTGCTCATCTTTTTACAAATCCTTTTTTTGAATTAATGCGCCATGATGTTACTTTTCCTTTATATGTCGAAGTTGATCAAATATTTAATTTAGCCTGTCCAGCAAGCCCGGTTCATTATCAATTTGATCCTGTACAAACTAACAAAACCAGTGTCCACGGAGCCATTAATATGCTTGGACTCGCCAAGCGCGTAAAAGCCAGAATATTTCAAGCATCAACCAGTGAAGTGTATGGTGATCCAGAAATACACCCACAACAAGAGTCGTATTGGGGCAGAGTAAACCCAATTGGTCCACGCGCCTGTTATGACGAAGGTAAGCGGTGTGCAGAAACGTTATTTTTTGATTATCACCGTCAACATCATCTTGATATTAAAGTCGCGCGTATTTTTAATACCTACGGCCCTCGTATGCATCCAAATGATGGTCGAGTCGTCAGTAATTTTATTGTGCAGGTGCTGAAAGGTGAAAACATCACTATTTTTGGTGATGGCCAGCAAACACGTTCATTTTGTTATGTTGATGATTTGATAGAAGGGATTGTTTGTTTAATGGCAACTGAACGTGGCTTTACCGGACCTGTCAATATAGGGAATCCTGTAGAATTCACTATGCTTGCATTAGCCGAAAAAGTTCTACAATTAGTTGGGGGAAAATCAAAAATCACTTTTCATCCCTTACCACAAGATGACCCTAAACAACGCCAACCGGATATATCGCTTGCCAAAGAGAAGCTTAACTGGACACCAAAAGTGCAATTAGAAGACGGATTGAAAGAAACCATTGCTTATTTTAAGAAAACATTAGGCCAATAATTGATAACTCAAAATGTCCACTTTACACCGCCTTCCCCACTAAAGACAGCGGTATTATTTTTAGTGTTTAACCGCTTAGATACCACCAAACAAGTTTTTCAAGCCATACGCCAAGCCAAGCCGCCAAGACTTTATATTGCAGCTGATGGAGCCAGAAAAAATAAAGAAGACGAAGCAGACAAGGTAAAAGCAGTCCGGGATTATATTTTGTCGAATATTGATTGGGGCTGCGATATTAAAACGCTGTTTAGAGAAGAAAACTTGGGCTGTAAGTACGCTGTAAGTAGTGCGATAACCTGGTTTTTTGAAAATGAAGAGCAAGGGATTATTCTTGAGGATGATTGTTTGCCTAGCCAGAGTTTTTTCTGGTTTTGTGAGGAGTTATTGGAGCGGTACAAGGATGATTTGAGGGTTTGGCATATTTCAGGTGATAATTTTCAAGAAGGCACCAAGCATGGCAATGGATATTATTACTTTTCCCAGTTTAATCATATTTGGGGTTGGGCTTCCTGGGCTAGTCGCTGGAAAGCATATGATGTAGAAATGGAAAACTTTACTAAATTTCATCAAGCAAAGCGCATTGAAAACATGTTTACTCAGAAAGAGAGTCAAAAATATTGGAGTGACGTGTTTACAAGCGTGAGCCAAGGAAATATCGATACTTGGGATTATCAGTGGACTTATGCTGTTCTCTCTAATAGTGGTTTGAGTGTTTTGCCTAATAAAAATTTAATATCAAACATAGGGTTTGGTCCTGATGCAACACACACCTTTAATTTAGAATCACAGCATTCGGAATTGAAAAGGCATGATATTTTTCTGCCATTAACCCATCCAGATTTTGTGTTAGTGGATCGTAAAGCTGATACTTATACTGAGTCTAAAATGTTTATAAGGCGTTCTATTGTATTTAGAGTAATAAAAAAAATATTAAGGGTGTTGTCTTGGAAGTAGAGTTAACAGATAAGTCTTTAACGATTATTGAAAGCAATGAAATTGAAATGCTTCTAGCGAGACAGTCACCTAGCATTTTCGATGACTTAGAACAAATGTGGCATCTCATGGATTTAATATGGGATGACTATGGCTGTGATAATAAAAAATTGAATTGGGATGTTATTGGACAGTTTTACTCTCACCCTGTTTGGTTGTTAAATGGTCTTTTTATTGAACAAGATGAAGTTTCTATGGGTCATCGTTACGCTATTTCTGATTGGGTTGTTAAACATGGGGTTAAACGTGTGGTTGATTATGGCGGTGGGTTTGGCACATTGGCCCGCTTAATTGCCGAAAAAAATAGCCAAACAAAAATTGATATTTATGAACCCCACCCTAGTAAATTCGGACTTGAACGGGTGAGCCAGTTTAATAATATAACTATGGTTGATAAATTGAATTATAACTATGAAGTATTATTAAGCACTGATGTGCTTGAGCATGTGCCTGATCCGCTGAATGATTTTTCGATGATGATTGATAGTGTGCAAGTGGGTGGGTATTTGATTATTGCTAATTGTTTTTACCCTGTTATTAAGTGCCATTTGCCGCAAGATTTTCATTTTCGTTATACATTTAATTTTTTTGCAAGATTAATGGGTTTGGAAGTGTGTGGAATTCTTGAAGGTTCCCATGCGACTATATTCAAGAAAAATCGAGAAAAAAAATTAAACTGGACTGTTATAAGAACAGTAGAATTTATATCGAAAATCTCTTTTCCATTAATAGAGTTTTTAGCGCCTGTATTAAGACCTGTTAAACGATTATTATTTAAATGAAAATCCTCATTGTAAACACATCCGATATAGATGGCGGCGCAGCCCGAGCCGCTTATCGTTTGCATCAGGCTTTATTAAAGCAAGGCATAGAAAGTCAGATGCTGGTGCAATCTAAAGCGAGTGATAATTATCGTGTTTTAGGTCCTGAAACAAAATTAAAGAAGGGCTTTGGTAAATTACGCCCTACATTAGATAGTTTGCTTGTACGCTTTTATAAACATCGTACTAAAACCTTGTTTAGCCCTGGTTATTTGCCGTTTAGCAATGTGGTTAAGCGCATTAATGCTCTTAACCCTGATATTGTGCATTTGCATTGGATTGCTGGCGGCATGATGCGTATCGAAGATATTGCTAAAATTAAAGCGCCAATTGTTTGGAGCTTGCATGATATGTGGGCTTTAACGGGGGGCTGTCATTATGATGAGCAATGTGGCGGTTATAAAAACCAGTGTGGTCACTGCAAGGTGCTAGGCTCTGAAAAAGAAAATGATTTAAGTGCTAAGGTTTATCAGCGAAAGTTAAAGGCTTTTGCGGATATTTCAAACTTGACGATTGTGGGTTTAAGTCATTGGTTGGCGCAGGCGGCACAGCAAAGCAGTTTATTTAAAAATGTGCCTGTTATTAACTTGCCAAATCCTATTAATACGGTCATTTTTTCACCAATGGATAAGCTAATTGCTCGTGATTTGTTTAATCTTCCTCAGAATAAGAAATTAGTGTTATTTGGTGCTATGGATGCAACGAGTGATCCAAGGAAAGGCTTTGAACAACTATCTATTGCTTTAGACGGTGTTGATGCAGAAAATACTGAATTAGTCGTTTTTGGTAGTGGCGAGCCTCAAATACCTCAACGCTTTAAACAAAAAGCTCATTATTTGGGGCATTTGCATGATGATGTGAGTTTGCGGGTGCTTTACAGTGCGGCTGATATCATGGTGGTGCCGAGCTTGCAGGAGGCTTTTGGTCAAACTGCATCAGAGTCAATGGCTTGTGGTACGCCTGTTGTTGCATTTGGAGCAACTGGATTGTTAGATATAGTTGATCATTTAGAAAATGGCTATTTAGCAAAACCATTTGATACAGAAGACTTAGCAAAAGGCATTGAATTAATATTGAATGCGGAAAATTATGATGTATTTTGTAGTAATGCGCGGAATAAGGTTTTACGTGAGTTTGATAGTAAAATTGTTGCCAAACGATATGTTGATTTGTATACGGAAGTTTTAGTGAATAGGCGCTGAGGCGCATCAATCGCGGTAGATGCGCCTTCTTGCGTCGGCACATCCTATAAATTAACGAAAAAAACTGAATAACATTAATGAAACTAACAGAGCAACCAAAACACATTATCCGACAGCTGGTCATCTCGCTTGTAGGTAGCGGAAGATAGACATCCTTACACCTCACATCCTGTTATTTATCGCGGAGTACAGAGAGTGATATTTAACACTATTTTTTGCGTTAAAATAGTCACCTAAATCTCAAATAATGAGTGATCAAATGAGAATAAGTGAGTCGTATAGAAAAACAATCAAAAAGTTATTTAATAGTATTTTTGGCGAAGGTAAAATCTATCTTTTTGGTAGTCGGGTTGATGATAATAAACGTGGGGGAGATATAGATTTATATATTATTCCAAAAGACAATGAATTAACCTCTGAAGAACTGTTTGATAAAAAAATCCAGTTTTTGTCTAAATTACAATTGTCTTTAGGAGAGCAAAAAATTGATATTATCATTTCAAAAGATAAAAATAGATTAATAGAAAAAGAAGCTATCTTTAATGGGGTAGAGCTGTGACTCAACAAAAAGAAAGAGTTGAAAGAATTATTCGAGAATGTGATAAACATGTATTAAGAATAAATGATTCAACGGATCAAATGAAAGCGTTTATGCCTTTAAATAGTGTTGATTATGAAAATTTATCAGCACTGCAGATTCAAATTATTGACCAATTTTTATTTAGGTTTTCAAAACTTCAGGACAGCATAGGTGAAAGATTGTTTAAAGCAATATTGACCGTTTTGGATGAAAATATTGATAATACGCCTTTTATAGATATTTTAAATAGATTGGAAAAAATTGGGATATTAGAAAGTGTTGAGGAGTGGAGAGAGCTCAGGTATATAAGAAATGAATTATCACATACCTATGATGATTCAGAAGAGGTAGTCTTATCTATCAATAAGATATTCTCCAAAAAGGATAATTTATTATCAATTTATAAAAAGATAAAAGATTATTATAAAAACATATCATTTTAAAAGTGTTTTGGGAGGTTCTAAGGCATCTCTTTACACACATCTTTTTGAACTATAAGAATCAATGACTTAAAAAAAGATAGTAAAGTTAAAGAATCCAGTAAAATCAGGCTCTACAGAGAATTGTATAAAAATAACACAGCCATGTAACTTGTTGATTTATAGTTGATCTAAGACTTGTGTGTAAGGAAATGGTTCTAAAGGCATAAAGCTCATCAATCATTAAAACGATGCGCGTGGTACCTCAACACACCTATAGTCGCGGTAGATGCGCCTCCTTGCCTTGGCACATCCTATAAATTAACGAAAAAAATTGAATAACATTAATGAGACTCACAGAACAGCAAAAACACATTATCCGACAGTTAGTCACTTCGATTGTAGGAAGTGAAGTGCAAATTATGTTATTTGGTTCACGACTTGATGATGATAAAAAAGGAGGCGATATTGATTTACTGCTGACGTTTCAAAAAGAGCTTGAACATCCAGCTCAGTTATCTGCAAAGCTTAGCGCCCAATTAATGCGACAGTTACAAGGCAGATCCGTTGACATATTATTGCTTGCACCGAATCTAAAACGCCTACCAATTCATGATATAGCGCAAAAAAACGGGATTGTCTTATGAAACAAATGTCAAAAAGTGGCGATAAACTGGCAAGACTGCTTTTTTTAAATCGTATTGTAAAAAAAGAAATTAAGCACCTTAATTATTCGGCAAATAAAGTATTTAATAAAGCCTTTACTGTAGAACGGGCTAAATGCTTAGAATCAGATGAGCTGCTAGCTGAGCAGGTTGAGGCGTTTACAAGTCGTTTTTGTCGTCTTCAAGATACAGTGGGTGATAAGCTTTTACCTGCTTGGCTTGATGTTTTAGGTGAGAAAACACATATAGCCATAGATAATTTAGATAAAGCAGAAAAGATAGGCGTTATTGCTTCTGTTGATGTATGGCTGGAATTACGGGAACTTAGAAATCAAATGATTCATGAGTATATTGAAGATTTAGTCGTGCTGTCCGATGCTTTGCAAACCGCCTATCAGCAACTTGACGTTATTATTGGGGCTGCTCAGGCGATAAGTCAGGACATTGAAATTAGGCAGCTTGCGTTGAATCGTTAGTTTTACCCTGATACTCACTCAGCATATTAAGGCATTGGAATGACGAAAAAAACATTAATAACAGTAGCTGAGAATAGGATGCACTGAGGCACGAAGCGCATCAATCGCAGAAAATGCATCTCCCTGCGTCAGCACATCTTATATTTCATTCATCAATCAAACTTATAACGTGCTATTAACCATGCTTCTGTGGGTGCTATAATAAACTGAATTTAACTTTTTAGCGGGGACAAAATGTTAGCCATTACAGCCAATGATTTAAAACGAAGTGGCGTTGCGGGAATTGAGCGCGCAATGTCCGAAAGCGATGATAATCATGTTTTAGTTGATGTTAGGGGTAGAGCTAAATATGTTATTTTGGGCGTTGATGAGTTTAATCTTTTTCGAGAATATCAATTAGACAAAGCAATCGCTGAGGCTGAGCAGTGTTTAGCAAAAGGTGAAGTGCAAGTCATTGATGATATTGATAATTATGCCGAACAGTTACAAAATGAGATAAAGCATGGCGCTTAAAATCATTCGTCCTGCATCTTATATTAGACGAGAGATTAAATTTTTTAAAAAGCACCCAGAACTTATTAATCAATATGCTAAAGCACTTAAGCTTTTGTCCTTGGACCCTAACCATCCATCATTAAGATTGCATGCGATAAAAACGAAGTCTTGTCATTCTATTTCTATCAATATGCAGTGCAGGATCTTATTAACCCTAAAACTAATAGACAATGGACACGTTGTACTCATTGATGTGGGTGATCATGATTTATATTCCACCTAAATACTCAGCCAGGCATTGGAATGAAGAAAAAAGCATTAATAACGGGGATCACGGGGCAAGATGGCTCCTATTTGGCGGAATTTTTGCTGGATAAAGGTTATGAAGTGCATGGCATAAAACGACGTGCCTCTTCGTTTAATACCCAACGCGTTGATCATATTTATCAAGATCCACATGTGGATAATAAAAGTTTTTTTTGCATTACGGGGATTTAACCGATTCGTCTAACCTCACACGTATTTTGCAGGAGGTACAACCTGATGAGGTGTATAACTTAGGCGCGCAATCGCATGTAGCAGTAAGTTTTGAGGCGCCTGAATATACTGCTGATGTTGATGCCTTAGGCACGCTACGCTTATTAGAAGCGATTCGTTTTTTAGGTTTAGAGAAGAAAACACGTTTTTATCAGGCATCAACTTCTGAGTTATATGGATTGGTTCAGGAAACGCCGCAAACAGAAACTACGCCTTTTTATCCGCGCTCACCGTATGCCGTCGCAAAATTATATGCGTACTGGATAACGGTGAATTACAGGGAAGCATATGGCATATATGCGTGTAACGGTATTTTGTTTAATCATGAATCTTCGCGCCGCGGCGAAACCTTTGTTACACGGAAAATTACCCGCGCATTAGCGCAAATTGCCTTAGGTATAGAACCCTGTCTGTATCTGGGCAATCTGAATGCCTTGCGCGATTGGGGGCATGCCAAGGATTATGTGCGCATGCAGTGGATGATGTTGCAACAGGATAAAGCAGAAGATTTTGTGATTGCTACAGGTGTGCAACATTCGGTACGTGAGTTTGTTAATTTAGCTGCGCGTGAATTAGGCATTACTTTGCGCTTTACCGGTGATGGTGTTGATGAACAAGGTATTGTTGACCACGTCTCTGGGGAGGCAGCTAAAACTTTAAAACCAGGTGACGTTATCGTTGCCGTAGATCCGCGCTATTTTCGTCCAGCTGAAGTGGAAACTTTGCAGGGTGATCCAAGTCATGCAAAAGCCAAATTAGGCTGGCAACCGGAAATTACTTTAGCGCAAATGATTAAAGAAATGGTTAGCCATGATTTTGAACAAGCCAAGCAGCATGCTTTATTGCAAAAATATGGTTATGTAGTGACTGTAAGTCGTGAAGATTAATGTTTATAGAACTCTATTTGGCAACCATTTTAATGTGGGCATTTTTAAATGGTAGGGCGTGGCTTTAGCCCGCCAATTCCGAATTTTAAAGGCGGGCTAAAGCCACGCTCTACCTTAGGTTTATATTTTCCTGATTACCCATAACTCTCAGCTATCTTCGTCATTCCTGCATGCTTTTAGCAGGAATCTCGTGGCTTAAGCAAAGATTCCCGATAAAGCTTGTGCCCAGCTTGACTGGGTAGACTTCGGGAAT
>Ga0208648_1002610_pt1 | contig 12270 bp, 9 predicted proteins | sample AntAceMetag02UKL_FD_184772 | JGI IMG/M metagenome (GOLD analysis project Ga0208648, IMG submission 184772) | Saline lake microbial communities from Ace Lake, Antarctica - Antarctic Ace Lake Metagenome 02UKL (SPAdes) (version 2) | ecosystem: Environmental > Aquatic > Non-marine Saline and Alkaline...
TAATTCAGGGTCTGGAAGCAAAGCGGAAGGCGGGTGATTTGCCTTTTTATGATCTGCCTGATGATGTGGAGACTGTTCAACGCATAGAGGATTATGCTTCGAATGCCCGGAATCGCTTTAAAAACATAGTTGTTTTGGGGATCGGTGGCAGCTCATTAGGGGCAATTGCACTAAGGGAATCTTTAATACCATTTTCCAACAGTTTCCTTCCGGATAAAACCGAAAATGGGCTTCGCCTGTTTGTTCCGGACAATCCTGACCCGGAATATCTCGGAGCCATTATGGATTTATGTCCACCGGAAGAAACACTCTATAATGTCGTCACAAAATCCGGTGGTACCGCTGAAACTATAGCTGCTTATCTAACTATACTCACCCCCCTGAAAAAAGCATTAAAAGACAAATATCATGAGCACTTGGTCTTTACCACTGATCCGAATAAAGGAAGCCTTCGTCAAATTGCGCGAACGGAAAGTGTAAGCACTTTTTCTATTCCACAGGGTGTTGGTGGCAGATTCTCAGTTCTGACCTCCGTAGGTCTTCTCCCTGCTGCGTTGATGGGAATAGATATCAGACGCTTACTCAATGGTGCTGCTAACCAGCGCGAAAACGTTTTCAATGATAATTTCGAGCGAAATCCTTCAGCAGCTTTTGCATTGCTTCAGTACCTGTCGGATAAGCGGCATGATCAGAGAATTCACGTGATGATGCCTTATGCAAATGCATTGTACAGGATTGCAGACTGGTTCAGGCAGCTTTGGGCGGAATCACTCGGAAAAAGAAGAAATCTCCAGGGCGATGATATCTGGGCAGGACCTACTCCCATAGCAGCACTCGGAGCAACTGACCAGCACAGTCAGGTGCAGCTTTATATCGAAGGGCCGAATGACAAGACATTTACTTTCCTGATCCCGAAATCATTCCGAAGAGAACTGAAAATAGGCGTTCATCACCGTGATATAGATAGCATGAGTTATCTTGCAGGAAAGAATCTTGGCACACTTCTCCTCGCTGAAGCTGAAGCAACCCAAAGAGCTTTAACTGCGGCACATAGACCGAATATGGCGTTTATATTGGAAGAGATTTCGCCCGAGATTATCGGTGGTTTGATGTACTTGCTGGAAGCGGCAACTGTTGTAGCCGGTGGTCTCTATGGAGTCAATCCGCTTGATCAGCCTGGAGTTGAAGATGGAAAAATCGCCACATATGCCTTGATGGGGAGGGAAGGATATGAAGATATAAGAGCTGAAATTGAGAAAGAACGAAACCGAAAGCCGTTCATCATTCATTAATATATCCTGGACTTAATAGACGTTTTGGAGTTAAATAGTTGGCAGAAGTTATAGAAATATTCATGTCGGGAATGGAAATACCATCTTCTCCTGATGGAATTCAAACATCTTACCTGATCCTTAGTGGAGAAGTGTCACTTCATCGTAAGAAGCTTCAGGGTTATGGTTTTCTGACATTGCTGAAACCGGGTGATGTTGTTTTCCCTGAAAATATTTTCAGCTCTTCGATTGATGACCGGTCAGCTTATGCGGTCACAGATGTAAAAGCTGTGCCTCTCAATGGCGGAAACCTTGTTGAACGTCTAAGGACTACTCCGGATTGGCTATCTGAGTGGGTCATGGAACGGCTAAGGGTTGAGCTTGGAATAAAAAAACGAATGGTTGCAGCGCTTCCCGGTATCTTCTCTTTGTGCAGTTTAATGTACAACCTTATGTTTACATTCGGGAAAACCATCTCTCCCGGCAGCTTGAAAACTTATGCACGACCATTGATGGAAGAAATTGCCAAAATACTACCACCGCCAAGGATTAGCCTGTATTCTTTCTTCTCAGCTTTGTCAGAAACCGGATTGATTGATTTTCGAAAAGGGGATTCATTGTCGGAGTCGATACTTATTCCTGATGAAAATCTTTTTATTGCATTTCTTGTATTTCTTCAACGCAAAGCAGGTCTCCCGACAGGATTATACAATGGTAAAGGCAAGGATAGTAAAATAGAGTTATCCCGTGAGGCAGGATTGCTAATAGAAGCTTTATTCCAGGATAAAGATATCGGGCAAAGGTTTTTCGATCCTGAGCGGGCAGTTGTACATCTCCCTGAAGAAAAAATAACAGAATTATTCAAGATACAAGGACTAGGGGATGATCTGGGTTTAAGTCATTCTGCAATTGATGAATTGCAGCAACATGGAGCCTTTACGCTGGCTCAAGACAATCACGTGGCATCTGTTTTTGTAAATTTAAGAAACTTATTAAGAATTAATATCGCATCTGATCTTGAGGAAAACTTCAGCGATATTCTGGAATATATTTGCCAGGCATTTATTGAATTGAGAACAAATGCTGAACGTTCAATTTAGCATTAGTTCAGAGTTCAACCTTCAGGTTGCAAAGACACGCTGAAGCGTGAACTCTGAACTCTACTCGCTGAAGAGCGAACTCTGCACTCTGCACGCTGAAGAGCGAACTCTAAACCGAAACGAATTATTCAATGACTTCCCCCAGTACTCCCGGATTATTACGTCTTTCCCCAGGTTCAATTCATTGATCAAATGCAATTGGCGAGTTATATTACTTGTCTAACAAGAAATCAACTTTGATGCGGTGGTCTTGCCAAACGCAAGATAAACGCATCGATCAGAACAATAGAGGATTCAGTAGCATGGGCTTGGAAAAAATCCGGCATCATTGCGGTGTGACCGCTGTTTGGGGTGATCCAAACGCTGCAGAACTTGTTTTCCATGGACTTTATTCACTTCAACATCGCGGACAGGAATCTGCGGGGATTGTATCGACCGATGGAGATCATTTTTTCCGTCATGTTGGTATGGGAGTGCTTACACATGTCTTTGATACACCAAATAAACTTAAAGAACTTAAGGGTTTCTCAGCTATTGGGCACAACAGGTATTCAACAACCGGTTCCTCGAGTCCTTTTAATATCCAACCGCTTTTTGCAACCTTGCGCGATGGACCGATAGCCATTGGGCATAATGGAAACCTGGTCAACACGAAACCTCTGAGGGCAATGCTGCAGGATGATGGAGCAATCTTCCAAAGCAGCACAGATAGTGAAATAATCATCCATTTAATGGCTCGTGCCCCGGAAAGCGACATGCGCGGGAAACTTCTCAGCGCAATTCAAAAGGTGCAGGGAGCATATTCAATTGTGATGTTAAGCCGCGATGCGATCTATGCCGCGAGGGATCCTCATGGCGTCAGACCGCTCTGTATTGGTGTCAAGGGAAAATCTACTGTATTTGCGTCAGAATCCTGTGCACTTGATTTGCTCGGTTATGAATATGTAAGGGATGTTTACCCCGGCGAGATTGTTATGGCGGATGATAGCGGATGGCATGGTGAACGATTCACTAAGGGTGTGACTACTCATCACTGCATTTTTGAGCTGATCTATTTTTCCCGACCGGATAGCCGTGTGTTTAATGAATATGTTGATAAGAGCCGGCGCAAAATGGGTAAGAACCTGGCACTCGAACATCCTGCTGATGCAGATATAGTTATTTCAGTACCAGATAGTTCGAACACTGCGGCCCTGGGGTACAGCCAAAGAAGTAAAATAAGATTTGAGTTGGCGTTAATCAGGAATCATTATGTGGGCCGGACTTTTATTCAACCGACCAAAGCAATGAGAGAGATGGGAGTAAAATTAAAATTCAATACAGTTGGCGGAGTTCTGAAAGATAAAAAGGTAGTGATTGTTGAGGATAGTATTGTGCGGGGTACTACTTTACGTAAGCTTACTGAATTGATTCGGAACAGTGGAGCAAAAGAAGTCCATGTCCGTGTTTCAAGTCCTCCCATTCGCCATCCATGCTATTATGGAATGGATTTTCCTACCAGGACGGAACTAATAGCACATAACCGCACTGTGGAAGAGGTGCAGGAAGAAATAAAAGTTGATTCACTCGGTTATCTATCAGTAGAGACACTGCTTGATAGTGTCAGGCGCGGCAATGGAGTGGATTATTGTACCGCCTGTTTTACCGGCAAGTATCCTATTCCAGTAAATGAGGAAGAAAGTGGTGTTGAGGGAAGTAAAATATTGTTCGAAGAATGAGTATTTCTTCTGATAATAAGCTACTGTTTAAATTAGCGGATTATTTTTTTGTTCTCAGACCTACTCTATGGTTTCCCGTTTGGACGATGATTCTTTGTGGAGCAGGCGGTGGGAAGTTCTTCATTCGAGAAGACTTTTATGGATTATTGACTGTATCCGGATTGACGATGCTGATGGCAGCAGTTTACTTACTAAATCAAATTCGTGATATAGAAAATGACAGGATAAACAATAAACTTTTCTTTCTATCCGATGAAATAATTACTAAGAAGAATGTATTTATCTATTTTTCTGTTCTGACCGTATCCGGAGTATTATGCCTCATATTATCAAGTAATTGGAGTTTATCTCTTTCAGTAGCAGGAATTCTGATTGTTACAGGTGGAATGTACAATCTTGGTAAGACAGCATTAAAAAACAGGGCGTGGGGTTCAATAATTATTACTGCCCTGGGTGGTGCAGGATTATTAGTAATCGGCTGGTTCCTTGCTGTACGCGGATTCCCCCTGGACTGGTTGGAACTTGGAGCATATACTTGTGCATTTACTGCTACGGGGCTGATGACCATGATTCCGGACAGGAAAGGTGATGAATTAACCGGAAAAATAACATTTAGTGTCAAATATGGGAAACTGTTAACAGCACGTGTGGGATCGATACTCTGTATGTCCGCAGTTGTTATTGCGATTATTCAGGAAATACAACCTTTAATCATAGCTGCTTCATGCAGTCTGCCATTTTTTTTCTGGGCATCGGTGGTAGCTGATAACAGGGCGGTCAACCTTGCAGTCAAAATTTCGATTTTCGCACTTTCCGTAGCAATTGCCGTTTTGAATTATCCACTTTACCTTATCGCGATGATTATTTACTTTCCTGTAGCAAGAATTTACTATAAGAAGAGATTCAAAATTACGTATCCATCATTTACATTGAATAATTATTAATCTTCAAACGAACAGTCACCTAAGAAAAGACAAACATGAGTTTAAGTTTTTATAATACTTATACAAGAAAAAAAGAAGAATTCATTCCTGTAGAACCTGGAGTGGTTCGGATATATAATTGCGGTCCGACAGTATATGATTTTGCTCATATTGGGAATTTTCGAGCCAACATTTTTGCAGATCTTCTTCGACGTTGGCTTGGAGTCCGGGGATATCAGGTTCATCAAATTATGAATATTACTGACGTTGATGATAAAACCATCCGCCGTTCGCGTGAAGAAAATATTTCTCTTCATGAATATACTCAAAAATATAGCGAATCATTTTTCAGTGACCTGAATATTATGAATATCCTTAGAGCTGATAAGTATCCGGCAGCTACTGAACATGTCAATGAAATGATTGATCTTATTAAAATTCTATTGGAAAAAAACCATGCGTATCGTGCAGAAGACGGTTCAATATATTTTAAGGTTGCTTCCTTTCCTGATTATGGTAACTTATCAGGGAAACGGCTCGAAGATTTGAGAATCGGTGAACGCGTGAGCAGTGATGAATATGAAACAAAAGACGATGTCAAGGATTTCGCCCTGTGGAAAGCCTGGGCTGAGGCAGATGGTGACGTTTTCTGGGATACAGATTTAGGAAAAGGACGTCCGGGATGGCATATAGAATGTTCTGCGATGTCAATGAAATATCTTGGTGAAACTTTCGATATTCATACCGGTGGAGTCGATAATATTTTCCCGCATCATGAGAATGAGATTGCTCAAAGTCTTTGTGCTGTTGACGGTGAATTTGCTAAGCTCTGGATGCATTGCGAATATCTTCTCGTTGACAATAAAAAGATGAGTAAATCACTCGGTAATTACTATACAATAAGCGATTTGTTAGACAAAGGATTTCGTCCTCGTGAGATACGGTATGTACTTGCAGCTACTCATTACCGGAGTCAATTGAATTTTACTTTAAAGGGACTTGAAGCGGCACAGAAATCCCTGGCACGAATAGATGAATTTAGAGACAGTTGGCAATACTGGAAAGCCGGTGAATCATCGAAGGAAACAGGATCGATTGTTGACAGTGCTTGCAATGCATTTGAAAATGCAATGGACGATGATCTGAATGTCAGCAAAGCGCTTGCTTCTGTATTCAATCTTATACGGCAAATAAATTCTCTTGCGACTGAGAGAGAACTGACTACAGATGATGCTCGAATCCTCCGAAGAACATGGGAAAAATGGGATGAGGCATTAGGTTTTATTCTTCCTTTCGGGGAAGATGAAGGCGAGGAGGATATTGACACAGCATGGATAGAAGAAAGGATAGCTGCACGTAATGCCGCGCGTGAAAATAAAGATTGGAATACTGCCGATATTATCAGGGACGAACTTGCAGCTACAGGCATTATTATTCGGGATAATCCACAGGGTACTACCTGGAAGAAGGAGTAACCAGCGCCTGATTTGAAACTTTCAACTAATTAACAATATGAATGCTATGAAGAATCTCCTTGTGGGCAAACAATTAATAATTATCGAGTTCCTGCTACTTCTCTTTGCTGCAATCACATTCTCCGTCTCTGCGACTCCTTCAGCTACGCAACAAACAGGTAACCGATCTCAAGACAAATTCTCTTCTAATCCGGCTGATTTCCCTTTCGGAGTGGGTGAACGTCTTCGTTTCCACATGGATTTCAGTTTAGTTCGTGCCGGTTACAGCGAAATGAGTATTATTGGGATTGATTCCACCTGTAGTGAACCCGCCTGGCATTTTCGCAGCCGGGTAAAGAGCACAAAAGGGGTCGACCTGGTTTACAAAGTCCGGGATGTGGTGGAATCCTGGTTCGATCTCGAGAAGCTATATTCACATCGATACGAGCGAAGAATACGCGAAGGCACTTACAAAAGCCGGAAATTCTTTGATTATGATCATCAGAGCGGATGGGTTTCCATATCAAACGAAAATGGTCCCAAGGGACTTACTCCATTCGAACCTTTCAGTCATAATATTATCTCAGCACTCTACTGGGTTAGATGCCAACCACTTGAAGAGGGTAAGGACCTTCATGTGCCGTTGCATGATCTGAACAAACAATACCCTATTACAATAAAGGTTTATGGCTTAGAAAACATCAAAGTCCCCGCCGGGGAATTCAAGTGCTGGAAGGTTGAGCCTGTCCTGGAGTCTGAGGGGATGTTCAGGAAATCGGGTCGGCTCTGGGTATGGTTATCCGATGATGAAAACCGTATCCCGGTATTAATGAAAAGTGAGATTCCTGTAGGTTCTATTATGGGCAGGTTGGTTGAATACAGGCTTGGTAAACCTTATACGCCGGGGATAGCAGCGCCTGAAGATTCCAGTGATGATAAATGGGATTGGTGAATATTCCGGATGAAAGTGTATAGGGAAACTAATTTCTTGTCTGACTCATTAATTTTGAATTGTTATATCTTCCACAGAGCAAATTGATGATTCAGTTGTGCTGTGTCTGTAGAATCCACGAGGTTACCATGCAAATCATATTTCAGCAGAGTTAAGACATATTCAGAGTAACTTTAGGCGGTTTTCAACCGTCAAACGTCAAGAGCCGGGAACAATTTGCCCTTGAAAGGGGGATGGAGACATGTTTTATAACATAACAACTGAATTGAAATTCGCGTTTGTTGCCTTGTTAGGAATTTGCTTTCTTAGCAGCACGCTTGAAGCCAGGGACTATCAGAGTAAGAAACTGATAGAAGAATTGGGTTCTGTAAAATCAGCAGAAATTCAAATAGAACTTGGATTAGCGGAAGTGGATATCAAACCGGGCGTTTCCAACCAACTTATTTCGCTGGATGCATACTATGATTTGGATTATGTTGACCCTGTGTTGGAAGTAGAACGAGACGGGGATCATGCCTACATCTTGATCAAAACCAATGATCTGAAAAAATTTAAAAACAGAAATAATTCCGAAGACAAATACAGTATAAAACTAAGCCCGTCGCCAGAGTTGAACTTGATGCTGGAAATAGGATTAGGTGATAATGAGCTTGACTTGAGCAACCTGAAGATTAAGAGGCTGTCGGTAGAAGCAGGTTTATCGGGAACGTCACTGGTCGTCGAAAATCCAAACCAAGTCCGAGCCGACAGAATCACAATAGAATCCGGATTGGGCGAGTTCAGTTCGGATCACCTGGGATTTTTACGTTTTGACAGATTTGATTTTTCTGGTGGTCTTGGATCAGCAGAAGTTGATTTAAGGGGTTTTGAAGGTGAAGCGGATGTTAACCTCGAGGTGGGATTGGGCAGTATAGAGCTGATTCTCCCTCGTAATGTGGGGGTGCGTCTCGATTACGAAGAGTCATTCCTCTCCAGTGTCGATTTTGAAGATTTCGAAAAAGTTGGCAAGGGACGCTATGAAAGCGAGGGTTATGATCAGAAACAACATCATCTATATATTGATCTTAGCGTCGGATTAGGCAGCGCAGATATCCGGTGGAAGAACTAATTATTAGTTTCACAAGGTGTCTCCGAAAGAGTTCGGTATGTTTAACTTTACTTGATCTGAGGAATGTGACAGCTTATTTTTCAAGTGCCATCAGGCAGGAACAGGAACGTAATTGGCCCCCCACTTTTGCTTTTCTGTGAATTAGTCTGGTGGCGTTTTTTTGTCTTCTCACGTTTTGAATATTGAGATGAATTGATTTGGGAAATACAAAAATTTTCAATCTCTTTGTCATTGATTACATAGAAAACACAGAATTTGATCAGACTGTTTTTCTATATTCCAAACTTCACACCTTTATCCTCATTAATTTACTTGAAAGTTTGATATCAACGGTTGTTCCTATTGAATTGCTGAAGTATTTTCCAAAATGATTTGAACTTGAGAGTGAAAAATGTGTAATAGAATTGCAGTTTTCGGGGGAGGAGACTGGAAGGAGAATTCATCAGAATGGGATCTGGGTGTTGACGTTGGTGGGCTTCTCGCTGAAAACAATATATTAGCCGTTACAGGTGGCTATAGTGGAGCTATGGAAGCGGTGTGCAAAGGGGCATTTCAGTCACAAGGAAAAACTTTTGCATATTTACACATCAATCCGGAAATTTCACCTCCCAACCAATATGTGCAGCAATATGAAATGACAAGTGACTATTTAGACCGGCTTGCATGTCTCCTGCGGATTCCAACTGCTATCGGTCTTCCGGGTTCAAGCGGTACATTTGCAGAGGTTGCAATTTCAATTGCAATGCTGAATAGGCATCCCGGTCGTAAATTGGCACTGTACAAACCATTCTGGCAATCTTTTACCACAAATAATATCGGCGATACAGATAAATCGATGTGGAATAATGCCGCAATATTCTGGTTTCAGCACATTGATGATCTTGAGGGTTGGATCAATTCGATCAAAGTGACAGATGAGAATTATGGATAAAAGTAAAACAAAATCATACATTCCGCAGATTATTTTTATAATCTCATTATTTATAATGCTTGTTTTCACAGGATGTTTCAAGTCTGAAAAACCGGGTTTGTTCTTTCTGGTCACCGGGAATGCCAACGGCTTAATTGATCCATGCGATTGTGAAGAAGGTCCTATGGGAGGGCTTGCAAAACGAGCTGCGCTTTTCCAGAAACTTGATCCTGATGGCGTAGCTGTAAGAATTGAAACTGGGGGAACGATAGACGAATTCACTGATCAAAAGAGGTTTGACTCAATTGTCAGGGCTTTAAGGAAGATGAATTACTCTGTTGCTTTGTTTAGCAATTTAGACACAAACCTGTATGAATTTGCCAGGGAGGCAGGGGATTCTGTGTGGCTATCAACAACTGGAACCGCAAAATCCCTTCGATCTGTCTCGGAAGTTATAGATTTAAACATATTCACGCTCACCAGGAACGAAGTAGATTATTTTACCTCATTGATCAACAATCCTGATGATCAAAAGTCGGAGCAGTTATTTGAAATACGCTTTCAATCGAAATGGGATAAATGGAGCCGAGAGAAGAACCTCAGGAGTTCACAAAATCCGGTGTTAAACATCTGGATAACCTATATTGAAGATGAACTTCTAAATCAATTCTTGAAGCAGGTTCCTGTCGATGAAAAACCTCATTTTGTTCTTGCAGGTGGTTGTGATTGGACTGTTCCTGTCCCTGATACACTGGCAGGGATTCCAGTATTTAGACCCGGTGTAGATGGAATGGATATGCTTGAAGTTCGAGTATCGTTATTAAATAATGATGGCTGGGAAATCATTCCTACATGGCATGAAATAGGAGTCGATATTCCTGAAGACCCGGGAATAAAATTGATATTGGATTCTTCACTTGAATGAAACCATAATATTTCAAGCAAAGACACAAAGGAGCAGAGAACGCAAAAAATAATTATCAGATCAAAATTAGAGGTTTAATAATTTCTAATTCATAATTCCTAATTCTTTATTGATTTTCATATCCTTATATCCTGTGAATAAACTGTTTTAAATGTAATGCAGAAAGAGAGTTATGGTGGGCAAGCTAAAAAAATTGAAATTGATACTTTACACTGTTGTAAGTATTCTAATAATAATTGTTGTGATAGCAGGGATTTATTTCATAGGTGAAAGAGGCGATTCAAGCAAAGCTGGAACAGTACTTGTAACAATTCCCCAGGGAACATCCGCATGGGGAGTCGCCAAAATATTGAAATCTATCGATATGATTAAAGATAAGCGCCGTTTTGTTTATCACTTGAAAGCAAAAAACATGACCAATAAACTGCGAGCCGGTACCTACGAGCTGCCTTATTCCGCTTCAATGGCATCTATCGTCTCAATACTCGCAAAAGGTCGGGAAGCAATGGTCAATGTCACAATTCCTGAGGGATGGAATGTGCGTGAGATTGCCTCGCTGTTGCAGGAAAAAAGAGTATGTGACAGCATTTCATTCATACAAGCTGTGAACGATAAGAATTTAATCGGTGAAATCAATCTTGGTAAAAAATCATTGGAAGGATATCTTTTTCCGGATACTTATTCCTTTAACTATTCTCAAAACGCAGGCGAAATTGTAAAAATAATGACGAGTGGTTTTAGAGATCGAGTTGGCATAGAGTGGCTGAAAAGTGCAAAGCAAAATCAGCTTGGTATTCATGGTTTAGTCACATTGGCAAGCATTGTCCAGGGAGAATTTCAGATCGCCGAAGAGGCGCCTGATATTGCCGCACTTTACCTGAACCGTTTGAGTATAAACATGAAATTACAGGCTGATCCGACAATTCAGTATATACTTCCGGATGCTCCCAGGCATGTATTATTCAGAGATCTCAAGATCGACTCACCATACAATACTTATAAATACAAAGGTTTGCCTCCTGGTCCAATTGGGAATCCGGGGCTTACGGCTTTAAAAGCTGTTCTTGATCCACCGGATAAGCCCTGGTTGTTTATGGTTGCACGGGGAGATGGTGGACATGCATTTACGACAAACGGCAAAGATCATTACCGGGAGAAAGCAAAATTTGATAAGGTTCGTGAACGAGTGGCACGTGAAAAACGTCAACATTCAGGTGGTCAATGAAACAGTTTATTGATCCACTTGCGGGTTTAAATGACGCCCAGAGGGAAGCAGCGAGTTGTACAGAGGGAGCTGTGCTGGTTCTTGCAGGAGCCGGAAGCGGCAAGACAAGAGTCCTGGCACACAGGGTTGCAAACGTAGTTCACCAAAAACATGCCAGACCCTGGCAGATCCTGGCGGTTACTTTTACCAATAAATCAGCGCGTGAGTTGAAAGAGAGAGTTGCTGCAATTACTCCAGACGGTGATGAAGTAGCTGCCGGAACATTTCACTCAATATTCCTTCGAATGCTTCGCCGTGAGGCGAAAGCGATAGATTATCCGCGTGATTTCACGGTTTTTGATATGGACGATTCAAACCGTCTGGTTAAAATGATTCTGAATGAAAAAGGTGAAAAACGTTTTCAGCCCCGTTCAATTCGCGCTGCAATCAGCCGAATGAAAAATGATATGATAACACCGGAGCAGCATGAGAACAGAGCGAAAACGTCGGATCAGAAATTTATCAATGAAGTTTACCGTGAATATGAAAACAGGTTGCTCCAATATGCCGGAATGGATTTTGATGACTTGTTGATTCGTCCAATTGGTTTGCTGAAAAATCATCCTTCAGTGTTGGCATACTGGAGAGACAGGTGGCGTTATATCCATGTGGATGAATACCAGGACACTAACCTGGCTCAATTTG
>Ga0208648_1002611_pt1 | contig 12268 bp, 10 predicted proteins | sample AntAceMetag02UKL_FD_184772 | JGI IMG/M metagenome (GOLD analysis project Ga0208648, IMG submission 184772) | Saline lake microbial communities from Ace Lake, Antarctica - Antarctic Ace Lake Metagenome 02UKL (SPAdes) (version 2) | ecosystem: Environmental > Aquatic > Non-marine Saline and...
AACAAAATTAAAGTGATTAAGCGACGTTGCTATGGTATTTATAATACCGGACGGCTATTCCAGCACATTTGGCTGGATATTGAAGGTCGACGGATATTTGGTTATGCCTAGCACTATATGTTGTGCCTACCCCACGAAATCGGGAAGAGCCAAAAAGATACAGCTATGTATAATAAATACACCCCAAAAATAACCAATACACCACCAATTATTGCAAACATTCCCCCCCTTGTAGTTGTTAATTCTAAAATTATTCATGACATTCTACTTGACAAGCTACTCCGTGTAAACTTTTTCTGCTCCTAACACATTTTCTTGTTATTTTCAATAGAATCATAATGCGAACATTTCCAGTCGTGTTTTACCAGCCTAGCCTTATCCGCACCAATCTCAGTATTAATCGGGACTAATGAGCTAGGAGGCGTTCTCAATTAAATGTTGTTCGAGATAAAGTATCATAACGTCATTTTGATTGATAAGCATGGAACGCAACACTTTAAGCGATGAGCAATGGGATAATATTCAGAATTTGTTGTCGGGTAAATCGACTGATTGTGGTGTGACAGCAAGAAATAACCGTCAGTTCGTAGAGGGTGTGTTATGGATTGCGAGAACATGTGCGCTATGGAGAGATTTACCCGATAAGTTTGGCCATTGGCATCGTGTTTATGTTCGCTATAACCGGTGGTCAGTTAAAGGTGTGTGGGAACGAATATTGAAAGCACTTTCCGTCGACTCTGATTTGGAATATTTGATGGTCGATGGCAGTATAGTTCGGGTACATCAACACGGATCGCCTCAAAAATCTAATCAGGAATTTGAAGCTGTCGGAAAATCGCGTGGAGGTCTTAGTACCAAATTTCATGCGGCAGTTGACGCTTTGGGTAATCCAGTTCGATTATTGCTAACTGCAGGTCAAGCCTCAGAATACGGACAATCTCTGAGTTTAATTGAGGGTTTTGCCGCCAAATATGTGTTAGCGGATAAAGGATATGATTCGAATGAATTTATTGCTGCGATAAAAGAGGCAAAGGCGGAGCCAGTTATACCACCCAGAAAAAGCAGGTTAGAGCAAAGAGATTACGACAAAACATTGTATAAAGAACGCAATTTAGTCGAGCGATTGTTTCAGAAAATGAAGCATTTTCGCCGGATTGCAACGCGCTATGAACGGTTGGGAAGAAACTATCAAGCGATGCTAAGTCTGATGGCTTCTGTGATTTGGCTGGCTTAATTGAGAAGACCCCCTAGTATGAAAATATTTTTAAATGCATTTGTTTTTAGTAATCATAAAAACACCTCATCAGGCAGCTTGATCAATTCTAGCCTGTTACAAATCACTACATTTTAAACAGAGGAAACCGTAGTCTTTCCTTTAATCTTGAAGAATTATAAGTTTTTAATTAAACATAAAAAAGCCCTTGATCTACTAGGCAGATCAAGGGCTTCAGGCTATTTTATACAAATTAATAATTTCTTTATAATAAGTATAACTTTAGATGTTAACTACCGTTAATTACACTTACTATCCCCGCAGTTCAAACAGGTCATACAGCCATCCAGCAGCACTAGTGCTTTAGTCTGGCATTTAGGACATAACTGGGCCTGTTCCGGGAAATTATCACTTTCATCTGCTTGTTCACCATGCCTGGCTTCAAACTCTTTGCGCTTTTCGGCAAGAAACTGTTTCTGATGCTCTTCCAGTTCCAGATCTTTTAACATGCCGATCTGCTTCATATGCTGCTCTATCGCATGGCCTATTTCTGCAACAAGAGAAGGCATATAGGTTCCGCCCTTTTTAAAGTATCCGCCTTTCGGGTCAAAAACCGCTTTTAATTCTTCGACCATAAAGGTGATGTCGCCACCTTTACGAAAGACGGCAGAAATAACCCGGGTTAAAGCCAGTACCCACTGAAAATGCTCCATATTTTTGGAGTTAATAAATACTTCATAGGGGCGGCGTTCTTCATGCTCTGTGCCCATATTCAGGATCATGTCATTCACGGTAATGTATAGCGCATGTTCTGATTGCGGGGTTTTGATTTTATAGGTTGAGCCAAACAACATTTCCGGGCGTAAAACATTTTCATGCATACTGACTACATCCAGAACTGTTTCTTTTTTCACCTCAGGCTTTTGATCTTCTTTGCTCAGGACTTTAAAGCCTACAATTTTTTTATCTATTTTTATGGTCATGGGTTTTTCCGCCTTAGAATTTTCCGTAATAGCCTTCTTTTAAGGCATCAAACAAATTAGCTGCACTATGCATTTCGCCATCATATTCAATTTGCTCATTGCCTTTTAATTCCAGCACATGACCATCTTCGAGTGTAAATTGATAGGTGGTATTTTCAAGATCCGACTCTTTAACTAATACACCTTGAAAGACTTCTGGATTAAACCGGAATGTTGTACAGCCTTTCAGGCCTTTTTCATAAGCATACATGTAGATATTCTTGAAATCTTCATACGGATAATCGGTGGGTACATTGGCCGTTTTAGAAATCGAGGAGTCGATCCAGACTTGTGCCGCTGCCTGTACATCTACATGTTGCTTAGGCGTAACAGCATCCGCAGTAATAAAATACCCGGGCAATTTTTCGTTAGATTTTTCACTGTACGGCATGGCTTTGCTATTAACCAGCTCACGATAGGCAAGTAATTCAAACGAAAAAACATCGATTTTTTCTTTAGACTTTTTACCTGCACGTATCACATTGCGTGAATAGTGATGCGCAAAGCTTGGCTCAATACCATTACTGGCATTATTCGCCAAGGATAATGAAATAGTGCCTGTGGGTGCGATCGAACTATGATGGGTAAAACGGGATCCTTGTTGCATTAGTGCTGCAACAAGCTCCGGCTCTACTTCAGCGATTTTCTGCATATAGCGACTATATTTTGCATGCAATACTTTGCCTGCGATTTCATCGCCGACTTGGTAACCGTCAGTCACCATTTCTGGGCGTTTATGCAACATTGCACCTGTTACTTGATACATTTTCTCTAGCGCGGGAGCTGTGCCTTTTTCTTTTGCTAATTCCAGCCCTTCTTTCCAGCCCTCGATTGCCAATACTTTAGTTACTTCGCTGGTAAAATCTAAACAAGCCTGATCACCATAGCGCATACCCAGCATTGTTGCGGTAGATCCTAAGCCAAGATAACCCATACCATGACGACGTTTGGAAATAATTTCTTCCCGTTGTTTTTCTAAGGGTAGGCCATTAATTTCGACGACATTATCCAGCATACGTGTAAAAACACGGATGGCTTTACGATAAGTATCCCAGTTAAAAGAGGCATTATCAGTAAACGGCTGCTGCACAAAACGAGTCAGGTTGATTGAACCTAGAAGGCACGAGCCGTATGGTGGTAAAGGCTGCTCACCGCAATTGTGTGCATGTAAACCATTGGCATCAAAAGTATTAATACCCGGTACCTGAATATCAAAAACATCTTCAATTCCGTCAGGAATAATAGCTTCAACAGTTGCAGTAAAGCGCTCACGGTTTAATTGACGCTTATAGTTGCAAAGTGCACTTTTAAGTTTTAAAGCTTTATTGATATCGGTAAAATTCACTAACTCTTGAAATACAACTAAATTAGCCCCGCTTATCACCAATTCATGTTGCGCTTTTATTTGATAATCTGCATTCCCACCTTTGCCATCAGGTAACTGTTTTATCCCTGCAGGGCGACGGTTACGATAAATACTCGATTTAATTCCCAGGCGCAATAACATACGCTGTACAGCTTCTAGACGGCTTAAATCCGACTGGGCCAATCGAACACTAACACCCTTTTCCTGAGAACCTTGAACACTGCCATCCGCATCAAAAAAACCTTGCAAAAATCCTTTATAAAAATCACTTGATGTTGTTTCAATCGCGGGGGTAATTGCTTTATTTCCTGCTGACATACCGAGTTCTTCGGCAAAAGATTTAAGTCCTGCAAAGCTCAGTCTATACTCATTTCTGCCAGCAATTTCAGACCATCCGTTAAAATCACTACGCGTTGTAAATTCCTGGCTTGCGACAAGCACTTTATCCATAATCGCATTTACGCCAGTATTTATGCTATCAAAACCTGCATTGACTACCCGAGCGCTTTTCCAGACAGATAAAACAGCTTTATCTTCTTTTAAAGTGCCATCACCGATCAATAAGCCAATTAAATACCCTTGCTTTTCAGTGTATGCTCCTTGCCAGGCGTTTGAGGCTTGATGATTATTTAATAAAACCATATCTCCTGCCACTAATTCACTTGCTGCACACCACTGTGTTTCTTGTTTATATCGACTTTGAGATACAACCTTACGAACTTGATGATCTTCAGTTAAGCGTAAGCTATACCCTTCCTTAGTCATCAATTTGGCCACTTTTTTAGTCGCTGTCTTAAAAAAACCTTCTGCGCCTGATTGATGTAGTTTACCATCGACCAGGAGGTTAATTTGTTGTCCTAATAATGAGCTAACTTGTCTCGCACCATGCTCGGTTTGTACCCAGGTATCTGCTGTCACGCAAGGATTAGTCGCCCGAATATCTTCACAAAACCAGTTGTTATTCATTTCATTGACTTTATCAATAAGAATAAATCCGGGCTCGGCGTAATCGTAGGTTGAAGACATAATAATGTCCCATAAGCGACGTGCTGGCAGTGTTTTGGCAATTTTACATGCAACCAGGCCAGCTTCATTTTCAACATAGCCTTCAGTATGCGGTAACGCACGCCAGATAATCAGTGTATCGTCAGCTTCATGCAGATTATCTTCTTCCCATTCTCTTTGCAAAACGGGAAAAGAAAGCGGCCAGAATTTATCCGCTTTTACAGCTTCGACAAATTCTGCAGTAATCAATAAAGACAGGTTGAATTGGCGTAAGCGGCCATCTTCACGTTTAGCCCGGATAAATTCGGTGACATCAGGATGACCAATATCAAAGGTCGCCATTTGTGCTCCGCGGCGTCCACCTGCAGAGGATACGGTAAAACACATTTTGTCGTAAATATCCATAAAGGATAAAGGCCCGGAGGTATAGGCACCCGCTCCTGAGACATAGGCATCTTTGGGTCGAAGGGTTGAAAATTCATAGCCAATGCCGCAGCCAGCTTTCAAGGTAAGCCCGGCTTCATGTACCTTGCCTAAAATATCATCCATCGAATCAACAATAGAGCCGGAGACCGTGCAGTTAATTGTCGAGGTTGCTGGCTTATGCTCGTAAGCTCCTGCATTAGATATAATTCGCCCTGCTGGAATCACTCCCTGGCGTAAAGCCCATAAAAATTCTTTATAGTATTTATCTTGTTTGACCTTGCCTTTTTCGACACTGGATAAGGCTTTGGCAACACGCTGATGGGTTTCATCAATACTGCCATCAATAGCTATACCTGATTTGGTTTTTAAGCGATATTTGGTATCCCATATATCGGCAGATGCATCCTGCATGGGTATTTCGGTTATAGCACCTGAATCAGTGGCTAACTTGGTGGTCATGTTTGTTCCTGGTCTGTGGGTATTGTGTCGATATACCTAAAGTGGGATTTCTGACTAAGAAAAATCCATTTTGCCTAGGTAGGCTGAGGGCATATCTTGTTTGAGGGGTTTAGTATAGCACAAGATATAGTGTTGAAAAATAATCTAAACACTATATAGGGGGTATTTATGTAGAATCGCTAATTAGGGAGGATTGAGTGCTTAATATCCTATTTGAATTCGCCGAACAAAAAACACCAGAAAACATTGTTTATGTTATAAAACCTATACTAGAACAGCAGCCAGCTTACTGAGCTATTGAAACTATGCAAAAGAAAATAACTTTTCTGGGCATCCTTGATTTGGAGCTAAAAGTAGTTTACCCTTTTTAGGGTGAGTTATCATCATTCCTGCATGCTTTTAGCAGGGATCTTGCGTAGACAAAGAGATCCCCGATAAAGCTTGTGCCCAGCTTGACTGGGTAACACTCGGGAATGACGATGTTAATGCAATGAAAGTGTAAACTGACCAATGAAAGATGCCAAAAAACCTCAACAAATCATTCAAGTTCGCCGACAACAAACCGTAGGCCGGGATTCGGCAAAATACACCCCGCTCCTTAATTTAAGGTTAGCTTTCCAATCGAGTTTCGAATGATAACTGGACTACTCATGTTGCTGGTGCCAGCAGCAATTTACTTGGCTACATTTCCGTTCTCTCGTAGGCTTATGCCACGTTTGTGTCAGTTGTATCGAATCCTTGGAGGGATTATTGTGCTTGCTGGCAGTGCAACATCCTGCTATTTCGCAGCTTATACAGGAGATCAAGGCGGTATAGCGGCATTCTATTTCCAGATAGTCGTCATCTTGGTATATGTATTGTTTTCCGTTGTGTTACTAAGCGCAAACTGCTTAATGCGCAGATAGGAACTGCTATCCAGGCAAGAAGGTCTCAGCAGTAAACTTGCCGAACTAAGGCAAGCCAGCGAAGATCTCAAGGCAGGCTGCCTACTGGGTAGAATTCGCTCGGCAATGCGCTAAAATAGATATCTCCCATATTCAAATAAACAGTATGCTTATATTGACCATAACGAAAGGAGATGATGAATGAAAATTAATATCTATGCAATTGGGTTGATTGGTATCCTCGGAATCACACCGCTGTGCTACGCTGAAACATCGACTGAAAAAACGTCAATACAAGAGCTTAAGCAAGAAACACAAGACTTTGTCCGGATGCTTGACGCCTATACCGCTGACCAGAAGGACGAGATGATGCGCAACACAAAAACCGCCCTGGATAAACTGGATAAACGCATTGATGACGTGGAGGCAAGCGTTGATGAAAGCTGGGACAAAATGGATAAGGACGCGCGCAAAAAGTCTCGTGATAGTCTCAAGGCGCTACGCAAGCAGCGAAATCAGCTAGCCGAATGGTATGGCAGGCTGAAAAGTAATACTGAAAATGCTTCGGAGCATATGAAAAAAGGGTTTTCAGATGCATATCAGGCTCTCTTTGAAGCCTGGGAAAAGTCCGAAAATGAATTGGGCTCCAAAAAGTAGTGGCTGTATGTATCAGTTCTGCTTCCGAATATTAAGCTTGAGCAGCGCCGGGTCATTTAACATTCGACTAAAAATGAAAGCTGGGCTACTGCCATACCTGCATAATATATCATTAAAGACGGATGCAAAAAGAACCGTCACTTAATTTATGCTTTAAGGGCGCGAACGTTCTGCAGCAAGGTTATGATTCATTTCTGGCTCCAGTCCCTGATTAGGGCGTATTTTAAATTGTGTGCCGGTTTGGTGTAACCACATCATTTTATTGTCTGTCTTATAGAAAAGGGTCATAATAATACTTATTTATGCAGGTTTGTTTTTATATTGAAGTTTGCTGGGCGAATATCAAAATGTGTATTTAACAAGGCTAGTTTAGATCAAGACTATCCCCAAGTCTTGGTCGTTTCGAAAGGCCTTCAAAGTTCAGAATTTTCAAAATAGAAGTTTATTTGTTTCTTCAGTCAAGAGAGAACTATTACCCATAATTTCAACATCGTTTCAATCCTTATTGCATTAAGCCTTTAGCTGCCAGCCACCAGTCACTATTTGTTAGGTATGCGAGCCAAAGATTCTTGAAATCTCTCTACCAGGAACATCCGCTTATTGCGTGTTAACCGGGGAGATGTATGCAGTAATCATTCAGCTATACTTAGTTAGCAAGGGATTTTTTTCAACTTTTCGTCAGATACTTGCAAAGACATTAAAAAATTTATATCCAATTCATTTATCCTCAAAAAATTAAGGAGCGAATACGATTATGAGCAAATCAAAAGGTAATTTGTATATTGCATTAATCAGCATTCACGGTTTAATTCGGGGTCCTAACCTTGAACTAGGGCGAGATGCAGATACAGGGGGGCAAACCTTGTATGTCGTCGAACTCGCTAAAGCATTAGCTTCTCAGCCTGATGTGGCTAAAGTTGATTTAATCACCCGTCGAGTAGTTGACAAGAGTGTCGACGAAGATTATGCCCAGGATATTGAAATTATCTCAGATAAGCTGCGTATTGTGCGTATCGAAGCAGGGCCTGAAGAATATATCTTTAAAGAGCAGTTATGGGATTATATGGATGCTTTTGTAGATAATGTCGCAACGATGTTCAGTCAAAGCGAGCGATTGCCAGATATTATTCACAGCCATTATGCGGATGCAGGGTATGTTGGGGCGCGTTTAACGAGCTTACTTGGAATTCCTTTGATTCATACGGGACACTCTTTGGGTAGAGTAAAACGTCATAGTTTATTGGCAAGCGGGCTTTCTAGTGCCGATATTGAGGCGAGCTATAACATTGCGAGAAGAATAGAAGCCGAAGAGCTGGCTTTAGCAACCGCAGAGCGCGTGATTACCAGTACATTTCAGGAAATTGAAGAACAATACGAGCTTTATGATTACTATCAGCCCAATCAAATGCGGGTTATCCCACCAGGAACAGATTTAACTAAATTCATGCCTCCTGAGGGTAGTGAGCTTGAGTCCCCTTTATTTGACACGATTACCTATCATTTAAAAGATGCCAACAAACCTGTTATTCTAGCGCTTTCAAGACCTGACAAACGCAAAAACATTGCAGCCTTGATTGATGCGTATGGACAGTCGCCACGTCTGCAAGAAATTGCCAATCTAGTGATTGTTGCAGGTAATCGTGATGACATTGATGATTTGGAAGAAGGCGCACAAGAAGTTTTTCATGAGTTATTAGTTGCAATTGACCGTTATGATATTTATGGCAAAGTTTCGATGCCTAAACATCACCGCCGCGAACAGGTCGCCTTGTTTTATCGTATTGCCGCCAATTTGGGCGGAGTCTTTGTTAATCCTGCATTAACCGAACCTTTTGGTTTGACACTGATAGAGGCGGCAGCCTCTGGACTGCCTATTGTCGCTACCGAAGACGGTGGCCCTCAAGATATTATTGGTAATTGTCATAATGGTTTTTTAATTAACCCCTTAGAGCCTGAAACCATTAGAGATGCACTATTAAGACTTTTGTGTGACAAAAAGCTTTGGCAAAAATACAGTGAGCAAGGCATCAAAGGTGTACGCGAGCATTATTCATGGCAAGCTCATGCAAAACGCTATCTGGAATTGGTGCATCCGATTGTTGAACGTTCCGAACAACTGGTTAGAGAGCCGGTAAAAAGTCGCACCGCACTTTATAGCGACCGCGCCATTGTTAGTGATTTAGACCAGAATTTATTAGGCGACGTGGGTGCCTTACAGGAATTAATCAGTCTCTTGCGCAGACATCGTAAAAGTACAAAATTTGCCATTGCAACGGGGCGTAGGCTTGATTCTGCATTAAAGGTGATGAAACAATATAAAATTCCAGAGCCGGATATTTTAATTACTAGTGGCGGAGCTGAAATTAATTACGCTCCAAAGTTAGCCCCTGATATTGCCTGGGAAAAACATATCGATTTTCATTGGACGCCGCATAAAATCAAAAAAATTCTGGATAATTATCCTGGTTTAGTAAGACAAGCTAAAACTGAGCAAAGCCGTTTTAAGCTTAGTTACTTTATAAATACTGAAAACATAGATATTGAAGAAATTAAAAGCCTGCTACATCAAGAGGAACAAAGTGTGCATGTACAAGTAGCATTTGAGCAATATCTGGATATTTTGCCATTACGCGCATCGAAAGGAATGGCTTTGCGTTATATTGCAGATAGATGGCAGATTCCTTTAGAGAGAATTTTTGTGGCGGGTGGCTCTGGTGCAGATGAAGACATGATGCGTGGTAATACATTAGCTGCTGTTGTTGCTAACCGCCATTACGAGGAATTATCACAATTACTGGAAGTAGAACGCATTTATTTTGCAAACCAAAAATTTGCTGCAGGAATTCTGGAAGCACTCGAATATTATGATTTTTTTAATCAATGCAAAGACCCAAAGGAAGTAGATATCAATGACTGATTTTAAATTATTACTCTGTACTGATATGGACAGAACCATTATTCCTAACGGTTTACAGCCAGAATCACCTGGCGCAAGAAAACGTTTTGCTGATTTTTGTCAGCTCCCTGAAGTTACTTTAGCCTATGTAACAGGACGGCATTTAGCATTAGTTGAAAAGGCAATAAAAAATTATTCCTTACCCAATCCTGATTTTGTAATTAGCGATGTAGGTACTCAAATTTATCAGCTTAAAAACAAACGCTGGACCAATATGCCTATTTGGGGTGAGGAAATCGCTAAGGACTGGAATGGCAAAAATCACGCACAACTCAAGCAGCTATTTAGCCATATAAGGGATTTAAAAATACAAGAAATCAGCAAACAGAATACCTATAAATTAAGTTATTACCTGCCTTTGCAAGTTGATCAAAATGCAATAATCGCCGAAATGCAATTGCTTCTTGAAAAAGAAAACGTTAAGGCAAGTCTAATATGGAGTATAGATGAGCCTAAAGGTCTAGGTTTGCTGGATGTGTTACCCCAAAATGCTACTAAACTTCATGCGATTGATTTTTTACATGAACAATTAGGTTTTCGCTTAGACGAAGTTATTTTTGCAGGCGATAGCGGCAATGATTTGCCTGTGCTTAGTAGCTCCATTCCATCGATATTAGTCGCTAATGCGACAGACGATATAAAACAAACCGCTATCAAGCAGGTCATACAAAATAATTGTATAGACAGTCTTTATATTGCAAATAGCAAAGCATTAAATATGAATGGCAATTATGCAGCTGGCGTATTAGAAGGTGTGTGGCATTTTGCCCCCGAATTGCGTGACAAACTGCAACAAAGGAGTTGCTAATGGCGAATGATAATTCTAAGGTTTTTATTTTTGGAGAGGTGTTATTTGATTGTTTTCCTACAGGTGAAGAGGTTTTAGGTGGCGCACCTTTTAATGTCGCGTGGCACTTACAAGCTTTAGGCAACAGCCCGTGCTTTATTTCTTCGGTTGGTGAGGATAAATTAGGTCAAAAAATCCTCAGCGCGATGGATGAATGGGGAATGGCTACTAGTCGTGTGCAACGCGACCCTGAACATCCTACAGGACAAGTAAAAATCACTATTATTGAAGGTGAGCCACATTACACCATTAGCCCAGATTGCGCCTATGATTTTATTGACGTAAAGGCTATCAGCGACCTGAATGCAAGCGGCATTTTATATCATGGCAGTTTAGGTTTGCGTAATGCCGTTTCACGCCAGGCCTTCATGCAGCTTATGTTGAAAAATCCGCAGTTATCGGTGTTTTTAGATGTAAATTTACGCGCACCCTGGTGGCAAAAAGATGAAGTTTATAGCTGGATGAAACGCGCGCGTTGGGTCAAATTAAATCAAGATGAGCTCCGGCTTTTAGGATTTTATGACCCAGATATCAGACAGGCAATGACAGATTTACAGGCACAATTTCAAATTGAGCAATTAATTGTCACTCGAGGCGAGCTGGGCGCGTTGCTTGGTACTAATGATGGCGTGTTTCATACGATTAAGCCGCCAGTGGTTAATAATGTTGTTGATACGGTAGGTGCGGGCGATGCCTTTACTGCCATATTTATTCACGGACTCCTTGCTTCATGGGCGATTGACGATACTCTGGACATCGCTCAAAGATTTGCCAGTAAAATCATTATGCTACGTGGAGCAACACCTGCTGATATGGGATTTTATCAAAATTTTGTTTAAGCATATAGTGCTTTGAAAGCGCGAACAAATTATCCACAGCCTTAACAAGTCAATTATTTTTCTCAGCCGCCCATTTTTTTATCTTTTACGATAAATGACAGGATGAAATATGTACGAACAAATTTCTCATACCCTTTTAAACAATATCCTAGACGACATAAATCCTGAAATATCCAAGCGGGATTTACGTCATTTTTACACTCGCCTAGGCGCGAATTTTTATGCGATTCATTCTCTGTTGCAAAGGCTGTATGGTGATCGTCCTGATTTTGAACAGCAAGCCTTGCGTCTGGTAGAAACCATGGCGCGACAATATATCAATCGGCCAGAAAGACTGCGCGAGCTGGATCTAGAAAGAGAACGAGACTATAACTGGTTTTTATCTCAAAAATGGGTAGGAATGGCATTATATAGTAATGGTTTTGCAGAAAATCTTAACGGCGTAAAGCAACATTTAAACTATTTTCGTAACTATTCAGCTGCTGAAAACTAGAGAAACATAGCCTTGGTGAAGTGATGATTTTATAGCCTCCGATCGGTAACAGGAATTCCAAAATTTCATGAGCGAACAGCACGACGTACCTGAAAAAAATA
>Ga0208648_1002612_pt1 | contig 12267 bp, 11 predicted proteins | sample AntAceMetag02UKL_FD_184772 | JGI IMG/M metagenome (GOLD analysis project Ga0208648, IMG submission 184772) | Saline lake microbial communities from Ace Lake, Antarctica - Antarctic Ace Lake Metagenome 02UKL (SPAdes) (version 2) | ecosystem: Environmental > Aquatic > Non-marine Saline and...
AGCTCTTCTCCCCTTTGTCGAAATGGCCTCCAGATCTCTTCGTTCTTCTTCAGTAAGTGTGACTCGGTATCTCGGTGCCATAATTGTTCTCCATGGTTTTGGAACAATTATAACACGTCACGTTACAAATACGAAGTATTATGTTTTACATTGTACTAGGAGTACCAGAGCGCTCTCATTGACATCTTTTATGACTGTTTCTTCATCGAGAATGAGCTCTGACTCGGGTGTACTTTGAAAATGTTGATAAAAAATCGAGTGCCTTCTGGTAAAGAGTGGCGCCTCATTTATCCCTCTATACAGCAGATTATAGCTGTTCTTTTGTTTCAGAAAGATGAGTTCCAAAGACTTGCCATGCTTTGATACAAGAGTCAGAGTGAGAGAGTTTCCATCCTCCAAGGTCACCAGGTTTTCTCTGGTTCTTCCTGCAACGGATGACTCTATGATATCAAAAAAGTTCCTAACACCTTCGATATCTGTAAGGCCTTCAAGACCATCACCACCAGCAAGCAAAGCAAAATTTTCTCCAAGTTCGGCACATTGCCACTGCCTGGGCACAAACGAGCTGTCCGGACCTTCCCCTGAAGCGGGTACCGAGACAGGTTCCCGTTGCTCCTGCATCATCCCGTCTAAAGGATCCGCTGTAAAAAAAGCATGAACATTTTTTATATCGCGCATCCAGGAGATATCACGTGGCCCCCATATCTGTAAAACCGGGATGGCTATATCGAGAAGATCCGGTGAAAACAACTGGTCACGTCCCTTTTCAAGTTCGTCAATTGCATACTGATGACCGCCTTGGCTCTCTTCCTGCAACGCCCCGCTGAGCATATCATAATACTCACAGACATGAATGATTTGAGAGAGCAGCGGGATCTCTTCTCCCTTCAACCCTGCTGGAAATCCCGTTCCATTCCAATATTCATGGTGAGACGCAAGAACTAGAGCAAAGTGTTGAAGAACTGTCACTTTCGCTACCAGATTTGCAGAGATCTGGGGATGCTGGCGGTACAGAAATGATGGTGGAATCGGAAGAGCAGGATCGTAACTAAGCTCCTCTCTTGGAATGGAACACATTCCGATATCGTGAAGGAGTCCCGCCCATAATGCCTGAAGTGGATCAACATCAGGAGAATGAAAGGCCTTTGCTATACGATGGCAATAAAAGGCCACCCTGTTGGAATGAAAACTCCTTTTGTCTGTTTTGCAATCTGCCACCTGAGCAGTTAACCACAGGAGCTGAGAGATCAACTCTGGAACAGAGATAAAGTTAATCTCTGAAAAAGAATCAACCATACCCTGACCGCAACATTCCCTGGTATCACTCTCTTTGAGAAAAGTCAGGCTTTCTGGGGTGGAAAAAAGACGCTTTGCCCCCTCAACAACAACGGGCGCCACACTGCTTGCAGATTGCTGGTTCAGGAAAATTCGTATTTCCTTCAATGTTAACTCTTGATTACTTCTAAAAAAGATATCGAGAAGATCAGCAAGGTGGAGAATGGCAGCCTCGGAGCTGATCTCATGTTGCGATTTTCCCACTGGGAACCCAGTCCCATCAAACCGTTCATGATGATCGGCAACCCATCCGACAAGAGAATGAAAGGGATGAAAACTCTGTAATATCTCCGCTCCACGTGCAGCATGATTGCGTGCCTCCATGTCCTGAAACCCGTCCAGAGCATAATGAAGGACATGATTGTCAAGGCTCATCCCACCAATATCATGCAATAAACCTGCAATATAGAGCTGATCAGGATTTCCAAGGTTTATCTGTTTGGCAATGGCCTGGGAAAGACCAGCAACCCGAAGTCCATGGGCAAGATTTCCTTCGTTGTCCAGGTCGAGAATTGTGGAGAGCAGTGAAACTAATTCGAGGAAGATGTCCTGTTTATCGGGAAAACTATGCATAAAGATGCTGTACTGTAGCCACAAACATGAATTACACCAGCAATAAATAAATAGAATATTGAATAGTTATAGTATTACGAAAACACATGACAAGTCTATAAAATGGCAGACAGGAAGTCAATACCGTTTTTCCTTAACCGACTCTGCAACTAAGAATATAACACTAAAAATGTAGTAACTATTCAGAAGTTAGGGTAATGTCGTGCCCCGCTGAATAATTACAAAATGTAAAAGTTTACCAGTGTCCCCTGAAACGTGAGCGCGCAAAGTAACTCCGCTTGTATATTTTATACGGTTTCTCCCATGGAAAGGAGGAAATCTATGCAAGAAAACCTCTATCTAACAAGCGAAAACGACACTGGTAAACCTTTCCAACTTTGAGGTCGATTTTATTGACCTCCATTTTTTTATTATCTCTGTACCCGCCCACACAGATCCGACTTAAAGAAGAATGTTCACCAATGGACGAAAACCGGATCATCTTTTAATTGATATTGACAGCTGATTACTTACAAGCACCGTACCTAATGATCACCCGACACCACGGCTGACCGAGGTGCCGATGAACCTTGAGCGACCTTGCTGCCAATAACAAACGCAGCGCCAATAAGAAAAAGATTTTTAACAATATATTGCCCCTCAAGACTGAGCCCAAAGGGTACAGAATGAAAACAGATTTCCGGTAAAACAATCAGAGGAAGGAATGTTCCCGGAAGTTCTATCAGCAAAAGTAACAGGGCAACTCGGAGCAAGGGCCTGTACAACAGTCCTATACCAATTGTCACCTCCCAGCATCCAAGTACAAATAAAACGATATCCGGTGGAAAAAAATAGACAGTATTTTTTATCAATTCCTCTTCGGGACTCATCCCTAACGGCTTTAACAGTCCGAACCAAATAAATATCAGAGCAAGTGACAATCTCATCAACACCTGGCAGTATTGGTCCATCCATGCAGAAATTTTTCTGTCCATTGAGTCTATATATGGGCTCATACCTATTACCACCTTCGCTGGATTATTTTTTCACCCTACACATTTAAATAGAGGCCATCCATAATTGCCGTGGAATGACGAAGGGCATATGCAAGTTTGCACTCATAGTGGTGAAACTCCTTTTCCTTCCGCTTGCTGAGAATGAGCCCGAACTCCTCGTCACTAAAAATTGAATCATTCTGCTTAGCAAGATACACCAGGCAATCAACACAAATATGAAACGAACTGGCATTGTCAGCTTTGACGACCTCCCAGCAAGCCTTTGCTTCCCTCTGAGTCGGATGGCATCTTTCTTTACGATTGCACTGAATAATTTCCCAACATTCTAATTCGGATTGTTTCGACATGATTTCCTCAACGTATCCATTATTAAATAGCGCTACCGTAGTGCCACACGCCAATTATCTCGGTCTATCTGGAGTAACGATGTCCTGCTTGTCAGACAATACTTATATTTTTTTGTCATCCGGCTTCAAAACAAAGGAGTACTGGACTCCGGAGAATAAGTAAAATTTATAATAATTATATTTATAATTAGTTTTACCAATGAACTTCTTGCAAAATGATGAAATAGAGAGTTAACGACACACAAGGGTATTGGCGTTAGCCGGCCGTATTGGCCGTGTAACTTATATACGACATTTTTTTTGTTTTCCTTTGAAATTATGGCCCCATAGACGCACGTCTCCTGCTGCGGTAAAGCAAATTTTGTGTTCTTTAATAGTTTGTCAAAGCAGGCGCATGAGCTGATCAGCAAAATAAGACGATCCCCCCAAACAGTAAGTGCTGAGTTACCTTGCGGTGCCCTTTCACCATGACATTGCTGGCATCAAAGTCTTCTTTCAAAGGGCCGTTAGCCCATTCTACAGATGATCTAATTTTGTAACGTTCTGCTTCATGAGGTGCCATTGGAATGACTTCTTTGCCCCGAGTATTTTTGTCAATGATTGGTACGTGGCCAAGCTGCCTACTTGTTTCGTTGATCCGTTTGGCGTCGTGTGCAGCATCGATCAGATCATAAAGGTAATTGACTTTGCTGCTGGTTTGCTTGATCAATGGAATGAAGTCCCCATCCATTGCATGGCAATAATTGCCATATCCATTACTGGGAATACACGTCACCCCAAGGTCTATTGCCAACAGTTGTTTCGAAAAGATGATGAGTTGAAGCCGCATGTCAGGGAAAAATGTAAATATTCAGCAAGAAATTACTACCGTGGAGCCTTGTTGAATAGGGGGAGGAACCTCTTTTTGGGGTTCGATATTCCTCATTGTGACTATTAGATGATATACAAAAGAGGAAAGGAGTGGAGGACAAAGCAACTTGGCGATCAAGTCGTTTTAATGGAGCTGGTTCCCGCTTTTCGCCCTTGGCAGGCCGGCCCCTCTTACGAGGCTTTTTGTGTACTTTCACCTTCTTGGCAGGTTTCTTCCTGCCAACAATGGCAGTGGAATCCCTGCATCACTAGTTGTGGGAATACGATATAGCGCTTTTGCCACAAATGCCCTTACTAAAGATTATCGATCAAGAGGCTTGCGGCCTCTCCACTGGTATGTTGTACGATTAGAAACATATTTTTCAACTTGAACAATTGCAAGGATTACTACCAGTCGTTCTTCCTGCTTAGTGGGTGGGGTTTCAAAGCATTCGTTCAGGTGAAGGAATAAACTTTTTTGGACACGACCCCATTAACCATGATATCTTGTCGTTGAGCTTCATTGCATTCTCCTTGGTTTTGCTTTTGGTGGTAAAAAACAACACCACAAAGCGAAGCCAAATTCCATACTTTCAACACCTTATGTGGTTGTTGTTTTTTTTGGGGGGGCGATTTTGCAAGAGGCCCTTAATACTAAATGGTTTTAGAAGATGTTTACTTATAATTTAAATCACTAAGCCAGGTGCAGCAGTATGTCAGCAACAATACGTCAACTTGAGATATTCAATGCAGTTGTGGAAAATGGCCAGGTAACAAAGGCTGCCAAACAATTGTTCCTAACTCAATCGGCGGTCAGTCTTGCCTTAAATGAGATGGAAAATCAGTTGGGAGGCCCCCTCTTTGATCGTTCGGGGAGATGCCTTGAACTCAATGACCGCGGTCGCTATTTTCTGCCCCTCAGCCGCGAAATCCTCGATAAATTGGAGGATTTAAACACCCTGATGAATGAAAAGGATGGGAAATTTGCCGGTTCCCTGAATCTGGTTGCCAGCTCCACCATTGGCAACTATGTCTTACCCTATTTGATAACGGCCTTTAAAAACATGCATCCCGATGTCCATATAAACATGCTGGTTTGCAACACAAAAACAGCAGAGAAACTTATCCTGGATCGCACCGTTGACCTGGGATTTGTTGAGGGAGAAGTCAATAACGAACAGATTGTTGTCAGGGACTGGTTTCATGATGAGCTTGTTCTAATCAGTCGTCCGGACAAAGATACCAATACCGTAAGGGTGTGTGATGTCACAACGGATTTAAAGAATTATAGCTGGGTCATGCGTGAGCCCGGCTCTGGAACGGCTCAGATATTTAAGAGTAAGCTTGGGAAATATGTAACGGACCTGAATGTTGTCATGGAACTGGGTCATACGGAAGCCATCAAAAAGGCAGTTGAAGCAGGTGCCGGCATCGGTTGTCTTTCTAAGCTAACAGTATGCCGGGCAATCAGCCGTGGCTGGCTCCAGGAAATTCCTCTCTTTGGAGTCAATACAGAACGACAGCTTTCGATTATTCAGCATAAAAAGAAGGCTAAAACACGTTTGATCCATGAATTCCTCGATTTCTGTTTCCTCCTCACCCAGTGCAGCGAAGGCAACTCCTGTCTCTCTTCACCTGAAAACTTCCAGAAACTGGTTTTGCAGTTCACTGATAAGGAGAAGTAAAGCAAATGTGTAACACATTCTACCACTGAACGAACCCAACCTGCCTATCATCCCTCTTTTATACCAGTTCAGCCATAACCATATTCGCAAAAACTCTCCCTCTTCCTGTCAGGAAAAGGAAGTCTGCTTCCTGCTCAAGCAGTCCAGTGGCTATCAGTTTTTGAAGAGTTGTTCCATAGTAATCCACTGGATTGATCCCATAGCGCCCAGTGAGACCAGACACCGACACGCCCTTGTTCATACGGAGTCCCATGATCACGGTTTCCCGTAATGAATCTGCACCTTCCAGGGTCTCCTCCTCGATGATCACGGATTTTCCCGCCTCTATCAGTTCACAGTATCGTAGAGGATCTGCTACATTTCGTTTTCGACTGCCCCGTAAACATGAGACAGCTCCGGCTCCGAACCCAAAATACGATTCATTTCTCCAATACCCTATATTGTGACGACATTGATAGCCAGTTTGAGCATAATTTGATATTTCATACTGCGCGAACCCGCTCGCCCTGGTCAATTTTCTCGTTACTTCATCCATGGCAACCAGTTCATCCTCACTTGGCAGGCATGTTCCCCCCTCCTCGATCATTTTTTGCATTGGTGTCTTTTCTTCCACGGTTAACTGATAAAGAGAAAGATGTTTCACCCCAAGAGAGAGTGCCGTTTCAAGACTGCGCTGCCACGTCACTGCTGTCTGACCTGGAAGCCCGTACATAAGATCGAGGCTCACATTATCATTCCCGGCTTCCACTGCCATGGCAACTGCAATAACTGCCTCCTCAGCGGAATGAATACGGCCTATTTTTTTTAACTCCCTATCGTCGAACGATTGGACCCCAAAGGAAATCCGGTTTACTCCCGCAGTTTGCAAACACTCCAATTTCTTACTGTCCACGGTTCCCGGATTAATCTCCATGGAGATTTCTGCATCCTTGGCAAGGGAAAAACGCGCGGAAAGTGTGCTGAAGAGTGTACGTAATAAATGCCTGGGCAAAACTGATGGTGTGCCCCCTCCCAAAAAGACCGTCCTTAAGGGCTCCACAAGGCCACGTAAGGCCATGTCCGTCATTTCGGCACACACCGCATCAACATAGCGTTCCTGTAACACCTCAAGGCCCGCATAGGAGTTAAAGGAACAATAACTGCACTTAGTGGCGCAAAAAGGAATATGGATATACAGGGAGGAGGTCATAGATCGGGGGAATGAAGGCCTTCCATGGTCTCGCGACACTGGTTACTGATCTCTGCCATCAGGCCGTTATCTGCAAACGAAAAGCTGCCATCGCCAATGATTAGATGATCAAGGAGCTGGAGCTGCATCATGCTGCCAAGTAAGGACAAGGTTCTGGTAAGCTGTATATCCTGGGGGGATGGATCCACTGAACCGGATGGGTGATTATGGGCTATAATTATAGCCGCGGCATTGTGTTGCAGAGCCTTCTTTACAAGCTCTCGCGGATAGACGGTGTTAACATTAATGGTACCTTCAGCCACGGTTTCCGTGTCGATAATGGCATGGGAGGAATCGAGATAAATAACAGTGAGAACTTCTTTTTTGAGGCCGCGCAGAGCGTGGATAAGGTACTCTCGAACATCCGTTGAAGAGTGGAGATAGCGCTTTCCCTTGAGTCGGTCTTTCAGATAGCGTCTGGCTACAGCTTGAATAAAATGAACGGCAAAGCCGTTCTTGGCACCAATCCCTTTAACTTCCTGCAATCCGGCAAGTGATGTTTCGAGCACTCCAGCAAGCGAACCAAACTGTTTTAAAGCATCCCTGGCTGATTCTTTACAGTCACTCCTCGGGGTCCCGAAGGAAAGCAGGAGTTCCAGAATTTCAGTATCGCTGAAGCCATCCAGTCCGCGCTCCAGAAAACGATCCCGGAGACGCTGTCTGTGGCCGGTCCCCTTTTTTTGCCAATCTTCTTTTTCCATTGGCCCCGGATAGGTCCTTATTTACCCAGTTCTTTGGAAAACAATTCATTGGCAACTTTGGGGTTCGCTTTGCCCTTGGTTTTCTGCATCAACTGTCCAACAAAATAGCCCATAAGTTTGGTCTTTCCAGCTTTGAAATCTTCAGTCTGTGATGGATTGGCCGCAATAATTTCCTGCACAATAGCCAGCAACTCGCCCGTATCAGAGACCTGAACCAGATTCTTCTCTTGAACCACTGTTTCAGGATCCTTCCCTGACTCCATCATCTCAAGAAAAACTGTTTTGGCAATCTTTCCAGAGATGGTTCCATCATCAACCATAATTAACAGAGCGCCCAACTGTTCCGCCTTCACCTTGCACTCGGTAACATCTGCGCCCTTAAGTTCACGTAACAGCTCGGTCATGATCCAGTTCGATACCTTCTTGGCCTTGCCACAACTCTTAACCGCAGCCTCGAAAAAATTGGCTAATTCGCGAGATGCCGTGAGAATTTCTGCATCATACTTGGGTAATTCATACTCACTTATAAAACGTGCCTTCCTCGCATCCGGAAGTTCGGGAAGAGTTGCCCTGATCTCTTCAATCCAACTCTCATCAATTACGATGGGGATAAGATCCGGGCAGGGAAAATACCTATAGTCATGCGCCTCTTCCTTACTGCGCATTGACGTGGTCCGGTTACGATCAGGATCCCATTGCAGTGTCTCCTGCTTAACCTCTTCACCATCAAGCAATACATCACGCTGTCGCCGCACTTCATATTCCAGTGCTGCCTGAACATTTTTGAAGGAATTCATATTCTTCAGTTCAGTACGTGTTCCAAGTTCCTCCTGGCCCACAGGTCTTAGTGAGATATTAGCGTCACAGCGAAAACTTCCCTCCTGCATATTGCCGTCACAGATATCAAGATAGCGGAGAATAGCATGAAGTTTTTTCAAATAGGCGTAAGCCTCCTCGGGAGAGCGCATATCAGGCTCTGATACGATCTCAAGCAAGGGGGTTCCTGTCCGGTTCAAATCCACATAGGAAACAGGATCCCGATCATCATGGATCAGTTTTCCTGCATCTTCCTCCATATGCATCCGGGTAATGCCAATCACTTTCTTGGCACCCTCCACCTCAATCTCCACCTGACCAAACTCAACAATTGGAAGGTCAAACTGCGACGTTTGATACCCTTTCGGTAGATCGGGATAGAAATAATTTTTACGGGCAAACTGGTTAAAGGTGTTGATGGTTGATCCCGTTGCCAGTCCCATCTTGATTGAATACTCAACAACCTTTTTATTTAAAACAGGCAAGACACCTGGCATTCCCAGACATATCTGACAGGTATGACTATTTGGTGATGCTCCAAACTCCGTGGAACAGCCGCAGAATATCTTCGATTTTGTTTTCAGCTGGGCATGGATTTCCAACCCTATTACGGTTTCAAACTGCATAAATCACTCGTCTTAACTTTTTTTTAAAAACTACCCAGACATGTTGTTACAGACACTCAACCCTTCTCGGCCCTGAGTACCCACGCTCTCATCTTCTGTAACTCATCCCGCCAATCCGCACTGACCCGGATTTGCAGAAAAACCCGAAATAGACCAAGAACCACACGGACAAGTTCTTCAAAGAGATAAATTCTCTCCAAAACCATTCCTTCACGCTCTTCCGGGTCGTTATCATTCCCTGATTCTGCGCCTGTTTTTGGAAGTTTTACATTGCGAAACTCCATCAAAGCAGCAGCCATAGTAAAACTCCACTCATAATCATTAAATCCCAGTTGGATCCGAGCCTGTTCGAGTTTTTTCCCCATAACAAGTCCGGTACGTGCCTCCTGAAGTTCCGTTTGAAGGCCGCGACAGATCAAACTTTCATTTGAGTCGCCCTCACCATATTCCAGCAGCATATGTTTTTCAAATACTACCACGATGTCGCCCTCACCTGGCAAAGCAACAACTCCACCACGCTCCTCACTTTTCCACCACAGCCAGGTCAGAAACTCCTGCCCGAGAAAACGCTTTTCAGCTATAAGATCAACTAAATCCATCCCCATTATCCTCTATTTTATGCTAAACAAACACATCTGGAGTTATTCTTGCTAATTTGTCAATTGCATCCTCATCAAGGATGTGCTCACCACAAATATAGGGAATCTGCTGAATTAAATTCAGTCCGAAACTCTCTTTAAAGAGATCCTCAAGGAGGGCCTGTGCTTTTTTATTGGTTGAGAAAAAAAGAAGCGTCGCATTTTCCAGATTCCAACAGAGATCAAAAACCGAAGGCATAGGTAAGGACTTCCGCATCAACTCATTTTGAATCCGCTCTTTAATCTCTACGCGCATGCTTCTCGATATTTTGGGGATCTGCTTTTCTTTTTTGATACGCTCTTCTTCTTTTTGGACAAATTTTTTCACTATCACCGCAGACACCTTTCTTTCATCAAGGCGCATGGTAAGTGTGACGTAATTTCCTGCAGCATAGGATGCGAATTCAAAATTCGTATCAAACATATTGGTTACAGATACCCAACCGAGTGAATCCTCCTCATATGTCTCATCGATATCACGAAACGCGAAAGAGGACACCCGATCCGCAATGAAATCCCATATATTTTCAGGTAGTTCACCATCCACACCGAAGCGGACATAACTAGCTGTTCCTTTAACAAATCCCATTCATTTCTCCATTGACAATTACTCTAAAGAATTTTTTTTTATCATACTCTATTCCATAACCAGGGTCACATCAAATTTCATCCTCTACCTGTCCACTCATGTTGAAGTATCATGACACGGTAATCCTTGACACGAAAATTATTTATATGATACAAACAATGTATACTTTTTCCTTGACACAGGAAAGACTAATTTGTATATAAGCTCGTTTCATGGGTCGTTAACTCAGTCGGTAGAGTATCTGCCTTTTAAGCAGAGAGTCGTGCGTTCGAGTCGCACACGACCCACCATTTACATTGTATTTTGTCCCCATCGTCTAGTCAGGTCCAGGACACTGGGTTTTCATCCCAGCAACGCCGGTTCGAATCCGACTGGGGACGCCATACGCAAAAACGGGTAGTTAGAGTATTCTAGCTACCCGTTTTTTTGTGTCTGGAAAACAGCACTCCAACCACATCTCCAACCTATCGGACACATGTTGGATTTCCGCCGCTAAAACTCAACTTTGGGTTGGCTGCCTTGTATTAATCTCTGATTTAGCCTGACCTGAAACCGGTCTACACCTTCTAAGCACAATCCTGACGCAATATACGAAACTGCAATCAAATTGTCCTTAGCCGTTAAGGATAAGCGGTATATTTGAGGAAGTTGGCTAACATTTGTTTCAGTTGCTTCAATAGAAACCATTCCAGGATTCACTTCCCCCGCATACCTACAGTTGCCTAGTTTAATTGTTTTATAATTATTGGGGCTTACCAAAGTGTCCTCATGTGTAACTGGCGACGGATCAGCTGTTACTACTACATCAACTACGTCAGTGAATGCTTTATCAGTCAAAGTGCGGTACCCTTGGTAAGTAATCACACCTCCTGCAGAACTAACATAAAGCACCCGCTTTCCGATATGCCTCCAGACTCCCATTAAGCATTCATATGAGTTTTTGATTTTCGATGCATCAATTTCATAAAAAGGAAGGATAGCGTCAACAGATCTCGAATGAAACAGTTTGCATTGGACATGCTCGTACAAGACACCAAATAAATATTCACTAGGTTTGGGATGAGATTCAGGGGAAAAAGAACTCAAATTGTAACTTGTGTGGAATTCATGAAAACAACGGCGAACCCACGCTCCTTCTCTTTCATTGTTTCCACGCGGGTAGCATGATTCGGCGAGCACTTCAAAAGACAAATACAAGCTTCGATACGCCTCATAGATATCACCAGCCAACTGGGAAAGGCGATAATACCGGAACGAACGGTGCCATTTCAGCTCTTCAGCACTTTCTTCCTCTTTAATGTTTCCGTATTTGTCTAATACTTGCATTGACAAATTAGTAGAAATAGCCAAGTTGAAAGTAGCAGTGTAGTTAAGTACAGATAATCCTGATTCACGATATAAACATATAATATTATCCCCTGGGTTGGAAATATTCGTTGTTATATTTTGTTGAACGCAGATGACATCTAATGCCTGTGCTATCGCTGAAACGCCAGATTTTTTAATATTGCTGAAATCTAATTTTTCAGGAGTGCTTGCTACGATATGAGAATGACCTTTCTTGCCGGATATTACCCAACCATTGCTAATTCCTTTTTAATCTATATCGCGATCTAATGGTGAAATCAGTGTGCATGCCACTGCAGTAGGATGGCTAGTCGTTCCATCGCTATTGACTTGTCCGAGTGTTAAGTAGCGAATTATTTGGAATAAGAACAGGATGTATTTTTTAGAATAGATTGACAAATTGACAGTATTTAAGGGTGTTGAAAAGTATCTTCCAGGAACCATTTTACATGTAGCCAGGGCCGAATAATCAGCATTTTTCTTCGTTTATGTATACTTAGCAGGGCTTGACGTTTAAAACTTATCAATCGTTTTTTGA
>Ga0208648_1002614_pt1 | contig 12258 bp, 16 predicted proteins | sample AntAceMetag02UKL_FD_184772 | JGI IMG/M metagenome (GOLD analysis project Ga0208648, IMG submission 184772) | Saline lake microbial communities from Ace Lake, Antarctica - Antarctic Ace Lake Metagenome 02UKL (SPAdes) (version 2) | ecosystem: Environmental > Aquatic > Non-marine Saline and...
ATTATTCCAAACCATACCAACAAATTGTTTTTCAATATTCACTTCACATACATGATAAACCCGGAGGACAGCTAAAACACAGAGAATTCCTTGCCCAACCAACAGGTGACCCAAGGATTCCGATGATCGAACAACTTATTAATGAGATAGGCACACAAGGCGACATTGTTGTTTACAACAGAGGATTTGAAACCGCAAGGCTTAACGAAATAGCAAACTCATTCCCGAAATATGAACCTGCAATCCAAAATATGCTTAGCCGAATAGTTGACCTGATGATCCCATTTCAACTAAAACTCTATTATACCCCCGAGATGAAAGGCTCCTACTCCATTAAAAAAGTATTACCTGCTTTGGTTCCGGGCTTTAGTTACGATAATCTGGAAATAAATAACGGAGGCAATGCAAGCCTGGCTTTTGCAAAACTTTTAGATGAAGCAGACCAACAATTAGTTGACAAAACACGGAAAAACCTTTTGGAATATTGCAAGCTGGATACTCTTGCTATGGTGGAGCTTTTAAAGGTTTTGGGGACATAGACCAGTATTGTTTAAATTAATATTATTAGCCTTTTTTCTTTAAAATCCAATTCCAATCCTGAATTCCGGAATAATTTTTCCTCCTTTTTGATATTTTGTTACCAAGTCCATTCTTATAATCTTGAAAATATGTTCAAGTCCCGCAAATATCTCGGTATATTCCTTGTTTTCTTGAGTGTATAAAAAGTTCACACCTCCAACAACTTGCATTCTTGATTTCCGAAGTATTGGAAATTTATTAATTATCCAACCATTGAAATGATGTTCATAATTTATGGCTAAATAGTTTTCGTTAGTGCTGTTTGAATAATAATCGAGTGCATGAAATTTAATACCTGAACTTTCTGAGTAGGAGGTACCGCTTGAACCAATTTCGAGTTGAGAACTTTTTTGCGGCAAAAATATGGTTTGGTTTCCGTTAAAATGCTTGAAATCCATAAAATACATTTTTGATGTATTAAAAAACCCACCAACATTAACCATAAGCTTTGAAACGCCAAGATTATTCAGCGAAAAATTATCAGATACACCAATCTGCCATTGATCGAAATCCACATCACTTCCAATTGCAGCAATTCCTTTTTTATAATTAAGTTTAATTATAGGATATTTTGTACCATAAACTTGTTTATAGTCAGGGTAGCTTGCATATTTTTGCCCAAACCTGATCTCTAATCCCAGATTAATAATAAATGCATTATTACTATTAAACGCCGGTTTAAAATTAGTTTTGTCAAGCGGGTCATTAGAAGTGAATTCTTTATCTGGGTAATTTAAAATCGTAAAATCGGAATGGTTCACCAAAGCAGATCGTTTTGAGTATTCAGTTGATATAGAAAAATTTAATCCATTAAAAATTTCGCTGCCAAAACCGGCTTTCAGATATTCTTTTTGATAATATTTCGCAAAGTTATCTTTAAGAAAAACGGTATAAACCGTATTTGCAAAATCTGAAATCGGATTGTGGCTGTTATATTGAAAACTATTTTTTCCTCCTCTTAAATATACATATCGTCTTTTTAAGTTATCAAATTTGTAATACCCTGAAATCCCGTAATAAAGATTATTATTTGTAAAACTGTATTTCAGCAAAGAACTAACAGATAAAAATCTGCGGTCTTCAAAACTTTTCCTGAAATACGGCCTAAAATTAAGTTTAAAACCTTCAACCGTGTTATAGGATAAAAATGCATCCGATATTGAGTTGATGCCATAAGCGATTTTTGAAAATGAATTGTAATAAGAATATCCACCCCAAAGAAGCCGAAGAGGTTTGAATACATTATCAGCCTTATTTGCCGAGTCGCGATATTCTTTGGATTCATGCACAATTAAAATCGAATCACCCTCTTTATAGTTTATTATTTCTTCACCCGTAAGAATGGTCTGGCGATTATCTACCCAATAAATTGAATCCATTTTTGTGCTTTCTTCGGTAACCGAAAAAACTTCATTGCTAAAAAACTTATCCGGATAATCCCGATTAACTTTATAATCAGTAAAGAAACCTATAAAATTTGTTGAAGCCCTAAAACCAAAAGCTTTGAAATACATAATTAGGTGTAATGACAGTGGCATACGAATTGAATCGTTGACCGGAACAAAAACCTGCCTTACAAGAAGGCTGTCTGTCATTTCTATTTGCGAATCTTTTGTAATACAGAGATCAAGACTATGGATACTCCATTTTTTATCAACAATATAAATATATCCTTTAAAAACATTATCGGATTTTCGTTTTGGGATGACTTCAATTTTATAAATCAATTCATCATTATCAGTAAAGGATTCAATGAGTTTAAATTTATAATAAAAAAGAGCATTTCCGGCAATGGGCGAAACAAAAGACCTTTCGGAAAAACCAATAGGTATGAGGTTTTTATAAAAGCTAATTAAAAGAATGTCAGCACGATTAAAACTGTATCCCGACTTTGTACCCGAGATTTTTGAAGCTATCATTTTTTCTTTTTGCTTATCAGGCATTTGAAAATAATATTCACTAACAGATTCGCTTAGATATAATAAGCCCAAATCGCTTGAGTCTGGCATATCTTCTTTTTTTATCAGAAAAAACTTCTCCGGAATTTTATCTAAAGTAATATTACTTTTCATATACATCTTGGTAGAATAAGACTTTATGTTATTAAGATGATATTTTCTGTTTTTAATGGCTTCACGGATAATGGGATAAGCCGGGTCTTCAGCATCAGCTGTTACAACAAATTCCTGAAGTAAAATTTGTTCGGCTTGCATTGTTATTTCCAATGGTGACGGATTTTTATCAAAATCAATTTTTATTTTAACAATTTTATAGCCAACGTATTGAAAAATAAGGGTAGCTTGCTCATCTAAATTAACAGAAATTTGAAAATTTCCTTCATAATTTGAGGTCGTACCTGATGTTGTTCCCTCAATATAAATGTTAACAAATGCAAGAGGATTGCCTGAATGGTCGGAAACCTTTCCTGAAATAATCATGTCGGAATCGCTTGGCTGACTTGCTACAGAATCATTTGATCCATTTAAATAAAAAAAGCAAACAATAAGAAAAATTCTAAAAAATATATTTTTTTGATTCATGTGTAATGGTTTATCTATTCACATTTTTGGACGATTAAACTAATAAATTGTTACTGCAAGGTATAAAAATATTATGAAATAGTATTGTTACCCGAAAAAAAATGTATCTTTTTAAAAATTTGTATCTTTGTAGAAACATTTAGTAAGGTGAAAAAAATAAAGAATAAGTAAAATGGAAAATTTGAGTTTTGAAATTGAAAAAGATGGTAAAGAATTTCATGTGTGGTGCCCTGAATTACCGGGTTGCCATTCACATGGTAAAACTGTAAATGAATCACTTGAACATTTAAAAGATGCAGTTAATCTTTACTTGGAAATTTTAATGGAAGAACAGATTGTAAAAAAGTCATTAGAATTAACTTTATGAAACCACGTGAGTTAATAATCAAATTGGAAGATGATGGATTTGTTTTTATTAGACAAACAGGTAGTCATGCTATATATAAAAAGAAAGGAAATAAAATAATTGTTGTTCCCATTCATAGCAAGGATATTCCGAAAGGGACTTTAAGCAGTATTCTGAAAGATGCAGGACTTAAATAATCGAAATTTCACAATAATCGTAAGACCTTTTTAAATCTCGTTATCAGCGTTTTATTTAATAATAATCCAATTTCCCTTTTTCAAATAGTACTTGAATTGTATGGCAGGTAATTTCAAAACTCAATCTTGCTTTATATACCAGCTTTTCTAATTTTTTAATGGTTTTTTTCATGAATACCCTCTTAATTGATTCAATTTTTATACTCTTTAGTTTAAAAATTAAAAAATCTTCTTTCATAATAGTTTGTTTTTTAGTTAAATAAAAATTATTTTTATTTTTTTTCAAAAAAACACTTGACAAATAAAAAATTTGTTATAAATTTGTAACGATTTCAAAAATGAAAAGAATTCAATTATGAAAACAATAGAAAAACTCTTAACAGACTCAGGAATAAAACCTTCATATCAGAGAATTAGGATACTAACATATTTAGTGGGCCATAAAAATCATCCAACAGTAGAAATGATCCACAAAGAATTAGTTAGTGAAATACCCACTTTGTCAAAAACTACCATTTATAATACACTAAAACAATTTGTTGAAAAGGGTATTACTCAAATAATTAATATTGAGGATAATGAAACACGATATGACGCCGATATTTCTACTCATGGGCATTTTAAATGCTTAAAATGCAATAAAGTATTTGATTTCAAATTTGATGATGAAAATCTTGAAATTAGTGATATGGAAGACTTTGAATTTCTTCAAACTCACTTATATATAAAAGGAATTTGTAAAAATTGTAAATATTTATTAAAAACTAAAAATTAAAAAAAAATGGAAACATTAATCGGAAAAAAAGCGCCACTTTTTAAGGCAAAAGCAGTTGTCAATGGAAATGATATAATCGACAACTATTCATTAGAACAATTTATAGGTAAGAAGGAAGTAATATTTTTCTTTTATCCTCTGGACTTTACATTTGTATGTCCGACTGAACTAATAGCTTTTCAGCGGAAAATAGAAGAATTCAGAAAACGAAATGTTGAGGTCGTAGCCTGCTCAATCGACTCGGAATTTTCACATTGGGCATGGTTAAATACCGATCAAAACAATGGCGGAATAAAAGGAGTAAAATATCCAATTGTTGCAGATTTGACTAAAACAATTGCCGAAAGTTTTGGAGTCCTTGCCGGTGAATATGATTATGATAACGATGGGAAATTGGTTTTTGAAGGAGCACCGGTTGCATTTCGGGGATTGTTTTTAATCGATAAAAAAGGAGTAGTTCGTCATTCGCTTATCAATGACCTTCCACTTGGAAGAAGCGTTGATGAGGCATTAAGAATGGTTGACTCCCTTCAACATTTTGAAGAATACGGCGAAGTTTGTCCTGCCAACTGGAAAGAAGGTGAGGATGCTATGAAGCCTTCAGCAGATGGAGTTGCTGATTATTTAAGTCATCATTAATATACTTTAAATTGATGGATGCATGATGGTAATACCGGAATATTTTATATAAATAAAAATAATTAATTATTAAATGTTTATCTGAAATTTTTTTTGTATCTTGCATCTATCTAAAAATATATAATTTTAACTAATTTAATAAACATAAAAACTAATAATCATGGAAGAAAAAAGAGGGATGCCATTATTAGGAGATGATTTTCCCCAAATGAAGGTTCAGACAACTCACGGTATGAAAAATTTACCGGAAGATTACAAAGGAAAATGGTTCGTACTTTTTAGTCATCCGGCAGATTTTACACCAGTTTGTACAACAGAATTTGTTGCTTTTCAGAAACGATATGACAAATTCAGAGCATTAAATTGTGAATTAATAGGAATGAGTGTAGATCAGGTTTTTGCACACATCAAATGGGAAGAATGGATACTAGATAATTTGAATGTTCAAATTGAATTTCCAATAATTGCCGATACGGGAAAGGTTGCAGAAACACTTGGATTAATACATCCCGGTAAAGGGACAAACACAGTTAGAGCGGTATTTATAGTTGATGCAAATGCAAAAATCAGGATTATTTTTTATTATCCGCAAGAATTGGGTCGCAATATGGATGAAATATTAAGGTCAGTTGAGGCCATGCAAATTTCTGACAAAAATAAAGTTGCGATTCCAGCCAATTGGCCAAATAGTGAATTAGTTGCTGATCACGTAATTATTCCTCCAGCTACAGACACAAAAACAGCGAAGGAAAGGCTTATAAGAGCAAAAGAAGGAGAATTTGAATGTTATGATTGGTGGCTTTGCCATAAGAAATTATAATTGAAAAAATTGAATAAAAACAAAGTTTAAAATTTAAATATTATGAAAATAAATAAGTATGAAGATATTTCTCAAATAGATAGAGAAGCAAAAAAAGATTATATTGACCGGCATTCAGCTTTTGTATTTTGTGAAAAAGAAGCAAAAGCAGGTGAAAAGTTCAAAGTAAAAATCAAAATTGGGGATCAATATAAACATCCCGACGACCCCGACCACTACATTGCATGGGTGCAACTGTGGAATGGCGAAAAAATGCTTGCTGAAGCTAATTTTATTGAGGGTGCTTTAGGAAACCAAGCCGAAAATTTAGAAGTTGATTTCCACATTGTCCCTAAAAAGAATATGAAACTTCTTGCTCATGCTTTTTGCACTAAGCACGGTTTATGGCAAAGCGAAGAAATTTTCGTTGAAGTGAAATAAAACAAGATACAAGATGCAGGATACTGGATGCATGATCAAGATACTGGATTTAAGGATACAGTATCTTGTATCCTACATCTATGTGAATATTAATATTTTAAAATTAATTAAACAATGATTAGTAAAAAAATTGAGAAGGAAATTAATGAACAAATAAATGCCGAATTTTGGTCGGCATATCTTTATTTATCAATGTCGGCTTATTTTGTGAGTAAGAATTTGCCGGGCTTTGCAAATTGGATGCAAATTCAATATCAGGAAGAGATTTCACATGCTTTGAAATTTTTTAATTACCTGAATGAAAGGGGAGGAAGAGTAAACTTAAAACCAATTGAGGCCGTTAAAACCGAATGGAAAGATGAAATTGAGGTGTTTCATGAAACCTTAAAACACGAACAACATGTAACTTACTTGATTAATAATCTCGTAAATTTGGCAATCGAAGAAAAAGATCATGCAAGTAATAATATGTTGCAATGGTATGTTTCCGAGCAGGTTGAAGAAGAGGCAAATGTGGATGAAATCTTGCAGCAATTAGTATTACTTGAGGGGAATAAATTTGGTTTACTGATGCTTGACAGGGAATTGAAGCAAAGAACATTTGTTGATGAAACGGTTCAAAATAATTAAAAACAAAAAAAATAAAATTATATGGATATTTCAGTTAAATATTTAGGTTTGGACCTCAAAAATCCAATAATAATTGGAAGCTCAGGATTGACAAATTCTGTAAATAGGATTCAAGAACTTGAGAAGAATGGTGCTGCGGCTGTTGTGCTTAAATCCCTTTTTGAGGAACAAATTTTAATGGAGTTTAATCATGTTGCAAGTCAGGATGGGCATAATTATCCTGAATTTCAGGACTACACAAAATTTTATACTGAAGGAAAGAATCTTGTTGACTATTTAGACTTAATAAAAGATTCAAAGAAATCTGTCGGTATTCCAATAATTGCAAGCATAAATTGCGTTAGTTCAAATGAATGGGTAAGTTTCGCCAAAAATATTGAGACTGCCGGAGCCGATGCAATCGAACTGAATATTTCATTATTACCCTCCAATTTTGATTTAAATGGTTCAGAAAATGAAAAAATTTATTTTAAAATTATTGAAAAAGTAAAACAAAATGTCAATATTCCAATTGCATTAAAAATGAGTTATTATTCAGCCGGTTTAGCAAATCTTATTCAAAAACTTAGCTGGACTCAACATATTGATGCTTTTGTTTTGTTTAATCGATTTTATAATCCTGATATTGACATAAATAAGAAAGAAATTATTTCGGCAAGTGCATTAAGTACACCTCACGACATATTTACTTCATTAAGATGGATTGCATTGTTAAGCGATACAATTGAATTGCCTTTAATTGCTACAACCGGAATTTATGACGGAGAAGGTGTTATTAAACAAATCCTTGCCGGGGCTCAAGCTGTTCAGATGGTCTCATCAATCTATAAGAAAGGAAGCAGTTATATTTCAACAATCATCGATGAAATTAAAAAATGGATGGAACAAAATAATTATTCTAAACTTTCTGATTTTCGAGCTTTGTTGAATCAAAAAAAATCTGATAATCATTCGGATTATGAGAGAATTCAATTTATGAAATATTTTTCAGCCAAAAACAATATTTAAATAGCCGAAAAGATGAATTCTATCAAAGCTACAAGAACCGAACAAAATTTATTGAAGTCATTTGCCGGCGAATCACAAGCGAGAAATAGATATGAATTCTTCGTTAAACAAGCAAATAATTATTAATAAACCATATGATTTAAAAATGGAAAACATTGATAAAATATTAAACGCATTTAAACAAGAAGGTAAACCATTGCGTTCCGGTGAAATTGCTGATCTTGTAGGCTTAGACAAGAAAGAAATTGACAAACTTCTAAAGGTTCTAAAAACAGAAGGAAAAGTATTTTCTCCAAAAAGATGCTTTTATGATGTAAAAGACTAAGAAAAAGATTACAATGAACATCGACCCAAATAGTAGTGTAAAGCAAAAAGCTTTAAAAATAAATCTTGATTCAAGTATTTTTGGAACGTTTGCAGAAATAGGTGCAGGACAGGAAGTTGCTAATCACTTTTTTAAAGCAGGAGCATCTTCTGGAACTATTGCAAAAACTATTTCTGCGTATGATATGGGAATGAGTAACGCCTTTTATGGTGAGATAAATAGTAAAAGGTATGTTAGTGAAGAACGATTAAAGAAAATCCTGTCGGTTGAATACAATCAATTAGTTTCATCTCTAAGAAATAAGCGTCCTGATAATACCTGCTTTTTTGCTTTTGCCAACACTATTTCTGCCATAAATTACCAAAAAACTAACGAAAGTCACGGTTGGATAGGAATTAAATTTCAATTATACCCCGGACATGAACCAAATGAAATTTTTATGCATGTTAAAATGTATGAAAAAGATAATATATTACAGCAAAGAACATTAGGGATTATTGGTGTTAATTTGATATATGCTGCATTTCATTATTATAATTATATAAATAGTTTCCTACAATCTTTAATGGATTTTACTTCAAGGGATAACCTTGAAATTGACATGATAAGGATGTCAGGGCCGGAACTAAATTATATTGATAACAGATTGTTATGCCTTCAGCTTGTTAAAAACAACATGACAAACGCTGCCGTATTCGATAGCAATCATAATGTTAATACTCCATCTGATATTTTTTATAAAAAGAATATTATGGTTTTAAGGGGGAGTTTTCGCCCAATAACCTATGTCTCTCTTGATATGCTGAATAAAGGTTTTGAAACATTTAAAAAGGATAATAATTATAGTGGAGAGAATACGATGCTGTTTTGCGAAATAAGCATCGACAATCTACTTAAAGATCAGGAATATGATGAAAAAGATTTTTTGAATCGTGTGGATTTAATAAACGGATTAGGAATTAATGTAATGGTGTCTGACCTGAAACATCATTATGAATTTGTTTCATACTTCGATATTTATAAAATTTATAAATTGGGAATAATAATATCATCATTAACTTTAAGTGACCTGTTTAAAAAAGAGTTCTATAGAAATTTGAGTGGTGGAGTATTCGAAGGTATTGGAAAATTATTTAAAAATAATGTGAAAATGTATGTTTATCCTGCTAAACAAGCCGGAACTGACGAGTTGCTAACCTCTGAAAATTTAAAAATAGAAGACGAAACCCGACATATTTATCAATATATACTCGAAACCAATAAATTGTCTCAGATTAAAAACGTTGATAAAGAAAAATTGAATATTTTTTCAAAAATAGTTCTAAAATATATTCAAGACGGTAACTCGGAATGGGAACAAATGGTTCCGCCATATATTTCTGAAAGCATAAAAGCAAAACATATGTTTGGGTATAATGATAACAATAATGGATAACAAAATATTAAATTGAATATTATGACACATTTGAAAACCGGAGACAATGCTCCTGAAATAGAAGCAAAAAACCAAAACGGTGAAACTGTTAGTATTAAAGATTACAGAGAGAAAAAACTCATATTGTATTTCTATCCGAAAGATAACACACCCGGTTGTACTGCCGAAGCTTGTAATCTGAGAGACAATTTTGAACCTTTAAAAGATAAAGGCTTTGAAATACTTGGAGTGAGCCCTGATGGCGAAAATTCGCACCTAAAATTTATTGCAAAGCATAGCTTGAATTTCGATTTAATCTCAGATGTTGATAACAAAGTGCTAAAAGATTATGGAGTTTGGGGTGAGAAAAAAATGTTCGGCAAAATAAAAGAAGGTGTTCACAGAACAACTTTTGTAATTGATGAAGAAGGAAAAATTGAAAAAATTTTCAAAAAGGTTGACACTAAAAATCATACAAGCCAAATTTTAGAGGCTTATGAAAGTTAGTATATAAATAAAAAAATTATAAATTAATAAAAAAAAGAAAGGAAACAAATTATGAAAAAGTATGAATGCACAGTATGTGGTTATATTTATGACCCTAAAATTGGTGACCCTGATGGAGATATTGCACCTGGTACCAAATTTGAAGATATTCCTGATGATTGGGTTTGCCCAGAATGTGGAGTAGGTAAAGAAGACTTTGAAGTTTTTGAAGAATAATAAAATTAGAAATTATGTTTGTCGAAATGCCTAAGGTTTCAAGAATATAGGAAATCTCACTTTCCTATTTGCGAAAAAATCTTAGGCACAATTTAAATTGCTTATATATTTTAAATATTTCAAACCAAAAAAATGGCGGTTTTCTGGAATGTATTTGAATCAATTATTATTTTGCTTGGAATAGGAATTATTGGTTTCATAATTATATCAAGAAAAATTGTTCCGATAAAAATTCTTGATGTCATTTCACCATTAATTCTTGATATTGCCTTGCCTTGTTTAATTTTTACAAATATTATTTTCCGATTTGATCCCGTAAATTTTTCTACTTGGTGGACTTTACCTCTTTGGTGGATAGTTTTTACTTTAATAACAATTTTCTTAACATTTTTTGGGATGAAGTTGATAACAAAGAAATTCAGGCCTGAGTTTGGTATAAGTTTATTATATCCAAATGCCATTTTTGTTCCAATAGTAGTTATTCAAAATCTATTTGGTGAGGACTCTTCGATGTTGATAGAACTTTTTTTATTTACTCTGTTTTTTCCGGCTTTTATGTTTAATACTTACTATCTTTTTTATAAAAATAAAAGATCGGTAAAAAGCAAATTTGACTGGAAGAAATTTTTTAATCCAATCCTGATCGCAACCGTTTTGGCAGTTATTTTACGTTTATCAGGTGTTTATCACAACATCCCAAACGTAATTTTTTCAATTACAAAAATTTTAGGAAACACAGCTCTACCATTAATTCTTCTTTTAATTGGAGGCAATGTTTATGTCGATTTTAAAAGAAAGGGAGAAATACATTTTAAACCGATACTTATTTTTGTCGCAATTAAAAATTTTCTTTTTCCCCTAATTACACTTATTCTATTAATAATTATTAAACCACCATTTTCCGTGGCATTTCTGATCTTTCTTATTAGTGCAGTACCTCCGGTAACTGCTGTACCGATACTAATAAATAAAGCAGGTGGAAATACAGAATTAACAAATCAATTTTTAATATCAAGTTTTTTAGTATCAATTATTTCAATACCTTTGGTCATGTTGATATTTGAGAATTTTTTTACAATTAATTAGTAATAATATGAAATCATTGAAAAAAACAAAAACAGAACAAAATTTATTGAAAGCTTTTGCCGGTGAATCTCAGGCAAGAATGCGTTATGATTATTTTGCAAAACAAGCAAAAAAAGAAGGTTTAGAACAAATTTCGGCAATATTTACCGAAACTGCTCTGAACGAAAAAGAACATGCAAAAAGGTTTTTTAAATTTTTAGAAGGTGGAGATGTTGAAATTACTGCTACGTATCCGGCCGGTAAAATTGGAACTACTTTAGAAAATTTAAAAGCCGCAGCAATTGGTGAAAATGAAGAGTGGACAGAATTGTATCCCGAATTTGCTAGAATTGCGGATGAGGAGGGTTTCAAAGAAATTGCAACAGCATTTAGAATGATTGCACATGTTGAAAAAGCTCACGAAGCAAGATATAATAAATTATATAAAAACATTGAAGAAGGAAAAGTCTTTGAACGAGATAATAAAATAATTTGGAAATGTAGAAATTGTGGTTATTTACATGAAGCCAAAAAAGCACCGGAAACTTGCCCCGCTTGCCTGCATCCTCAATCTTATTTTGAAATAAAGGAAATTAATTTCTAATATAGAATTATCTATGTTGGCTCTATATGATTTATAATGGGTAAAGATAATATCAATAATTTCTATTTGATTGAAAGAACTATATAAAACATATAAAAAAATAAAACCGGAAATTGAAAACCGAATTTCCGAATTTAAATCAATTTGGATTAATGCCGATGAAAAAGGTTTGT
>Ga0208648_1002616_pt1 | contig 12257 bp, 10 predicted proteins | sample AntAceMetag02UKL_FD_184772 | JGI IMG/M metagenome (GOLD analysis project Ga0208648, IMG submission 184772) | Saline lake microbial communities from Ace Lake, Antarctica - Antarctic Ace Lake Metagenome 02UKL (SPAdes) (version 2) | ecosystem: Environmental > Aquatic > Non-marine Saline and...
AGATATATGCGTTTTCTTTGATGCCGAATCACTATCATTTTTTTGTTAAACAGATTTCCTCTAAACCAGTTACCAATTGGATAAAATATGTGTTTAACAGATATGTAAAAAAATATAATATAAAATATGATCGAAAGGGAACTCTGTTCGAAAGCAATGTAAAAGTTAAATTTATTGATAAACTTGATTATTTAGGAAACATTACTCATTATATCCACAATAATCCAACTTCGGATTTTTTAAAGAAATATTCTTCTCTAAACTATCTTGAAAAAGATACTTTTGTAAATCTGAACTTCTTTAATGAGTTTTTCGGTGGAATCACCCATTATTTAGAGCAATTTGAAGAATACAAGAAATCAGTAGATAATAAAAAGATTGAAGATTATTTATTTGGTAAATAACCAAGTTGAGAAACATCGGAATGTCCACAGGTCTTCCGATTGTTTTTGGAAGATTGGATTGGAACGAACCTCAACATTCCGAAGAGCTTTGCACATGCGGAAGTTGGGAAAACATCGGAATTTTTTTAGAAAAGGAATAAAATGAAATATCTTGTAGTAAGTCTAATATTTTTAATCTGTTTCTCAGCATCTGCAGAGATTCTAATTCCAATGGATCTCACTCAAACCAATCACCTCAAAGCTTATGGAATTGCATTTACTGCACTTCAAGAGCAAATAGTTGTGAAATGGCTTTTGAATTATCGTGGAGGTTCTTATCTCATCCATGATTCTTACGAAATTGAAAATCTCTGTAATATCAGGGGAGTATCTTTTGAACAGATTTCTTCCGCAAATGTGGCTTCCATTTTCGCAGAAATTGACGCAGCTAATATGGATGTTGTTGTTTTGGAGAAAGAGCCGAAAATCGCAATTTATACACCTCCTAATAAGCAACCTTGGGATGATGCTGTAACTCTGGCTTTAACTTATGCGGAAATCGATTATGAAACAGTTTGGGATGAAGAAGTATTAGCTGGTATGCTCGATGAATATGATTGGCTGCATCTGCATCATGAGGATTTTACAGGTCAGTATGGAAAGTTTTATTCCAGTTTCCGAAACACTGCCTGGTACCAGGAAGATGTGAGTAATAATGAGGAACTTGCTGCCAAACTTGGATTCAATAAAGTATGGGAATTGAAACATACAGTTGCCGAAAAGATTCGCGAGTATGTTAAGAATGGTGGATTTTTATTTGCTATGTGTGCAGCAACAGATACATTCGATATTGCTCTTGCAGTAGGAAGTATCGATATTTGCGATGCTGTTTTTGATGGAGATGGTTTTGACCCGGAATCTGAAAACAAACTAAATTTTTCTCGTACTTTTGCCTTTGAGAACTTCACACTGATATTTAATCCGTATCAATATGAATTCTCCAGTATCGATGCCAGCGATTATGCTCAACTTCGTGGGGCAGAAGCTGATTATTTTCAGTTGTTCGATTTTTCTGCAAAATACGATCCGGTTCCCACCATGCTCACTCAATGTCATACGAGCGTTATCAATGGATTTCTGGGACAGACGACCTCTTTTCACAAAGAATTTGTTAAGAAAAGTGTGATAATTTTAGGTGAATCTCCGCAAGTGGAAGAAGTGAAATATTTACACGGGAATTTCGGAAAAGGTACTTTTACTTTTTATGGAGGGCACGACCCTGAAGATTATCAGCATCGCATCGGTGATCCGGAAACCGTTTTGGACCTTCATAAACAGTCACCCGGTTATCGTTTGATTTTAAATAATATTTTATTTCCAGCAGCAGAAAAGAAAAAGTTGAAAACATAAAACCTTACGTCAGTTACCGTACACAGTCGGAGCTGTTGAAAATTTGATGACTAGCATCTACTCAACTGAATAAATACATCCTGAATGAAAACATTTTGCATAAAGAACAAGGCAATATAGGCAAAATAGCATAAGCGATCGGAGTTGTGATCCATCTTAAACTAATTTTACCGAAAGTTTGAAAATGCTTCTTCCGGTAAAATATTCCATTCAAGATTCACCTCCTAAACACTCATTATCTCTTCTTATGAAAAGAACACCTTTTTGTAAAAAAAAATGATTTCTTAAGTCAAGTAAATTATTTAATTATAATAATAAAAGGTTAAATTTTAGTAAAAAAATAAATCTTTACAAACAGGGTTTGGTTTTCTTTTTGGCACTCGAAATTGTTTTGGGGAGAAGAGATGGAAAAAACAGAAGATATACAGGAAAAGCAATTAGAGACATCTGAGGAAAAGGAAGAAATTCAGGCTGTAACAAACGATGCTGAAGAAAAACCTGTTTCAGAAATAGATTCGGATTTTGATAAATTGTTAGAAGAATCTCTGGTAAATATCAAAGAACTCGCTGTTGGTGATAAAGTTGAAGGTGAAATAATAAATATTACTGATTCGTATATTTTTGTTTCTCTGGGTGGGAAACGTGATGCTTATGCAGAGAAGCAGGATTATTTCGATAAAAACGGTAAACTGCGCTGTAAGATTGGAGATATTTTAAAGGGTTTTGTAGTAAAATATTCAGATACTGAAACTCTGATTTCCAAGAGTTTGATTTCTGCAAATATTGAGGTCCTTCATGATGCATTTGAAGAAAAAATTCCTGTAAATGGTAAGGTGAAATCTTTAACAAAAGGTGGCTATCTCATAGATATTTCAGGAGTAAAGGCTTTTTGCCCTATCTCACATATCGACATTAAATTGGTGGTTGATCCGAAGCAGTTTATAGGCGAATCTATTGATTTCCGAATTATAAAATTCGAGGAGAAAGGAAGAAATATAGTTGTTTCTCGAAGAGTTATCTTAGACGAAGAAAGAAATAAATTGAAGAAAGAAACTCTGAAAAAACTGGAAGTTGGCATAAACGTTCGCGGCAAGGTTACCCGGCTCACAAATTTTGGTGCTTTTGTCGATTTAGGTGGAATTGAAGCACTTTTACATATTTCTCAATTTTCCTGGGTAAGAATAGATTCTCCTTCTGAAGTTATGAATATTGGTGATGAGATTGAAACGAAAATAATAAAAATTCAGGGTGAGAAAATTTCTCTTTCTTTAAAAGCATTGCAGGAAAATCCTTTAGATGCTGCTCTGAAGGAATTGAAAGAAGGTGATATTGTGAATTGCCGCATTCTTCGCAACTTACCATTCGGTTCTTTTGTAGAAATAAAATCCGGTGTGGAAGGACTCATTCCAATCTCGGAATTAGCTCGTGGAAGACGCATCAACAATCCTTCTGAAGTAGTGACAGAAGGCGAATTTGTAGAAGCTCAAATTCTGAAAATAAATCCTGATAACAGGAAAATATCGCTTTCATTAAAAGCACTTCAACCAGACCCCTGGGACAATATTCAGGATATAATTTCTGAAAATGATGTGTTTAGCGGAGTCATTGAAAACGTAGCTTCCTTTGGTGCTTTCATCAGAATCAGAGAAGGGATTACCGGGCTTGTGCCAAGTTCAAAACTGAAGATCGTGGGCAAAAAATTTGATAAAACAAATATTGGTGAGGAATTCAAAGTTCGGGTTGTAAAGATAGATAAAGATGCTCGTCGTATTTCTCTGGAACCTACCAATATGCCTGAATCTGCTGTAGAAGAAAAAGACGATTGGCATAAATATAAAAAGCAAAAAGTCAAGAAAACATACGTTGATGATGATAACCCATTTGCGAATTTGTAAATTGTTTAATTGGTGAAAAATAGTGAACCGAACAGGAAATGATTCTTGTTCGGTTTTTTTTATTACCAAACAAAGATAGGATAAATCTGAGGATTAAGATTGAGATGATGGGATAATCATAAAATATGAGGATAGGCTAATAATATAGATGCTCCACAAAGAAATAAACTCGATCGCCAATAAGCAAGGGATGACATCCAAGATATAATCTTCTACTTTCCATGGAAGCAAATTCATAAATGTAAAAACTGTTATAATCTTTATACTTATACATTAAATAGCTCCCATCCTCAGAAAGAAATACTACATTAATGCTATAATCAATGGTTTCTGTATCAAACAGTAAATTACCAGCGATATCTATGATATGTCCGTCACCAGATGAACGGGTAAGTATCTTTTCTCCATCGGAAGAAATCATAAGCTTAGTTTCTCTGGGGTGACAATTGTATATTTGCATAGGTAAATCCTGTTGAAATTGCCATACTCCACTAAGTGAATCATAAGATGAATTAGTACGGATATAATGAAATAGATAACGGTTATATTGCTCACTCCAAAGTGGATAGACAATCTTGTGATCTGCATTTTCCAAAGTGCAGATTTCATTTATTTCAGAACCATCCGAAGTTACAGTACATATCGCATATAAACTATCATTTTCGATATAATTTAGATTTGAAGAATACACAATATGCAAACCATCCTCGGTAAATGAAGGATAAGAATTGTAATCTTCGGGAGTATTGGTAATATTGATCAAATTTGTTCCATCTGAATTAACCAGAAAAATATCTCCTTCCGATGCAAAAACAACACTCTCGTTATCAGGTGAAATATCCGGTTGGCAAGACCGTATCCATCTATCACCGGAAATCTTCAATTCTCCACCATCTTCCAGATCGTGTTGAATTAGTCCTTTTATGCCATAATTAATGATTACATACTCATTATTCGAAGAAACTGTATAATTCTTAAAATCCCGGCAGTATTGTATCATATTATTAATTTCAAAATACTTTTTATAACCAGTACTGTCTGCGTTTATCTTGGCAAAATGGATATAAGAATCGGGAATATTCTCAAAAACAAACAAATCCATGCAGCTTGAAAGAAAGATCAATAAAATCGGAATCGATATAAATATCTTTTTGCTCATATTACCTTATTCCTCTTATGTAAACGATCTGCTCTCGTTCTTTCAGATAACCAAAACCTCTGGCATCTTCAACAATTTCTTCATTACTTCCAGAAGAAACATCGTATGTATAGATGCCATCACGGGAATATAGAAGCTGTTGATCATTTAAAAATGTGTAATTGAAGCCATATTCAATTTCTGTTAAATCCATCCCGTCACTTGTTAAGTAATAACAATCATGAGATGTATTTACGTATAATAAATAATTCTCGCTATCAGAAACTGAATAATCTCTCATATTTTTATTAAATTGGTAGATACAGAATATTTCCCTTTCAGATAAATTGATTCGATATAGACCGGAAAGATATTCGAAATATAAATTCTCGTCATTAACTGAGTAGCGCGGCATTTTAATCCAATCATCATTTTCATCTTCAATGGTATGAAGTATCTCCATAATGTTTCCATCGATATTGTAACTGCGAATTTTTTTAGTATAAGTACTATCATTCTGATAAAGAGTAGAAAAAATCAAGGTTTCGCCATCAGAGCTAAAATATGGATAGCTTATTTCAGTATCATAGAATTGCAATAGTAGGCTCGTCTCTCCAGAGCTGATCACATATTTATAGAATGATTTGTCCTGTTGGAAAACTGCAATCTCTCCATCCGGACTTATAGCAAAGCCATTGGCATCGCAAGTAATGTTAAGTGTATCCAGTGTTTCCACATTTACCATAAAAACGTTATTTTCATCGGAGAAATAAGCAGCGTGATCCGAATTTGAAACATATATCTTGGGATAGCCTTGATAGCCTGTTTCAAAAAGCTCAACCTGGTTATCGCCGGCTAGATTGTTCATACAAAAGTAATAGGTTGGAGTGACGTATGGTTCACTCTCAGAAGTTGGCAGAATGCAGGAAGAAAGCATGATGACAATCAGTGGAATTATAAATAGAATTTTGTGTTTATTTTTCATTTCTCCTCCATCTTTTCATTCAAAGCTTCCACAGCTTTCTTGAAGCCAATAAAAGAGATGATCGAAACAACTCCTGCAAGTATAAGATGTAATGATACTTTAATAATTTTTTTCATCAGCTCTATCCCAATACTTAATGCTATAAAATTCTTTAACGAAATTTAGAAAAGACAAAATTCAAGTCAAATGAAATTATTTTTCTTGACAACTTAGACTGAAAAACGGATTTGGTCTAAATGTCTTCAAGGAGTAATATATGGATGAAAAGAAAAGCAATATTATTACAGCAGCCAAAGAATTGATTGCTCAATACGGTTTCAAAAAAACCACCATGGATGAAATTGCAGCAAAAGCCCGTATGGGTAAATCAACCATGTATTACTACTTCAAAAACAAAGAAGATATTTTTGCTGAGATCGTGCGTTTAGATTCCGATTTTTTCCGACAGAAATTGAATAATGCTATCCAGAAAGCTTACAGCCCTCAGGATAAGATAATGCAATATGTTAGCACCAGAATGCTTCATTTAAAAGAACTAAGCAACCATTACAAAACTCTTACTAATGAATATCTGGATCATTATTTTTTCATCGAACAGGTGAGGGAAGATTTCTATAATTTCGAAAACAATACATTAAGCATTCTAATAAATGAAGGAATTCAGAAAAACGTTTTTAAAGCATGTGATGTCGATGTTGTTGTCCATATGATATCCATAGCAATAAAGGGTTTGGAATATCCATTGTTAATACAAAAGGAACAGGATTTGGAAAGAGACAGTCAGCAGATGATGGAAATTATTTTTAAAGGAATTGAAGCGAGAAGCTAAAATTTTTTAAGTTTTTTTCGACTATAGGACAAAAATAGTCGAAAGATTGAGGAGATGCTATGAATATTTTGATGATTTATCCGGAAACTCCAACAACATTTTACAGTTTTCGGAATGCATTAAAGTTCATTTCCAAAAAATCTGCCGAACCACCTTTGGGGTTACTGACAGTTGCATCCTTACTTCCTAAAAGCTGGCAGATAAAATTAATAGACATGAATGTTGAGTTTTTGAAAGACAAATATTTCGAAGATATTGATTTTGTGTTCATTAGCGGAATGGATATCCAGATCAAATCGTTTCAAAATGTAGTGAAGAAGTGCAATCAAAAAGGCATAAAAGTTGTAGCAGGTGGTCCGATGGTAACTATGGATCACACTAAATTTCTGGGAGTAGATCATTTCATCTTGAACGAAGCTGAGATTACATTTCCTAGATTTCTAAAAGATTTAAAAGCTGGAACTTTACAGAAAGTATATTCAACTTCAGAATTTCCGGATATATCTCAAACGCCGATTCCACGTTGGGATTTGCTGAATATGAATAAATATGCCAACATGAGTATGCAATATTCCCGAGGATGCCCATTTAATTGTGAATTCTGCAGCATCACTTTTTTGAATGGAAGAATTCCCAGAACTAAATCTAAAGAGCAATTCCTCAAGGAATTAGACTCTCTACATAAATGGGGATGGCGTGGATGTGTATTTATTGTCGATGACAATTTCATCGGCAACAAAGCCAAATTAAAATCGGAATTTTTACCCGCTCTTATAAAATGGTCAGAAAGATTTAAATTTCCTTTTAAGTTTTCTACTGAAGTATCAATCAATTTAGCTGATGATCAGGAGTTGATTGATCTGATGGTTAAAGCAGGATTTCATTCAACCTTCGTCGGCATCGAAACACCCAATGATGCCAGCTTAAAAGAATGTGGAAAAACACAAAATCGGAAACGAAATATGTTAGATTCCGTGAAGAATCTGCAGAAATCCGGATTAATGGTGTCTGCAGGATTTATCATAGGTTTCGATAATGACCCGCCCAGTATCTTTAAACAGCAGATAAATTTCATTCAAAAAAGTGGAATTGTGACGGCTATGATCGGTCTGTTAAATGCTCCTATCGGTACAAATTTATTCAAACGATTGAAAAGAGAAAACAGACTGCGTCAGAACATAAGTGGTGATAATATGGATGGAACTATCAACTTTGAGCCTTCGATGAAGTATCAAAAACTAATCGAAGGTTATAAGAAAGTTTTAGAGACAATCTACTCACAAAAAAATTATTATGATAGGATTAGGGTGTTTCTGAAAGAATATTATCTTCCAAAAGGAAACAAACAAAAAGTTAAATTCAGAGATGTGAATGCTTTCTTTAAATCGATCTGGAAATTAGGTTTTTTGGAAAAAGGAAGAAAGTATTATTGGAAGCTTTTGTTTTCTACAATCAGAGACTATCCACAGAAGTTTTCAGTAGCAATGACTCTCTCAATCTATGGCTATCATTTCAGGAAAGTCGTGCAAGCTGTTTAAATAATATTGGAGAAAAATTATGATAAGAATACCAGAATTAAGAATTGGAAACTTGATTGCAAAACTACCCATCATCCAGGGTGGAATGGGCGTAGGAATTTCCATGGCAGGTTTGGCCTCAGCCGTAGCAAATGCAGGTGGAATTGGTGTGATATCTTCGGTAGGATTAGGTATGCTGAGACACACTTCACAAAAGACATATCGCGAAGATAATAAAATTGCATTACGAGAAGAAATTCGCAAAGCCAAAAGGATGTCAAATGGTATTATAGGTTTGAACATTATGGTAGCTGTTTCAGATTTTGATGAAATGGTTAAACTGGCTTTGGAAGAAAACGTTGATATTCTTTTTCTCGGAGCAGGGTTACCATTAAAAATGCCAGCTGGGATCACGATAGATTATTTGAAGCAGATGAATACAAAAATTGCTCCTATTGTCTCTTCAGGAAGAGCTGCCAAACTCATCTTCAAAAGCTGGGAAAAACATTTTGATCATGTTCCTGATGCTGTAGTAGTAGAAGGTCCCTTGGCCGGAGGACATCTGGGTTTCAAACCTGAGCAGATAGATGATCCAGACTTTTCCCTGGAGGAAATCTTGCCAAGTGTTTGTGATGCAACAAAAAAATATGAAAAGAAATATCGAAAAACAATTCCGGTGATTTCTGCTGGTGGTGTATATGGCGGAGAAGACATCCATAAATTTATGAACATGGGTGCCAGTGGTGTGCAGATGGGAACGCGTTTTGTGGCCACGAAAGAATGTGACGCAGCACCTGAATTTAAAAATCAGTTCATCAAGTGCAAAAAAGAAGATATTGTTATCATCCAAAGTCCGGTGGGTTTACCTGGCCGCGCAATATTGAACGATTTTCTGAAAGATGTAAAAGCCGGGATCAAAAAGCCGTTCCGCTGTCCCTGGAAATGCCTGAAAACCTGCGATTTCAAAACATCGTTGTATTGCATTGCTAATGCCTTGATGAAAGCAAAGATCGGTGAATTGAAGAATGGTTTCAGTTTTGCCGGAGCAAATGCTTGGAGGGTCGATAAAATAATCTCTGTTAAGGAATTGATGGATTCACTAGTGCGGGAATTTGAAATGGCAGTATTGAAAAGTAAACCGGTTTTTAATATGTAAATGATTGTCTTGATCGTTTTTTTCAAAGATAGATAATATTTCGTTACCAAGTTTTTATTGGAACAGAGAAATATGTTTCGAAAACTACCCACGAATTTATTCGTCGGGGGTGATAAAATAACAGAAAGAAATAACTGTTTAAATGGATCATTTTAGAATTTGTTGCTATTTCTCACGAATTCTTTGTCAGAATAAATATAACACTATAATTCTTATTGTTGCTATCACCCCATGTATTTTTTTGAACATCTATGTTATAAATACCTAATTGAAAAGAATTATTTTTCCCTTCTAATATTGCATGTTTTATGTCATTTGGAATATCAATGTTTGATGCAGATTTTAAAAGAATTCTTGAACATACAAACAACTTGTGATGAGCTTGAAAAGCAGATTCAATATTATATACGTCTAAGATAATTTTTAGAGTTTTGGTGGAGTACTCATCTCCTTCAACATGGTAAGAAATACTATTTGAGAAAATACTATCATCGGTTTGAATCATGGGTGAAGAAGCAAACCATTCTGACTGTAATGTTGGTTGATAATAACTAGTTTTTAAGCCCTCACTGATTAGAAAATCTTTAGCAATGTAAGGAGACCATCCATCTTTTAATGGTATGTCAGGGGGATTCTTTTCTATAGAAACCATCTTTAAAATTTGTTTTACAGTATTTCTTATGTCTTCTTTCGAGTTTGTATTATGCATTTGCATGAAGAAGGTCCATCGTTCTAATATTTTTATTCTAAAATTGAATTTTACTATCGAATAGACTTTTGCATATTTTTGAACCTTTGGATTTTTTATGAAATGTTTGATCCTTACAAAAGCTAGCTCATAAGTAAATAAGACAATCAAAACACAAATGAATGGTATGTAAAATAAAGAGAGTATTGGGGGTATAATAAAATCATAAATTGTTTTCAAATTTGTAAAATCACTAAAAAACGTAATACACATATATATGCTATAAATCATTGTAATTGATCCAATCAGGATTATAATAAGATTTAAAATGTTTTCTAAGATTATAAATTTCTTATCATTATGCGAAATAGCTAAAATTCCACCGATCAAAACATAAATAGGAACTAATAAAAATTCAATAAGAAAACTAAAAGTATAAAAAGAGACAACAAACTCTACAATTACAATAAGCTTAAGGTTATCAAGAATAAGGTTTTTCAAAAATTTGGGTTCATTTTTTATTGAATTAATCTTATAAATGGATAACGCTCCTACCGAAATAGCCCAAATGATGGTATTTTTAAACTGATGCGTTTTCCAAATTCCGATGTAGTAGAGTCCCCAGACTAACAATATAATATAAATAAGCATATAAAGATAAATGCTAAAAATCTTTGTTGAAAAAAAGCAATTAATTACTTTTTTAAAAGATGTTCGAATTTTTGTCGTCTTAGGTGAAAAAGCCACAAATATTGTAATTATCAATAACCAAATAGAAATAGCCAATTCTCTATTGTTTAAAATTTCCAATTTCACCTCACAACATTTCTAAGTGACCTTATTTAACAATAAATGATAGAAATAGTATTGTCCTGTCAATTCCATTTTTCGTAATCGATTTATTTGTAACGAAAAAGGGAGGTTCGTAAATTTATAAGTCTCAGGATTATCCCCTACAATTAGTTTTTATTGTTCGTTTGAGTTCGTTGTTAATCTACCACTCAAATTTTACATTCAATTGCCTAACAGCCAGAGTATCGTCCACACGACGAACTGGAGTGTTCAAGGGTGCGTTTTTCAATAGTTCAGGATTTTCCTCACACTCTTTGGCGATCTCGATCATAGCATTTATGAATTCATCCAATGTTTCTTTGCTCTCGGTTTCTGTGGGTTCTATCATCATTGCTTCCGAGACAATAAGTGGGAAATATATAGTAGGTGCGTGGAATCCTTTATCGAGAATGCGTTTGGCAATATCCAGTGTTTTGATGCCGTACTTTTCTTTCTGCCAATTACCGCTGGCTACAAATTCATGCATACAGAATGAATCCTTGAAAGGAATATCATAATAATTTTCTAATTTTTTCTGGATATAGTTAGCGTTGATCACTGCATTTTCTGCAACTCTTCTCAAACCTTTCGGACCCAGCATTTTAAGATAAATATATGCTCTAACATTCACTGCAAAGTTGCCGAAGAAGGAATGAACCTTTCCAAATGATGTTTTTTCGTGACCATAATCGAAGAAGTATTTATTATCTTTCTTTCCAATTAAGGGAGCAGGCAAGAATTTAATCAGATCTTCACGAACACCGATGGGACCTGCACCCGGACCACCACCGCCATGAGGGGTAGCAAAAGTTTTATGAAGATTGAAGTGCATGATGTCAAACCCATTCTCACCTGGTTTCACGATCCCCATAATTGCGTTGAAATTTGCACCATCCATATACATCAAGCCATCCACGCTGTGAATTATCTCTGCAATTTCCTCAACTTGAGATTCAAATAGTCCAAGAGTGTTTGGGTTTGTAAGCATGAAACCAGCGGTGTTTTCATCCACATGAGCTTTCAGATCTTCAATATCGACTAATCCTTTTTCATTGGATTTGATCTCTACCACTTCATAACCCACCAAAGTTACACTGGCTGGATTTGTGCCATGAGCAGAATCGGGAAGGATGATCTCCTTCTTGTGGGAATTCCCCTTATGGTCATGATATGCTTTCATAATTTTAAGACCGGTAAATTCACCGTGAGCACCTGCAACTGGCTGCAATGTTACGTTTGAAAATCCGGATATTTCTGCCAGGTCTTTCTGAAGTTCATATAGAATTTCCAAAGCACCTTGTACAGTATCTTCATCCTGGTAGGGATGCAGGTTATTGAAACCATCGTTTCGAACTAGAGTTTCATTTATTTTTGGATTATATTTCATCGTGCATGAACCAAGTGGATAAAAACCCTTCTCAATGC
>Ga0208648_1002618_pt1 | contig 12250 bp, 10 predicted proteins | sample AntAceMetag02UKL_FD_184772 | JGI IMG/M metagenome (GOLD analysis project Ga0208648, IMG submission 184772) | Saline lake microbial communities from Ace Lake, Antarctica - Antarctic Ace Lake Metagenome 02UKL (SPAdes) (version 2) | ecosystem: Environmental > Aquatic > Non-marine Saline and...
TTTCGATGTTTTTTGACATTTTTTTCTCCTTTCGAGTAAATAAATCGTTAATATTATTTGAGATAAGTATACCATAACTAATTTAAATTGCAAGCAAAAAATGTCTCAGCTTAAGTTAATGACATTGACGTTCACCTTTCAAAACAAGTTTATAGGTACAGGGTAAACGTCGATTTCCGCCTAAAGGAATTATGGAAAAGGGAATAAGCATCATTGTGCCTACCTATAATGGTGGCCAGGTATTTTCCAGGTGTCTTGAAATGATAGGGCAGCAGGATTATGAGGGCCAAATCCAATTGATCATTGTTGACTCGGGCTCTAATGATGGAACGATTGAGTTGGCGGAAAGGGCTGGGGCCCTCGTAAAAAGGATTGACAAAAACAGATTTCATCATGCCACGACCAGAAATGAGGCTGTTTTATTAGCCGATTTTGATAAAATCGTCTTTACTGTCCAGGATGCCGTTCCCTGTTCAAAGAGCTGGCTTTCGGACTTAGATAGGTCTCTTTGTGAAACAGGTGTTGCTGCTGTTTATACGGATCAGATCCCCCATGATGATGCGACACCATATGCCCGGTTTGAGATCGAATCTATCAGCAGGGCTCGTGGACGGGAACAAAAGATTCAAAAAATCGAATCTCTCCAACGATTTAATAAAATGCCTTATGATGAGGCCTACAGGGCCATCGGTCTCGATAATGTGTGCGCAATTTACAGAAAAGAGTTGCTTGTGAATATCCCTTTTCCTGAAGTGGATTTTGCTGAAGACATGGCATGGGCGTTTAAGAATATGCTTCTCGGCCATAGCTTGTTGTATCAGCCTGATATTAAGGTGAAACATTCTCACAATCGTTCCCCGGAATATGCATTTAGTCGCCAGGTCATAAATTCCTTCTGGTGTGCAAAGATCATAAATCGTGTGGAAAATGACATGTCGTTCCTGACGGTCGGAGATTTGATGGCCTTAACGGGGGCATTGGGACGGTTTGTTAATCGATTGAGATCAGATATCCTGGAGGGAAAAGAACCGTGTGATATTAACGGGAGAAGATTGCCTCAGGTAATTGACAAAATTAAGGGAAGCTACTCCTTGAGAAATAGGGTGAAATATTTTATTATTGGCAAATTATCAAGGAAATCGAATCTTAAACTCCCTGAGTTAACGATAATCGAACAGCAGGCAGAAGAGGGTATCAAGCATATCTTGAACCTGATAGAGAGCGAATACGCGGTAGCGGCTGGGGAGGAATTGACCAAAGTGCTTCACCAGAGTGCGGCGAATATTCTGGGAAGAATCTATGGAGAGACATACGCGAGCTATGTGTTAGGTGGAAACGTGCCTCAACAACTTGAAAGGTTTTTTGAGCCTTTCCTGATAAGCATATGAGCCAAGAGAAGATCAAACAACCAGTCCTTATCTTATAAGTTGGGATAGCTGAGCTGAAATCATGAGAATTGTTCAAATAAGCACCTATGATACTTCCGGCGGTGCGGCTATTGCCGCCTGCCGTTTGAATCGGGGGTTGCGTCTGATCGGTCAGGATTGTCGGATGCTGGTGAAGCATAAGGAATCGAGGGATACATCGGTTTATTCTATTACCTCAACAAAAAATGATGAAAACAGCGATGAGAAATTTTTCCTGGATGTCGCCATCCAGGAACACTTTGTGGATTCGCATCGGACGGACATTAGCAATACCCTGTTTTCCCTCCCATATCCCGGTTACGATCTTTCAAACCTGTCCTTGGTGCGATCGGCGGATCTCCTCAATTTGCACTGGGTGGTTCGATACCAGTCTCCCCTAACCCTCCATAAACTCTTTGCCTTGGGCAAACCGATAGTGTGGACGCTACACGACCAATGGGCCTTTACCGGCGGTTGTCATTATGCTGCAGGGTGCAAAAAGTATGAAAAGGATTGTGCCGATTGCCCGCAACTCGTTGACGACGCGCTCAATTTGCCTGCTGCAGTCCTAAGAGATAAGACCAAGTTTCTGAGGGATCGCAATTTAACTATCGTTACCCCGAGTCGATGGATGGCGAACTGCTCGAGGAAAAGCCGCCTCTTAAAAGGTTTCCGGACTGAAGTTATCCCAAACTCTCTGGAAATCGACATCTTCACCCCTATTCCCAAAGAAAAAGCCAAACAAAAAATTGGTCTTGACCCAGAGACCGTTACCCTTCTCTTCGGTGGGGAAGATGGAAATGAGAAAAGAAAAGGGTTCAGAGAATTAATGGCCAGTATCAGATATTGCCTGGAAGATACCAGGTTCCAAGGCCTTATCAAGAACGATAAAATCAGGTTGATTTGTTTTGGGCATCCAAACGATGAGATAAAATCACTAAGAGTACCTGTTTTGCCATTGGGATACCTCGATGAAGATGAAAAGGTAAGTGTCGCCTACAATAGCGCAGATATCTTTATATTACCTTCCCAAGAGGATAATTTGCCTAATACCGTTCTGGAGGCCATGAGCTGCGGGACCCCTGTTGTGGCATTCAAAGTGGGGGGTCTTCCTGATATGGTGGAGAGCGGAGTGACCGGTCAACTTGTACCCCCAGGCGATACAATCAAAATGGGCCAGGCTATCTTGGCCCTGATTTTTGATGACGAAAGTCGAGTTGCCATGGGGAGAGAGTGCCGCAACAAGATACAAAAGGAAAACCCCTTAGATGTCCAGGCCCAAAGATATATGGCATTATACGAAGAGTTACTTGAGGAGGATAAATCGTCCGGCAAAGATACACGGCAGGTGATGTATTCCCAGGTAAAGGGTGGGTCTATTGCAACCGATTCAAAGGCCTTGACTGTGCCCCTCGAATCAGGTGTGGGGCCTTATTTCTCGTCGATTTATGACGAGGTCTTGTTTGCGGCACTTAGGGCATATGCACCTTTTGTCCAAAAACAGTGGGACAAGAGTGAAGCGGATCGAAAAGATCGGTTTAAGCAGGTCAAGAATTTAAGGGTGTCATTAGATGAGAGTGAGGCCGACCGTGATGCGCGGCTAGAGGAGATTGAGGAGTTAGGCAGGAAGGTTGAAGAGTCAGAGACCGACCGTGATGCGCGGCTAAAGGAGATTGAGGAGTTAGGCAGGAATGTTGAAGAGTCAGAGACCGACCGTGATGCGCGGTTAGAGGGGATTGAGAAGTTAGGCAGGAAGCTTGAGGAGTCAGAGGCCGATCGTGATGCGCGGTTAGAGGGGATTGAGGAGTTAGGCAGGAAGCTTGAGGAGTCAGAGGCCGACCGTGATGGGCGGCTAGAGGAGATGAAAAGACTTTGGGCAAAAACAAAGGAGTTGGACGTGGATCTAAGGGGCAGGATAGAACAGATAGAGAAGGACAATCAGGCGCGTCTTGATCAGATCGATGAATTAACCGGGTTGCTGAAGGAGAGTGAGGCGGACAGAGAAGCCAGGCTTGGCCAGATTAATGAGTTGACAGAGATGTTAAAAGAGAGTGAATCCGATCGGAAGGCCAGACTGGATCAGATTAATGAGTTGACGCGATGGGTCAAACAATCAGCAAGGGACTTCGCTGAATTGAGGAATGAAATGGCCGAACTTAGAAAGGAACTGGCGCGAGAAACCCAGAGGGCCCAAATTTTGACGGAAAAATTGGAGAAATCATTTTCGTTTAGGATAAGCCGTAAGTTGGGTCTAAGCAGGGGCGACCTAATTGAAGTTCCTGAAACCCCTGAATCTGATGAAGAGAATAAGGCTGGTTAGCCCAAACAGGACTTTTTATGGTTATTTTGCCATTTATGTATTCGCAAAGGGTAACCGGCCAGTGACCACTTGTTAATTATTATTTGTAGTAACGAGCAATCTATGCCCGCGGAATTCCTCAGATGTCTATAATAGCAGTAGATATGACCCCCGTTCTTCCTGGCGGAGAGAATGGCGGCGCAAAAATTTTTGCAATCGAGCTTTTGAGATCCTTTCATAAGGCTGCGCCTGCGGATCACTTCCTGCTTCTCACCGCCTCCTGGAATCATGAAGACCTGACCATTCTAGACGGGCCTAACATGAGCAGGTTTTGTGTATTGACAGGGAAAAAGCCGGAGCCAAAGCCGCCAACAGCACAGTACCCAGGGTTTTTACGACGCAGACTGGACAGAATAGGCCGGTATATAATGGGAGCGTTTCAGACAAGCATTACTCCAGGCAGGCTGTTAGGATCGCGCGGAGTGGACCTCCTTTTCTGCCCCTTTACTGCTCCCACCTATTCGGAGCCGGGAGTTCCCACTGTTTCCGTAGTTTATGACCTCCAGCATCGTGACCTCCCGCATTTTTTTAGTCCTCACGAAATTGGTTTGAGAAATGCTTTCATGAACGAGGTAAGCCAGAAAGTTGATCACATTGTCTGTATCTCGGAACATGTTCGGAAGGCTGTTTTAAAGCACCTCAAAACTGACCCGGAAAGGACCCACACCGTACATGTCTGTATTCAATCACGTCTGTCAACCCCAGACCAGACAAGTGTAGACACGCATCGGTTTGATCTTAATATTAATGCCCATCCATATATGTTTTATCCGGCCAACTACTGGCCCCACAAAAACCACCGGATGCTGCTTACCGCCTATGGAAGGTTTTTATCGCGCAATCCGGACAATAAGCTTGATCTTGTCTTTACCGGAGCCCTGGAGGATTTGCAGAAGGAGCTGAAGTATTCGGTTGAGCAGATGGGCTTAGCAGAGAGGGTCCATTTTCTCGGCTTCTTACCACAAGAAAAGCTTGACGCCGTTTGGCATGGGTGTGAGTTTCTGATTTTTCCTTCATTGTACGAAGGGTTCGGCATCCCTGTTCTTGAAGCGATGTCGATTCGAAAACCGGTACTCTGCAGCAATACCACAAGCCTGCCTGAGGTTGCTGGCAAAGCGGCACTTTATTTTGACCCACGCAAACCGGGAGATATCGTCAACTGCCTGGAGCGAGTGGGTAATGACAGATCCCTCAGAGAAGATCTGGCCAATCGGGGGTATACCCGCGCTGCTGATTTTCGCCCTGAAAGAATGACAACCAAATACCTTGAGATATTTGATTCGGCACTAGGAGATCCTTCACTTATCTCGGATGGAGTGAAAGGGGTGTTTCAAGACGGATGGACCGGTGAGAAGATGATTATCACCTACGGTCCGGGCATAAAGAGCCGAGTCCTGGAATTGCAGGTCAGCGCACCTCCGTGGCTTCCAACCGGGCGTGTGAAATTGAAATTGCAGGATGGTTATAATACTTTGCAGAAATTGAGCATTCGTCGTGGAAGGAAAATGACTATAACCCAGTCTTTGCCCGAGGAGCAAGGCCATTTCACCTTAACGATGGCACCGACCTTTCGGCCTTCAGAATGCGAAATTGGAGAAGATAATAGGGCCTTGGGAGTACGATGTCATGGGTGCTGGATTGTCACTTTCAGAGAAGAAAAGGCCTCTTTGTTAAAAAGGCGCGATCAGTGAATCCCAGTGTAAGCGTAATCACCCCTTCATATAATCAAGGGCGGTTTATCGAGCGGACTATTCAGAGTGTGTTGAAACAGGACACTCCTGACTTGGAATACATGGTTGTTGATGGTGGAAGCACTGACGAAACCTTAAGAATTCTGAAACGATATGAAGGTCGCATCCGCTGGGTGTCAGAAAGAGATAATGGCCAGGCAGATGCCATCAACAAAGGGATAATAGCGACAAGAGGAGAAATTATCGGGTATTTGAACTCCGACGATATCTATTATCCAGGGGCGCTTTCCGCTGTTGTCGCGTTTTTCGAAAAGCACCCAGACGTGGAGGTTGTATACGGGGACGCGGACCATATCGATCTGGATGGCACGGTTATAGAGCCGTATTACACTGAAGATTGGGACTATAACCGTTTCAAGGAGGTATGCTTTTTATGCCAGCCCTCGGTTTTTTTTAAACGCCGGTTGATTAACAAAGCGGGTCTGTTTGACAGCAATTTAAGGTACTGTATGGACTATGAATATTGGTTGCGGCTTGGTGCAATAACCTCTTTTGTGAGGCTCAATAAGAAATTGTCTGGTTCAAGAATGTACGAGGACAACAAAACCTTGGGGTCACGTGTTGCCGTACATTGGGAAATGAACAGTATGCTCAAAAAGAAATTAGGAAAGGTGCCGGATAGATGGATATATAACTATGCCCACACCGTAGTTGACCAGAAGGGATATACACGTGGGACCCCGATGGAAAATCTCAAATACGTACTTCTCCTTGTTGGCGTCAGCATTGCTTCGTTTGTGCGCTGGAGGAAAAGATTGCCCGTCAACGCCGTGATAACAATGAGTAAATGGGTTGGGGTTTCGTTAAGAAATGCCATGGGAATCTCCGTTATATGAAGATCGGTTTTGACATTAGCCAGACAGGGGACAATAAGGCGGGATGCGGCTATTTTGCGGATTCACTGATTCAAGCGCTCATTCGTCATGATACGTCAAATGAGTACGTTCTTTACCCGCATTTTGGCACCAGCTTTTGGGACCCGAAAGGTGAAAGCACGACCCGAAGATTTGACCAACCCAATATAACCAGAAAGGTGGTCGGCAAGGATTTCGCAAAAGCCATGACTTTCTGGAGCAATCTCCCGGAGGATGGCGAAAAGGATTTAGGAAGGCCTGACATTATTCATTCCAATAACTACTCCTGCCCCCAGGGCTTGAAGCAAGCCAGGTTAGTTTACACTCTGTATGACCTTAGTTTTTTGGAATATCCTGATCTTACCACCGAAGAGAACAGGGGTAAATGCTTCGAAGGTGTTTTTTCTGCTTCGATCTGCGCTGATTTCATCGTTTCAATTTCTGATTATTCCAGGAAGAAATTTTTGGAAATATTCCCTCACTATCCGGAGAAGCGAGTCCGGGTAGTGCCTTTGGGGAGTCGGTTTTTGTCGGAAAAAACCGGCCGGAGGCAGGGGCAGGCGCTGAAAATGCTTCAGGCCGGAGAATTCTGGTTGGCTGTGGGCACCCTGGAGCCTCGAAAGAACTTACGACGGCTCCTTCGGGCCTTTTCCGATTATGTTCGCCAAACCAATGCCCCTTACCCCCTGGCACTTGCCGGCGGTAAAGGATGGTTGGAAGAAGACTTTGAGGAGTTTATTCGGGGGTTGGGGGAGTCCAACAATGTTCGTACCTTAGGTTATGTGTCCGATCAGGATCTCGCCTGGCTATATCGAAATTGTTTCTGCTTCGTTTTTCCTTCCCTGTATGAGGGCTTTGGCCTCCCGGTATTAGAGGCCATGGGCCAGGGTGCTGCAGTTATAACTTCTAATGGTACAAGCCTGCCTGAGGTAGCCGGGGATGCGGCCCACTATATCGATCCATTTGACGAGCATGATATTACCGAGGCGTTTTTAAAACTTGACTCAAACGGTGTCTACCGTGATGCACTCCGGGAGAAGGCCGTGATCCAGGCTGAGAAGTTCTCCTGGGAGAAAAGCGCGGAAGAAGTCCTTGACATCTATAATCAGGTAATGACTATGCCAAAATTTGGGGCCTAAGAAAAAAAAGAGGAGAGTCCTTTGAAAAACGTTTAATTTTGTTCAAGATCAATCCCGCTAAGCGGGAAACCGACGAAGAATTGCCAATTTAGAAAACGTATGGAGAATTACATCAATGTTCCCCTTTGCGCCTGCAGGATCTGAAAAAAATGATTCATGAGGAGAAAAAACTACCGGATGATGCCATGGAGCGCGTATCCCACGTGATCCCTTTGGTCTCATACGACCAAGATGTCCTGGTGCTCTACCTGTTCGGAAGCGGGGCTCAAAATCGCCTCCAGCCGCTCAGCGATCTTGATTTTGGCATCCTGTTGTCGAGACGGCTTGACAAGAAACAGCGGTTTGAAAAACAGATTGACTTGATCGGGAAATTCAATGACTTCTTTGGGACGGATGAAATTGATCTTGTAATTTTAAATGATGCTCCTCCTCGATTTGCTTTCAATATTCTCAAACATGGAAAAATTCTGTTCCTAAGAGACAAAAAAGCAATTATTGATTTCCGTGAGCAGGTATCAAATTACTACCTGGATTTCAAATATTTCAGGGAAGATTTCGATCGTACTTTTTTAGAGGGCATAGGCTACCATGGATGAGCGTATCAGGGAGCACTTAAAACATCTAAATAAATATTACCTGCTTTTATTAGAGGCACAGAAAATCCCCCACGATGTTTTTCTTAACGATCCCATATATCAGGGGAGTTCGGAACGCTTTCTTCAATTGGCCATAGAAAGCTGCTTGAATATTGGAAACCGTCTTATTTCGCTCTACCAGTTTCAACGGCCCATAAGTGTCCCCGAAACCTATGCGGATATTTTCAGGGAAATTCAAAAACTCGGAGTGGTGGATCAGGAATTTGAATCATCTTTGATAAAAATGGCCAAATTCCGTAACCGGTTGGTTCATTTGTATTGGGAACTCGATATAGAGGCGATCTACGGCTTTATTCATGAAAATCTGGAGGATTTCAAGAAATTCGAAGAGATGGTTGTTGAATTTCTCACTGAGAACAGGCTGGGCGAATAATCCTGTTTATTGATTTTCTGCTGAGAAGCCGTTCCATATTCAACATGCAACAAAGTCACAATGCTGCAGCGCCCTCCATTACTTCGTCCTTATCCATTCTAAAGCGGGATACCCGCAACCCAAAGATGAAGTTGTAGGAGTCAGTTATCAGTAGTCAGTTGTCAGCATTTATATTGGTATTGATATTGATTATATTGAACCAGCAGTTGGTAAAAAATGGATTCAGGAAACAAAAGAACTCTCGGCGATGCTCGTAGGTCTCAGCAAATCCCTAAGGAAGATAAATTAGTATCGATATGCTTTTACTGATAACTGACAACTGATAACTGATACCATATGACGATTTTCTTGTTTTTTGCGACAAAAAACTAGGTGATAAGTGTTAAAGAGTTTTGGCAATTGAAGAAAGAGGAATACAATGTTGATTGTACCGAGAGAGCTTGTTTGGGACTATTCCGAGCCTCCCACTGAGCTATTATGGCGGCTTCAGAGAATAGCCGATTTTTTTCCCGCTTATGGGTCGGACAGAGAAATCGTAGGGCTTCTTTTCGATCATCTCGCTGAATTAGATGTTGAAGAAGGGAAGTCCCGCCTGATAGTGCTCTATAACGAGGTATGGAATGATAAGCCCAGCAAGAAAGATTGAAGACAACAGAATCCTTACCCCAAACCAGGCGGATTTCCTCCTGGAATTCGCAGAATCGGAGTTAAAAGATGTGTTCAGACTCACTGGTGGCACGGCCTTAAGCGCTTTTTTCCTGGAGCACAGGCTTTCGGAAGATCTTGATTTCTTTTCGAGCGAAAAGATCTCTATCCATCTGTGCCAACAGTTTTTGAGCGGGCTCCGTTACGGATCTATTTTTTCCACCACCAAGAAGTTTGACAGAAATATATTCCTTCTAAAACACAAAGACGGCGCCATACTGAAGGTTGAATTCACTTACTACCCCTTGCGCAATATTGAGGCTGTCTGGGATCTGCATGGCCTTCAAGTTGACAGCTTTCTCGATATTGTTGTCAATAAACTCTGCGCTATCGCGGACAGGGTGGAGGCAAAGGATTATCTTGATGTTTACTGGGCCTTAAAAAAGAGCGACCATTCTCTCGAAGATCTGATGGTCTTTGCAGAGAAAAAATGTGAAATCAGAGGGATCATCCATATCTTAAAGAACAGGCTTCTACAGCTCCCCGAAGGGATAGATTTACTCCCATTACTGGTCAATATTAAGCCGCAAGAGGTCAGATCTTTTTTTGAACGATCCATCCGAGAGATGGTAAGGAAGGATATCTCCGGCAGGGAGTAGCATGTGGGTTACCCCATATACGGTTATCCTCCGTTTGAGCCGCCTTGCCTGCCCGCCGTCTTTTTGGAGGGGATGGCCTCGGGAAAAGATCTCGGAAACAGTGGGGTTGAGCCAAAATCGCGTATCAGAAATTATCGGAAATACCAATTTTGGCAATATCGATATTTTGCTCGCCCAGGGCCGGGACATGGACTACATAGTTAGACATTACACTTCCAAATTGAACCCCGGGTTCCCTTCCAGGGTATTCAACCGGGGTGTCCTCTGAAGGTCTGAGCGGAAGCCAGGTACAGAAAATGCGGCGCAAACGTATTTTAAGAACGGTTGGAAGAACTCAGCTAATCACAAAAAGATCGTAAGATTGGGCAAAGGCAAAAAGGAACAGAGGGGAGACGCGAAGGCCTGCAGGACATAGCACTATAAAGTAATAAAAGTGGTCGCGGTAGGAATGCCGGTTACCCGGCACCCCCCGCACAGATCCGGACTTGAGGAACTACCTCATCCGGCTCCTACCTCGGGTAATAACGCGCAAACGCTGCCAAGCAGAGTTTAACCTACCCAATCCCGCTGGAAGCGGGACTTGCCGTATCTGTTCAACCCACTTTACAAGTTAGAGGCCAAATGTAGGTGAAATCCTTGGCCGTATCCGCAGTTTCCCTCCCCGGCGCGGTGTCCGGAACTTGTTTAACTGAACAGATTCCCCTTGGTCAGTCCCCTTCCCTCCACCCTCTCCGCAGGCAGCGGCGCACCGCAGCCCTTGTTCGAAGGCTTCATAGGTACTATGAGACTGTCCGACTTCTCAGCACCGTGCATATCAGGATTGCAGCCACTGGCTTTCCCTGAGCGACCCACCATTACTTCTGATGGGTAATGCTGAGATCTCCCGGTTCTCGTGCATAGAGCGTCCACGCATGCTCAGGGTCTCTGACTCCGCGGGGCCAGTGGGTGACTCGCTGTATAACGCCACACACCGTATTGCCTTCCCCATCGTTGGACAAGGTCGGCACCCCGGAACGGTGATTTCGGAGCTCAATGGCTGGCCTGCGTTTCCCCCTGTCAACGCTTCGCGTGCAACCTCACGGCTGCCCGCGCATGACTCGGGGCCATAATGGAGCAGCTACTCCTTTCATGTAGGGTTCTTTCATCCCCTACTCTATGCCGGTTTATCCCGGCGCTTTCCCAACGTCCCCTATTCTCAGATAAGGTCAGAAGGTAACAGCGTCCCCCATTCATGACGTATGTTATGATTGGAAACACATGGCCGCAAGCCTTTCAAGGAGGTCGAGGACCTTTTCCTCTTTCCCGTCCTTAGATTCGTAAATGACCTTTGACTCTTCCGGGATGTAGGTCATTCTCTTCTGGGAAATGGAAGCCCGAATGAATGTATCGAGCCAGGTTCTCAATAGCGTCTTGCTCTCTGATTTACATTTCATCGTTTTCTCCTGCATGTTTCACTCCGAATTGCCGCGGTGGGCAATCGTTCCTCAGGGCAGCCGGATCCAATCTATCGATCTGTTTCCTAATAATCTTCTGGATCATTTCGCTTATTTCCATCATTAGTCCACGATTGGATTTCTTTATTGACATTTATGGGAAATTAACAGTAATTATTAGCAAAACTGCAATTTCCCCAAAAGGGTTAACTGCAATTAACCTGGCTGTAAAAATGGAAAACCCGATCTGCTTCATTCTACAACCGTTCTTTAGATTGCCAATTCTCGATCAGATTTGTCTCATTCTGCCATATTAAAACCTTCGGGAATTTTCGCCGTCCATCCTAAACATCAGGAGGCGCCATATGAAAAGAAAACATGATAGAAAAAAACGGCTTTTATTCATTTCAATATTTTTATGGCTCTGTGGACTCTTGGTGTTTTCTTCGACGGCCTTGCTCGCGCAGGGCGTCACATCAAGGGAGCTTTGTGAATTCTGGCAGCAATCCCAGAGTTTTGGACGCAACAGCTTTTCAGGCCTGATAAACTGGGATCTGCTGCAAAAGGCCTCGCCGGATGAATGTTATTTCGGATTGGGAAACGGTAATAATCATTATGACGGTGACGGCTTTGATCCGGAAGCCTGCATGTTGGAGGAGGATCCGGTGAATCCGGGAAACTTCGGTTTTCCAAAAGTCAATCAGGGATACGCCTGGAGCATGACCCAAACCGGTTCTACGATATGGGTTGGAACCGCGGCGAACCCGCACTGCCTGGTCATCGGTGGGATGACCCTTCCCTTGGGTGGTACGTTTCCCCATGAGACGTCTTCATGGGTTTGTGAGTATGAACAGGGCAATTTTTTGGAAGAACCCCGTCCGATCGGGGACTGGCGCCCCCCGAGAATTTATGCTTATGACACGGGAACCCAGTCATTTGAAGAAAAAAAGCCGGACAAATTTATCGATCTGAAAA
>Ga0208648_1002619_pt1 | contig 12239 bp, 10 predicted proteins | sample AntAceMetag02UKL_FD_184772 | JGI IMG/M metagenome (GOLD analysis project Ga0208648, IMG submission 184772) | Saline lake microbial communities from Ace Lake, Antarctica - Antarctic Ace Lake Metagenome 02UKL (SPAdes) (version 2) | ecosystem: Environmental > Aquatic > Non-marine Saline and...
ATCGCCTAACCCCTGAGTTTTTAAATAATTTCTGTTTTCCAAGTAATTTAAAATCGAATGAAGAGAAACTATTAAACCTTGCCAACCAAATTATTATAGATCAAAGAAAAATCAATAAAGGTAAATTATCCGAAAAAGAAATGGAATTATTAAAGAGAAAGATGTATTTCCTGCAACAGGAAGTAAATAAAATCATTTATAAAGTTTACAATATTTCTGATAAAGAAATTTTATTAATTGAAGGAATATAGCCTGCGCATATCCGTGTGCTGCGGCTAAAAGAGACGGGCAGAAGTGAGTATAAATAAGAATGACAGTTTTTCGAGAACAAAAAGGGGGCAGATTTATTTTAATGATCGTATACACAAATCTGTTGTCGCCGGTCTATTGATTTCTTCGGGCGGTCTGTCGGATGAGGTCTTCCTTCGTATCTGAAATCGATTTCAATAGCCATTCCCCCTAACCAAAAATATATCCGCCCCCTTTACCTCTGTTGCGCGGGCATTGGCCCACAGGCCGAAACTGCTGCTTGCCGATGAACCCACTGCCAGCCTTGACAGTGCGACAGGTAGAAGTCTTATAGGCCTCATGTTTTTAATGGGCAAAGAGAATGGATGCACCATGGTGCTGTCAACCCACGACACCGAGGTTATTGACCTTGCCGATCAGTGTATTCGTATTCGCGACGGCAGGGTGCAGGAATCGGAATAATATTTCAGCTGCGCGGACAATAAAAGGGGGGTAAATCAAAATAAATCCGACCTCTTTATCACTCGGTATGTGCCAATAAGGTGCTTGTTGACGTTAGGAATATACTTAGGCGTGAGCCTTTTCAAGGTGCTCTGCAACCCATACCTTGATGACGGACTGGCGAGGAACGCCCAGGCGCTTGGCTTCCTTGTCGAGCGAATGGATCATCCACACAGGAAAATCGACGTTAACACGTCTCTGCTCCTGCTCAGGTCGATGTGCCTTCGAGACATCGAGATACTTCGTAATGTCCTCGTCATTGTTGAATTGCTTGTCGAGTTGCTTGGCTTTAGTTTTCATATAGTTCTATCTCCTCTCGTCGCGAACGACGCACCGAAATGATGCGAATACGCTCATCTCGGCGAGTAATTATTCCTGACCAGTGCTTCTTCCCGATCTTGCCGATTATTACTGACCTTGGCTCATCTACTGTTCTTGCCGGGATTTCGAGAAGATCCGGATCATCCCACAGCATCTGGGCCTTGACGAAGTCAATCCCATGCTTCTGTTTGTTTGATTTGCTCTTGTCTGGATCGAACTCGATTTTCATGGTATAAATATTATACCTTCTGCTCGGTGGTGTCAATAGGTCTTTCTATCTCATTCGAACGTTTGAGCTGAGACGCGCGGCGGATTTTTGTCTCTGGCCTCATGTTTTCAATGGGCAAAGAGAATGGATGCACCATGGTGCTGTCAACCCACGACACCGAGGTCATTGACCTTGCCGATCAGTGCATTCGTATTCGCGACGGTATGGTGCAGGAAAAGGAATAACAGAGCAGCTGCGCGCAGACATCTGTTGTGCTGCTTGGAAAGAGGGGAAGTGCCCCCACATTATTCTGGACAGCTTCTATTACAAAATGAAGTCCGTTGATAGAAATCGAGAGCTTCGTTCTGAGAGGATCGATCTGATGATGGCCTTGTTTGTGTCAGTTTCTTTTGTAGCCACAAGTGTCCTAATCGTGAAAACTCTGAGGGCATCTGTCACTGACAATGTGCCTTCTGCTGAATCTTTCCTCCCAGTGAAGGGAAATGTATCGGGGCCTCGTTGGCACTGACTGTTGATATTGACTCTGCACACTTGGTTAACCAAAGGGTCAATCAAGTCGGCAATCATCACTGGATCGGTTCCAAATAGGCTAACCTGCTGTCCGTAATCTGATTGGGTTACATATTTCATAGGCTCTTCGATATCTTTAAATTTCACGATCGGAACAACCGGCCCAAACTGCTCCTCGAAGTACAGTCGCATCCCGGGTTCAACTGGATACATAACTGCCGGCGACATGAATGTCTGATTCACGTTGCCTCCATTGGCATTGACAATGCTTGCACCTTTAGCGCGAGCATCATCTATCAATTCGGTTAGATACTTTGTCTTGTTTGGTTCTGGTAACGGTGTTATCTGAACCCCCGTCTCCCACGGCATTCCCCCCACAAGCTTGCTGACAGATGCACTAAACTTTGTTACAAACGCATCGGTAATTTCTTCTTGGACGAAGAGAATCTTGAGGGCCGTACACCGCTGACCATTGTAGGACAGAGCTCCCAGTGTACATTCTTTTACGGCATGATCAATATCGGCATCTTTCAGGATAATTGCCGCATTCTTTGCTTCCAGTCCGAGCACACAACGCAGACGGTGAGGCTTTGGATGCTGCTGTTTGAGAATGTCGGCGACTCGGCTACTCCCTATGAACGCCAGCACATCAATTTTACCAGACGCCATAAGTGGACCGATCACTTTTTGGCCTTCGCCGTAAACAGTATTAACTACACCCTTTGGGAAAGAGTCTCGGAATGCTTCAAGTAGCGGTCTATGGAGAAGTACGCCCATTTTGGGTGGCTTAAAGATGACCGCATTGCCCATGATGAGCGCAGGAATCAGTGTTGTGAAAGTTTCATTGAGTGGATAGTTGTATGGTCCCATGCATAGCACCACACCCAGCGGTGCTCGTCGGATCTGGCCTATTACACCCTGCTCGATAACAAACCGTGATGAGACACGGTCTAAGTCCTTGAGTGCATCAATAGTAGCTGTGATGTAGTCAACTGTTCGGTCAAACTCTTTTTCGGCATCAGGGATTGTCTTGCCGATTTCCCACATCAGGAGCCTGACAACATCTGTTTTCTGCTCCTTTATTCGGTGGACAAAGGCCTCCACATGTTTAATTCGATTCTCAACGGATAGGGTTGGCCATTGTCCACGCCCGTGGTCATATGCTTGGCAGGCCGATTCCAGAGTCTCTAAGGCTTCTTTCTTACCTAACAGAGGATAGCTGCCAATACGTTTCTGTTGAATGCTGCCGTTGAGGGTTTCACATATCGGTGATAGTACATCTTGCTGCGGTCCGCCCCAGACCTTGATTTCGCCATTACACAGGTATTCTCGTTGGTCCACGGGTGTGGCGATGTGATACTGTTCCGTGCTCGCGTAATCTGCGGGAAGTACTGGAGTGAAAGTTTTATCTTCCATTATGGTCTCCTTCTTCTTTGTCCAACGGTTGAACTCACTGGTATTTACGGAGCGCAGCGGGGTAAAGATCCAGTGTAGTAATTTGTTATACGGTTTCTATTTTTATTTCATTATTTTGTAATTTCTCGTTTCAATATAATTCCCCAGCCATATCGAACTAATAATCACTAGCGGTATAGAAACAAGTAACCTTATCAGGCTAAATTTTATCCCCATAAACGAAGATTCAAAAATTGTCATTGGGATTCTACAAATTGCACACGAGCTTACATATGTAAAAATAACACTAAGCTTTGCTCCCTTTTTAAATAAAGAATAAGCAACAGGAAAAGCTACATATAATCCTCCAACAGTAGTTCCTGAAAGAAGTATAACCCAAATGTAGCCCATCACCCCAGAGTCTTCCCCCAAATGTTTTTCAACACTTTCTTTTTTTACCCAGACTTCAAACAAACCAATTAGAATAAAAGCACAGGGTAAAATTTTCAGCATTTCCACAGAAAAATCTATAAAATTATGCCCTATTTGTTCTCCTGGTTTAAATCCAACCATAAAAGAGACAATAATAAATAAGAAATAAATTATACCTGCTAATGTCCCAATTTGTTTTTTTTGTATTTTCATAAAAACTCACCAAAGAAAAACCCGACTGATAACGCTACAATAAGTGATATTAATAAACTAACTACATTTCTTATTATAGTTACTTTTGCTCCAAAATATTTCTTCTCTACCGGATAGGTGAGAATGCCTACCATCATTAACGTTGTAGTAAAAGATGATAACACCATATAGCTCACACCCTTTTTCAATAAAATACCACTGAGCGGAAAAGCAATAAACCCTGGCATTAATGTTATGGAACCAAAAAGGGAAGCTAAGACGACACCAATAAGCTTGTTGTTATTTCCCAGATAATTTGAAATGATTTTATCAGGAACAAAAAAAAGAACGATTGAAACAAGAATGAGCATTGTTAAGAATGCGGGGAAAATAGTTGCTAATTGCTTGAAAGCTATTTTGACTGCCTTTAAGGTCTTTGCTCTATTCACAACAAAGGAAATTAATAATGTCAATCCTGTGGCACTATATAAATAATACATTGAGTTCACGATTATTTTGTTCAATTTGCGTATAACAGTTAAATCAGCGGCGCGAATTTTTTGCGTCCGCTGGATTTATTTATTATGAGATGAATCAAAATAACTTCCCCATAAAGCTTGAAGGTTTCCTAAAAATTCAAGGTTTTCTGTTTGCAAGCGGGTAAGCTATTTCGTCCATATTCCTAAGCAGAATGAATATCAAAAATTTTTGCTGAATCATCTTTGAAAAGCATTTTCCGCAACATGGGCCTGAACCAGTTTGTAGATCTCTTTTACGCGGGAGGATGACGTTGGCAAAGCATCTCGGATAGATTCGAGGAACCTTTTTTTTTGGACAATCCGGAATGTCATGGGGAAGTTCAAATCATAGACCCAGCCCATCTGCAGCAGCTTTAAATCCGTAAGGGTTTTGAGGTCTGCCATCTGTACAAGGGTCTTATTCATCAGCGCATCGTAGACCGCATCCGAAACCTGTGGCTCATCCGGCAGATCAAGTTCAATGGACCTGTTCCGTTGATTTCCGGAACGATGGTAATACTCGGTCACCACACGCCAGATGTCCACCTTATCAGCATCTCTTAAAAGCTTCAAAAATAAAAGGCCACGTAATGTTTGATTTTCAGGTAAGACCAAATGGTTATGGAATTTTACCGTCCGAACAATCACCTCTGCCGTTTCAGGTTCAATGCTGTCCAGTACATGCAAATTCTGTATCACGTCTGCGCCGAGTGCGGCATGGTCTTTTGATTTCTGATCTAAAAACGTCCGGTATTGTTTGTATTGCTCGAATCGGCCGATATCATGCAAAAGCGCACATATTTCAGCAATAGAAAGATCTTCACTGGATAAATCCAGGCTGCCCCCTATCATGAGAATTACCTCGCAAACCCGACGTGTATGTTCAGCTTTCAGCATCATGTTTTGCTGAACCATGGTTTCGTCTGAGTAGAAACCAGAAGTATAATCCTCGAACCAATCCTTTAATTTCAATAGTATGGTTTGCATATCCATTAATATCATATCCAATCACGGACATTTTCCATCTTCAAAAAGTCAAAATCAACAATGTTTACATTAAAAAAACAAAAGTGTCGGTCACCTGATGTTTTCCATATATTGCGCGCGAATATTTAGAAATAACAGCTTTTGTTGTTTTGAAATGCAACTTGAAGCATATGGGTTGATTTCTAATGCACACATATTATGCCAGTTGTTTTCCGGCACCCGGCCCTGGTGCGATACCGAAAATTTCTTCAATTGTCAAAATCACCGCGCCCTTTGATTTCAAAGAGGATCCCTTTTTCTCACCAAGGCCTTTAATCCATTCTGCAGTTTCTTCAAACAGTTTTCCACTGGTTTCAATGGTAACCGTCCCTTTTAACTGATAGCCTTCATGCCCTTCCCAGTAGGACACGGAAACACGCGGGTTTGATTTCATATTGGCCAGGGTTTTGTTTAGAAATTGATCGGAGATGAGAATGGTCTCATCGTCGATAATTTTTTTTGCACCTATTGGCACAACATTGGAAATGCCGTCTGAGGTTGAAGTACCAAGGGCCACCGTGCTCACTTTTTCAAATAGTTTTTTCATTCCCTCAGTCATTTTTGCCATGATCATAACTCCTTTCCATCCAATAATTGAAACATTAATATATTCTTATATCTATAAGTATGAAATAAATCATTTAAATATGATTCTTTGGTCATCATAACGCCCGCATAGTCGGGTCGGGTTCATGCGTTTGTTATGTTTTATTTTTTCTAGATACCCTAAGGGTATGAAAGCATTATTATAAAAGTCTGCTGAAAGATTAAAATTTTTAACTCCTAAATCTTCAAAACTTTCCCATGGTATATGCTCAAAGACTATAAATTGAAAGCTTTGTTCATTATCAGATTTGTTTAATTCTGAAAGATAGTCATCCAAAACTTCAAAATATTTTGAAAGTTTATAAGGATCTTTCTTGATATCATATTAAGTGTGGTTTGTGAAGCAAACGCACGAAACTTGCGGTCGAAGAGTGGTTCATCCCTCTTATTGCTACTAACGAGAACGAGTACTTCATTATGGAAATGGCAACCCTTTTTCACCACACTCCGGCATCCGGGATGCCAGACCGAACAGCAGCCAAAGGCTGCGACCATGCTTGTAAAACAGAGGCTATCTCCTCCGGGGTTTGATCCAAAATCGCTAAATTGATTTTGTTCTTCTCTCTTACCATTATAAGGGAGAGGTTTAGCATTTTGAGAATGCTTCTATAGCTTAAGATCTCTTTTCTACGTCTATTGGAGAGCCAAACCCCTTATTTTGTCCAGGATGCCAGAGTGTTACTGTAAAATGTAGTCATAAGCCGGGCTGCTCCTCCCAGCTCTGATTTTATCTCTTTCAGTAGTTCCTCTGAGCTGTATCCCTTTCGGAATGTCGTATTATAACCCGTTTTGATCAAATAGCCATCCTCCAGGGGACGGATTATTTCATACTTATGCTCTACAGGCCAAAGCCCCTGAACCGTCAAATAAGCACTGCCCCCGTCCCGGAGAGTTTTTGCAATCAGCCGGTATACCTGCCTTCTGTCCTCCGGTGGAAGTATGTTCAGTACATAATGGGCCATCACAATATCATACTGCCTGTCCAGGACGGAAGGATCAGGATAAAAGTTGGGATCATAGTCTGTCACATTCCGGCAGCCCGCCTTTATGAGTGCGTCCCCGGCAAAACGGTCCATTCCTGTACCCAGTTGCAGAACTGTTTTCTCTGATACCAGTCCTTTCTGACAAAGGTAACGAACAGGCTGAGAGGTCTGTTTAGTGTGATTCAGGGCTGTCAGCCGAGAGGAAATAACAAAGGGAGATTTCCATGGACAGCTTTCAACAGAGGCATTGTCTTCTAAATCCTGTTCCAGTAAAAGCTCTATTGTATGTAGATCCTTAGACCAGCTCTCCGTTCTTGAATCGTAACGATACTCCTGCATTCCGGAGCCATAAACCGTAAATGATCCGTCTCTATCATGGTTAATTACCCAACCCGCTTTAATCATTTTTTCCGATAGTTTCATAAGGCCTTTGCGACAGCTGCAGAAAATTTAATCATGTCACATCTCCTAATTCTCAAGTAAGTGATTATAAATATTCACTTACTTACTTATTCTATTTGAGAGGTCTGAATTATTAAAGACCTAGGGACATTATAGGGGACGTTGTTGGCATGGCGGAAAAAATTACAAACAGTATTTATGAAAATAATTCCGTCTAGGAAAGAACGTCCCCTATAATGTTCCCAGGGGCTGACAGCGCGTCAGTGCTAGTACGACAAGCATCAAGCTTTCCACAATGTACTTAATTACCTTAATCACCATTCCATATTCCTCTTTCTTGCTGCTTAACGTGCTGTTCACGGCGCGCAGTTTTTATGCGCGTTCGGTGCAGCAGATGGTTGAGCACTGATTCATCGTATGCCTTTTATTTATGAGGCGGAATGCCTTTTACCATTGTTAGGAACTCTAATTTTGTTCCTTTCCGGCGATATTCTGACAAGGTTTGATACTCTGGATCTGCATACCAATCTTTCGCTGCTTTTTCAGAAGGGAAACTTAATAGTATCATCCGTCCAAGACGTGGAGAATCGCCTTCAAAAGTTTCAGGGTTGTCATCATATGTGATGAAAGTTCCGTCATGCTTTTTAAGGAGGCTGAAAAATCCTTTTTCATATGTACGATATTCCTCATTATTTGTAATGAGCAAATTGACAACCATGTATACTGACAAATTATCCATTTTCTACTCCTGTAATATTAAAATAAATCTAAATATTATTTGCTGCCCAACATATATTATATAGACGTTTACATTTGCTGGAATTGCCTGAAAAAAATTATTACAAAATATAAAAATTCCGTCAAATTATTAAGTGTAAATTCTACAATTTGTTGGTAATACCGTGGTTATATAGTTGTCTATATAATATGGGGAGGGGCTATGGCTGTTGATGTATTGCCGGATTTTTAGGTATTTTTAAGGGACAAGTAGGGAAAAGGCTGACAGTTTTATTACACTGATCGTATCCACAAATCTGTTGCCGCTGGTTATTGATTTTTTCGAGTGGTCTGTAGAATGAGTTCTTCCTCCGCATCTGAAATCGATTCTGACAGCCATTTCCGCTAACCAAAAATAAACCCAACCCCTTTACCTTGCCAGGGGCTTGTGCAGCCCTGCGCTGCCAGTTCAGGCCGGTTAGTTTCCTTTCGCCGCAGTCGCAGGTGCGCAGGGGGGGCAAATTAATTTTGCTATAGAGTTAAATGCTTGACGGCCATACAGTAAAAATATATTATTACCAATAGTTACAAGATATATCTCAGGGTTACAAAGAACTACAGACTAATGACGGCCAATGGCTTTGTGTGCTACAGGGTATGACCCGAAAGGGTCATGCCTCCCGTGGTGGAAAGGTATTGGTAATCTTCAACATAGACGTATTACCTCCTTTATTTCGTGTCTGTTGTCGCCATCGGTTCGGGTAAATGCAAGGCGACCCTCCCCTGGATGGCGAAGTTATCAGCCTTGTCTTCTGCGGACCCTACAGCGTCTGTGACTATAAAACCGCAACATCGTAGTACTCGGTGTCAACCACGGTGATTGTTGAAACCTGGGGGGCCTTTTTCGTGGTGGCGACCATTGCCGGACCGGCCGACAATTTCCCCCAAAAAGTTCACGGTGACGGTTCAGTTCTAATGATGCCTGAACAGCTTATGACTGCGTGAAAAGGAAAACAGTATGAAAGATACCACAAAATATATGGCCCTGGGCTTGATGGTCTGGATGTGTCTGTTTGCTCCGGCTGAGGCGCAGGACACAGGCGCGGCAGTGCAGAAACCGGCCACCCTGACCTTTGGCATGAACACGCGATTCCGCTATGAGTTTCAGGACGGTTTTAATCAGAAGTACTACGGCGATAATCCGGGCAGAGGCTCGGCCAGCGACGGCTTTCTGTTGGGTCGCTTCAGGGCCGGGCTTGACTGGTATCCGACGGAAAAGGTTCATGTCGCCCTGTGGGGGCAGCACTCAATCTGCTGGGGCAACGCTCTGCCCGACTCGGCATTCTACAGCACATCACTTGGCACAGAGAACAACCCCAACAAGGATTACTGGGAGTTGTATACAACGTTTATTGAATTGAAAGATATCTATGCGGGCATCGGACTCAAAGCGGGCCGGCAGCTGATGGCCTACGGCGATAATCGTGTGTTCGGCCCTGGCCAGTGGGGCAACTCCGGGCGCTACATCTGGGATGCGGCCAAGATTTCCTGGGTGCATCAACGCGGGTTCGTCGATATTTTTTACGGGCAGAATATGCTGCACGAGGTGCATCGCTCCAGCCTGAAGCATAGGCATCAATTTGAGACAATCGGCATCTATGCGCATTATGACATACTTAAAAATCCGTTTGCGTTGTTTGTCGAGCCGATGCTCTTCACGAAACGCGACAGCCACGATAACTACACCGGCGAGGACAAGGCAAGCGGCGATCTTGATACCTGGTACGGGGGCCTGCGGCTCGCGGTGAACAAGTTCAAGGGGTTCGATTTTGACGCGACATACCTGCGTGAGGAGGGCGATTTTTCATCCGACGATCAGCGGGCCTATGGTTACCATCTGCTACTCGCATACAATGTCCCCGTCAGGTTTAATCCCCGCCTGAGCGTGGAATACAGCTATGCCTCAGGTGACAATGATCCGAGTGATGGCACGCGCCGGACCTTTCACGGTGCTTTCGGCGCCCGGGATAAGATGTACGGCAGGATAAACCTGTTTCACTGGATGAACCTGAAGGACCTGCAGTTTAATGTGGAAGTGTCGCCAGCACGATGGCTGAACGTAAAGATGGAGTTTCATAAGTTTAGGCTGGCCGAGCGCAAGGATGCCTGGTACCTGAATCAGAAGCTCTACAGGGACTCGAGCGGTTCGAGCGGCTCAGAAGTCGGCAGGGAGGTTGATATTGTCGCGACGGTCAAGCTGCCGCGCGGTAACAAGCTGATGGCGGGGTTTGGCCACTTCCGGCCGGATGAGTTCGCGAAGAAACTGGCTTCATCCAAAAATGCGAACTGGTGTTTCGTGCAGTGGGAGTTTCTGTTTAATTGGCAGTTGATCAAAGAATAAAAACGGACGGCCTGACGACCTGTCCTTAACAGGACCATCAAGAGGAGAATAAGCGATGTTTATCAAAAAGGCGGTATTGTTGGTGCTAATGGTAATCGGACTGACCGACGCGGCGAACGCAGGTCCGAAAGAAATGCTTTTTCATGCCGGGGTTGGGCAGCGATCGTCCCTGAACGAAATCAAGCAGATATGGGAAAAGCGCTACCCGGACCAGCAGGTTAATTTTTCATACAAGGGGTCGGGGTATTTTATTGCCGATATTACCCGCTCGCGTCAGGGTGACCTGTTTATGCCGGGTGAAGAGTTCTATATGCTTCAGGCGCAGGAGCGCGGTTTTGTGGATACCTACAATCCCAAAACCGATATCCCGGCCTATTTCGTGACGGTAATTATCACCCCGAAGGGCAATCCCAAAAACATCACAAAAATAGAAGATTTTGCCAAGCCGGGCATTCGGATCGGAATGGGCAACCCCAAGTCCTGCGCCATCGGGATCTGGCATAAAAAGACATTTGAAAAGGCCGGGATCTGGGAGGCGGTTCAGAAAAACATCGTTTTGAGCGCCAAGTGTATCCCGGAACTGGGAAACGCCGCCCAGCACAAGGCCATCGATGCCACGATTGTCTGGTCCACGACGGCGGTCCTGTATCTGCGGGATGTTGAAATTGTTCCGATTGAGCACAAATACCGCGGAATTATTCGCCTGCCGGTGGCGACGCTGAATTTTTCCCGGTACAAGAAAGAAGCCGAAAACCTCAAGGCCTTTATCCTGACCGAAGAGGGACGGCAGATTTTCCATAAGCATGCCTACGCCATCGACCCTAACATACCGGTGGATTCCCAGAGTTTTTGTCTGGACGGAACTACCGATCAGGATATAGACTATCTGGTGAACGCCGCCCGGGCGGTCAAGGACAAGACCTTTCCGGCGACCCGGGAAACGGTCGGCGATTTGATCGGAGAAGTCGAGCGTCAGCGAAAAACCCTTCGCTCCGGCTCATAAAAGAGGGAGCGATATGCAAAAACGATTTATAGTGTGTTCCCAGTGGTGGCCTGCCCTGAGTGTTTTCATTACCCTGATGGTTATTGCGTTCTATGTCTGGATGGTGGCTGGCAACTGGATCTATCTGGGCTGGGACGATACCGTCTACTTCTTTTCGCACCCCCGGATGTGGCAGCGATTTTGGCTGACGGCCTGGACCTCGACGGTCTCCTGTCTGGTGTCGCTCGTGTTCGGGATTCCGGCCGGCTATGCGCTGTCGCGCTTTTCGTTTCCGTGTCGCAATTTTTTTGCCACGGTAATTGATCTGCCGATTGTTGTGTCGCCCGCTGTTATCGGGGTCTTTTTGTTCGGGATTACGACCCGGTTTCCTTTCGACTGGGTCAGCGAGCATTACAATATTTATATCGGTCGCAACGTATACGGGGTGCTGCTGGTTCAGTTCACTGTGACCTGCGCTTTTTGCGCCCGGTTGATGAAAGCAACATTTGACATGATTCCGCAGAAATTCGAAGCGGTTTCGCGTTCGCTGGGGGCGTCCAATTTCCGGACCTTTTTTAAGGTGTTGCTGCCCATGGCCAGAAATGGGATTACGGCCAGCATGATTGTGGTTTGGGCCCGGGCGGCGGCCGAGTGGGAAGGCCTGATGCTGTTTGTGGGGGCGTCGGAGGGCAAGACCGACATCATGCCGTTTGCCATTTATCTGGACTGGAACGGCGGCATGATGGGTTGGGTTGTTTCAATGACGATTGTCTGT
>Ga0208648_1002621_pt1 | contig 12229 bp, 11 predicted proteins | sample AntAceMetag02UKL_FD_184772 | JGI IMG/M metagenome (GOLD analysis project Ga0208648, IMG submission 184772) | Saline lake microbial communities from Ace Lake, Antarctica - Antarctic Ace Lake Metagenome 02UKL (SPAdes) (version 2) | ecosystem: Environmental > Aquatic > Non-marine Saline and...
AACTTATGATTATATTCGAGACAGAGTTAGCGGAGAATTCAAACTGCCTTCTCTTGCACAGCTGATTGAAGAAAAATCTCAGGGAAATTTTGTGCCTCCCTAGAATTTATAGCGGATACTTCGAGAGGGGTATTGGTTTTTTAGCAGCGCTTAGTAAGCTTCATCATGCCAGCAAAGGAGTTCATGATGCGATGAAAAAATATTATAACCGTGCTTTGGCTGAGCACTATCGCCGGTGCTTAATTTTACGCGGACCCTAATTATTCACATTATCTTTTTAGTACCACGACACAATATTGTCGAGCGTGATGTTAAAATGAAAACTATTAGGCGCATCTAATAGCTGGTTCGGGTTTATACACACATCGATCTGAAATTTTATTTTGGAGTTTAATTGCAAATGATTAGAGTACAACTTTTTGACCCTATTTCTCAAAGTATTGAAATAGGTGGTGCAGAACTAATTGAATGCTGGGTAAGCAATACAAGTTTTAAAATATGGGTGGATTTACAAGATAATGCATTAAAGAAGGAAAGCCACTTACTGGAAGAGACATTTGGCTTACACCCTTTAGCGATTGAAGATGCACAAAAATTACGCCATCCACCCAAGCTTGAGCGCTTTGATGATGTTATATTTTTGCTCTTGAAAGGCCTGGATGCGGATTCAGAAAATATCGATTTTGGAACCATTCAAGTGGCTATTTTTGTTGCCGATCGATTTTTGATTACTCGTCACTCAAATAAGTCCCTAAGTACGGATGCTTTATGGCGTAAAGTAAGTTCCAACAATAAAATATGGAACCAGGGGACGCAGACTCTGGCATTGGATTTGGTGCGTTTAATTGTTGATCGTTATTTAGATGTATTACTGAAATTAGAGCCTCGACTGGATGAGCTGGAAGATGAAATACAAGCGAATCCTAAAGATACGTTGTTACATGAATTAAGTGATTATCGTTCGCGCTTAAAAAAAATGCGCCGTTATTTGACCTATCAAGTACAATTATTTGGTGAGTTAAAAGGCAGTACTGACTATCCCATAGAAAAATCCCTTGAACACGACATTATTGATATTTATGAACGCCTGGAAAGAGCCAGTAGTTTAGCTAATTTATATTCGGAACTCGCCACTGACTTAATGGATAGCTATATTTCACTGGCATCGCATCATCTGAATAATATCATGAAGATTTTGACCGTCGTGACTGTGATTTTTGTACCATTAACATTCATGGCAGGCATTTATGGGATGAATTTTGAACATATGCCTGAATTGCATTATGAGCACGGCTACTATTTTTTATTAGGTATGATGATATTACTCGCCGTTATTTTGTTGTTTATTTTTCGTAAAGTGAAATGGCTATAATGATCAAATTTACCATTTTGATTTTATTACTTGGTATGACAGGCTCCTGCTTTGCTGAAGAGGACGATTTTACCTCTAAGTCAAACGGAACAACGACGCAAGAAGTAAAAATATTACCCATGCCAGGGAGCTTAAGTCCTGGATGGTGGGGGTATTTTGCGCAAACCGGTGAGATACTGCAACGACGGCGTCAAGAGGCGCAGCAAAAATACCCCCAATTAGTTAAACAGATACCTGACAAGACACTGCATGCTACAGCCCAACATCATATTGACAAATTTGTTGGCAATTTGCAGATTCTTCAGGAACTATCTATTGCCGATGCTGATTATCAGAAAGAAAGTGCACCAGATAATTTTAAAGAACGTTATTCAATAGAGGAATGGTTAGCATTTGCCACTTATTTACAAAGCGAAAAAATCGATGTTGATAATCAAACGTTGCGTTTTAACCGCGAACGCAATGAAGTAAAATTAATTGCCAAACGTATTAATAATCTGTTGCTGGCTTATATGGAACAGCAAGGGGATAGGGATAAAAAACTTTTACCTGGCTTAGAAATGATGGAGGCACGCAGTAGTAATGCGGTTAGAGAGGCGCAATTAAAACTGGATAAGCAAACACTTGCAGCACAGCGCATACAGTTGAATAGACTGCTTGCATTCAGCGAAGTGATTACCGTTCGATTATTTGCTGACCAGAGTGTTTTACAAACTATAGAACAAGTATTACAGCAGTTAGCCATTCAACAGTCGCAGATTAAAATCCACCTGAGTCAAGAGCAGTCTGAAACTATCGGGCTATTAGGTAAAGATCCTTTACACCGAGCTCAGGCGCGCTTGAATGATCAGGAGGTGACCAATGCGTTGATTACTGACGCCATTATTATGATCAAAATAGCGTCTTTAAATGCAGAAAAAGATCTGGCTATACTTTTGCTGGACGATAAGCGGCAACCCATGTCTGTGTTGCAAGAAAGCAATGAACAACGCATACAGTTAAGTGATCAATTGAAGCTGAAAGTCGCTGCCTGGCGCACTGATACCACTAATGAAATGAGTCAAGTGCAAACGTCTATTTTGGCTTTAGCGCTGGACAATAATTCCCAGCAACTAAAAAAAATCTATAAGCAACGAATTAAACTAACTCAGCAAGCTTTAGCAGATTTAAAACAATTTGAACTAGAAAGGGATAAATTAGCTATATTGATCATGGAGATTGATAATCGAATAGCGCAACAGGCTGGTAACCTGGGGATCATGGTTAATTGGAGTGGTAACGTTTTAGGAAGTTTAAAAACAGACGTTATTGCCTGGTGGGTTGAACCTTTGTTTCAAATAGGCGATACTCCCGTGTCTGCCTTTGGTTTAGTCAGAGTCATTTTAATCATAATCTTCGCTTCAATTGTCTCCGCTATGTTTCAGCGGTTGTTATTGCGCATTGCAGAGCGCAAAGATATGGAAGGATCCAGAGCATCGGCATTGTATACAGTGGGTCGATTAGCGCATTATTTGATTTTATTGATCGGGATTATTATCGCTTTATCGTCAATCGGGCTTGACTTTACAAATTTGGCTTTAGTTGCCGGGGCACTGAGTGTGGGCATCGGCTTTGGCTTACAGTCCATAGTTAATAATTTTGTATCCGGATTAATTTTATTATTTGAAGGTACGCTTAAAGTGGGTGACTTTATTGAGATAGAATCTGGGGTAACAGGTTTAGTAAAAGGCATTAATGTGCGCAGTACATTGATTAATACTAATGATAATGTGGATATTATTGTGCCAAACTCAGTATTGGTTGGTAATCGAGTAACAAACTGGACCTTGCGTGAAGTCAATCGACGTATTCATGTGCCCTTTGGAGTGGCTTATGGCACGGATAAAAATTTAGTTAAAAAAGCGGTACTGGAAGCCGCTAGTCGAGTCCGTTTTACACATCAATCAAAGCGCGGCGAAATGGTGCAATGCTGGCTGGTTAATTTTGGCGAAAACAGTCTGGATTTTGAGTTAGTCGTCTGGATTAACCAGGAAGCAGTCAGAAAGCCTGGAACGGTTCATGCGGCCTATATGTGGGAAATTGAAACCAGTTTAAAGGACTATGGTATCGAAATTCCTTTTCCACAAAGGGACTTACACATACGTTCGGTGCTTGGTAATAGTACGCCAAATAATTCAGGCGCTCCTTTGCTATAAATGATGTTACGCAGGTCATCGAAAAAATCATTCTACAAATTGATGTGAAATGACTTAGTGTGATTGGTCGCGGTATTAAACTCGGATTCCTTGACCTGCGGCATTACTGGTTGCCTTCTTTGTTCATAAAGTGCAAAACACAATCCGTCAATGCCCTGGGGTTTTGCATATGTATACAATGTGGCGCTCCCTCGATAAGAGAAACACTTGTTCTCGGGATCGCCTGCAACACCTTAATACTTTCTTCAGGAGGAAACAGCAAATCCTCTTTCCCACATACTATTAGGGTCTCTTGTTCAATGCTTGATAGACTTTTCTGGCAATCAAATGCCTCAATCGCCTGGATTTGTTTTACGAACGCGGCGTCGCTTTGAGGGTAGGGATACTCGATCGAGAATTGAACCGTGTCTCGCAATAATTCTTGGTTCTCAAAAAATTGCTTAGAAAATATCCAGTAAAAAATATTTCTAAACCAATACTCTAAATCCATCCCGGAACTTAGATAAGCAGCCCACGGCTTTCTCATAAAAAAATGCTAAAAACCATGGTACAATCCAGGCCCCAAATTATGGAGGAAAGATTTAGTTTATGGAAAATAAAAATCCTTTTAACGACAAAGAAATCGCTAGCTTTGTCGACATGCTAAACACTGAGCTACCCGGTGTCCGAGACAATAGGGGTAAGCGTCACTCACTAACCTCAGTCATTGTTGGAGTTGTATTGGCAACGTTGGTTGGTCGTCAAAAACTTTCCGAGATTCATCGCTTTATCAGTCATCGCATTGTTTGGTTAAGTGAACTGACTAAGACAAAATTAATTAAACCTATCTCTCGTGCTCATTTGCCACGATTACTTGATGGACTGAACTGGACATCAGTGAATGAGCTAGTTGAACGCTGTTTTGGTGTCAAGATACAGCATGATGAAATTAAAAAATGGGTTGCTATTGATGGAAAAGCACTGCGTGGCACTTTGGATGCAGGCGATAAACAAAACATCGTGCTTGCAGTTGATCATGATACCCGAGAAGTCGTCGCACAAGCTCGGCAATGTGGGGACAAGTCGAGTGAAATTCCAGTGGTTCGTGAGCTCTTGAAAGACACGGGTCTAGAACAGCAAAAAATATCGTTGGATGCACATCATTTTAATCCTAAAACGACAAGCCAAATTCAGCAAGCAAAAGGGATTTATTTAACGCAGGTTAAAGAAAACCAGGCAACCTTTTTAAAACAGTGTAAAGAGATAAACAAAGATTTCTCCGCTTTTGCCGAAACGATTGAACATGAAAAGGCACATGGTAGGGTTACTACACGCTGTGCTCGGTTATTCTCCCTGGAATCATTAACTCTTGATTCACGCTGGAAAAACAGCAACCTATCTATGTTAATAGTGGTTGAACGTGAAACATTTGAGGTCTCCAAACAAAAAACGACTTTCGAGACATCTTATTATGTAAGTAATTTGATGCTAGAAACCAGCGCAGCGAATTCTCTTGTGCAGGAACTGGTACAAGCTATTCGCCAGCATTGGGGAGTTGAATCCAACAATTGGATTCGTGATAGCAGCTTTAATGAAGATCACATTAAAACCAAGGCAGGTAATCAAGCTCAAGTGATGGCGTTGCTGCGTGGACTTGCCATTGAGTTAATCCGAAGATCACACCCGAAAAATTTTCGGGCAGCTATAGATAAATTTGCAGATTCTAACGCTGCCTTAGAAGCAATGCTTATGCAAGTGAAATTTTTATGAGAAAGCCATGGATAAGCAGCCCAATCATGAAAAAGGGCATTGTTCCTCTCGGTGTTAAAAGCCGACGTTCCCACCAGAATCAATCTGGAAATACGCTCAGGGTAGCGGATAGCACAATCTAGTGCCACAAGGCCTCCCATTGAATGCCCAAGCAGAGTGACGGATGACAGTCCCAAATATCCGATAAGGGCAATGCAATCGTCGGCTATATGCTGAATACTAATCTCAATATTTTGAGGTTTTGTTCTGCCCGCGCCTCTATTATCCAAAAGTATAACGAGGTAGTCCTGAGCCAGTTCGTCCACTATCGGCTGCCAACTCTGGGAGTCGCTAGCAAGGCCAGCGACCAGCATCAGAGGCTTGCCTTTTCCATGGCATTCGTAGTAGAGATCAACCCCATTTATTATTGTACTTGGCATTAAGGGATAACCTCCAGGAGTAAATTGATAACGCTTATTTGTTCTATTGTTTTTTTGGTTTTTAGATTGTGGCTCGCTTCGCGGTCACAATCTAACCTTGTTCGTTAGATTTAATGGCTAATAGTCTTTGAAAATACATTGATTACTACCACTCCTGAAATAATCAAACACATACCTATAATTGCCGGAATATCTGGAGTCTGCTTGTATAAGAAAAAACCAACAACGGCCACCAAAATGATACCAAGACCAGACCAAACTGCATAAGTGATACCTATAGGTATCACTCTTAGAACAAGAGTCATAAAATAGAATGAGGTCACATAGCCAACAACTACAATTATGCTTGGGATTAACCTGGTAAATTCTTCTGATGCTTTTAAAGCGCTAGTTGCTGCAACTTCGGTAATAATTGCTATAGCTAAATATAGGTATGTCATTTTTCTTTTTATAAATCTAACGCGACGCCAAGGAATATTTTTGAGATGGCTTTATCATCGCAAAAATATTTGATTGAAGCTATTTGTGTATGCCCGGCATGGGCATGATTTTATCGGGTGTAAGTCCTATATATTATCTGGGAAGTAGTCATGTTTGACAACTTTAAAAAGTACTAGCCTAGGGCAAGGGCGGAAGGGCGACTGACTGTCTGAAAGAAGCCTAGGCGCAAACCTATGAGCCGATGGACAGAAAGTGCACATATTCAACGAGGTAGAGTTTTTGATCTCTAATCTTTTACTTCAAGCACTCTGACTCTGACTCTGACTCCTTTTTTCAAGTGTAGCAAGGAATAGCACTATACCTCCAGAGAAAACAGCAGTAACTTTCAATTCAAGTTTACGTATTCTTTCTTCATTAGTCATAAAAGTCTTTAATTGAGCCTAGCGCATCACTTGACGCAAATAAGCGTGCGAGAAATTAGAAAAACAGTAAAAGCCTTAATTTACCACAAACTTTTTGAAAATATGACAATCCGTGGCGCTTATTTGTGGTCAAGTGGATGCGATTGTTAGCTTTTTAATTTATACTAAAGATGTGTGAATTAATGTGTGAATTAATGTGTGGAGATATGATTATGGCAACTAATTTAGCCTTAGATGACAACCTTCTTAAGCTTGCACTAAAAGTAGGGGGATTTAAAACAAAAAAAGATACTGTAAATGCAGCACTTAAGGAGTTTGTAGAAAGACATAAGCAACATGAAGTTATTGAGCTTTTTGGAAAACTTCCTTCCGATAGCGATTATGACTATAAAGAAGGGCGTAAATGAGTTCGGTACTTGTAGATACCTGCATCTGGTCTTTGGCATTACGTGGAAAATCTCCTCGTGATATTTCGGTTTCTGAAGAGCTTACAAGGCTTATTTATGCTGAAAAAGCAAAAATTATTGGACCGATTAGACAAGAGGTATTATCTGGTTATAGCAATATAAAACAGTACAACAAACTCAAAGATAAATTAATGTACTTTCCAAATGAGTTTATTTTAGATGGGGATTATCTGTCTGCTGCTCGATTTTCTAACATTTGCAGACAGGAAGGTATCCAAGGCTCGCATATTGATTTTCTTATTTGTGCAGTAGCTGACAGGCTAAAAATGAGTATTTTTACATGCGATAAAGATTTCTTATACTTTTCTCAGGCAATTCCAGTATCACTGTATTTAAAAAGCTAACGCGACGCTCAGGAGTATTTTTGAGATGCCTTTATCATCGCAAAAATATCTGATTGAAGCTATTTGTGTATGCCCGGCATGGGCATGATTTTATGGGGTGTAAGTCCTGTACATTATCTGGGAAGTAGTCATGTTTGACAATTTTAAAAAGTACTAGCCGAGGGCAAGGGCGGAAGGGCGACCGACCGTCTGAAAGAAGCCTAGGCACAAACCTATGAGCCGATGGACAGAAAGTGCACATATTCAACGAGGCAGGGGCCGTTTGTTCCCGGTCCCTGCCAATAGGGTAATGTCAGATTTGGGCAAGTCAAGGACTACTCGTTGCAAGCGTCTGTGTTCTTCCTTGACAGACCCAAATCCGACAGAGAGCGACAAGACTGGAAACAAAGAAAAACGAAAGTAAAACACACACAATAGCTAAGAAACCGTGAGCAACGAGTTGCGTAGGTAAATTTTAAGTGATGGCCTAAATAAGGTAACACCAGCATTCCTAAGAACCTGCTAGGGTTTAGAGCCCATTGAGGCCGTGAATCTGATTAGGTGTGGAATGTGCGGATTTCATCAGGGCTAGAGGTATTAGACAATCTCAGAAAAAGGCCGGATATATGGGGGCAATATTTCTTTATGTTACGATCAAACAATTCTTGCAATACGGGGCAAACCATATATGCCCCTAATTATGTCTAATTTCTAAAAGGGATAAATAACAAACAAGCCGGGTCTAAGTTTTATTATAAAGCTAAACTTTAGCTTTGGCTGCTATTTGCTGAACGTTCGGCGACGGTCGCATATAAATCAAGCAGTGACTGAAACTCCGTATCTTTTTCGGTAGAAGATAGCTTTTTGTTTGCTAATTGTTTGTTTAGCGCGCGAAATTGCGCTTGCTCTATTTCCGACATATTGGCAAGCATCAGTTTATTTTCTGCCTGATGTTCGTTAGCACGTTTTTTTGCTGATTGCAGCAGTTGTTTCCAGTCTTTACTTTTTAATGTATCTATCGCCGTGCCTTCGCTGAATAAAATAACACAACTCCAGCCAATCATTTCAGTTAATAGGCTCATGCTTGCTGCATTTGCCCAGTTGCCAATGCCCGGCAGCCAAAATAACAGCTTTGCACCAATCAGTGGGGCGGCGTAATGGGTGACAATTTGGGTAATAATCTGCTTGCCATTAACATCATCTATCTGATATAGCTTTCCTAGTCTATGAATCATATACAGAGAAACGCCGGTAATTAATGCGGTGTCCCCAGCTAGGGTATTTGCTAAGCCAAAAGCAACACTGCCATTTGACAAGGCGCTTGCATGAATCAGCCAGGCTGCTTCGGCCTGGCGTTGGTCATTAATTTTCATAGATCAAGGTAAAATAACAGGATCAGGTACAAATTAAATAAAAACAATTGAGGACGATATATACCCCCATCAAAGGCATAGGTATCTACACAAATTACCTTAGAAAAAATCTTGTGCGGTTCTTGAAAAATGGATAATTCCTCTGAAGAATAACTGCCTAAAACTTCCCGCATCAAAGGGGGCGGAGTAATTGATTTTTAAAAAATTGTGCAATGTTTTGATGATCGTTATAAGGCTTTTCCGCTACATATTTTTCTCTTAAAAAATATTATCATAGCGCAATTTTGGTTTTTATTGAACAAAAATACTGTTTACCATATTGTTTTATATGGATTTTCTTGGGAAATGCCTCAGGATTCGACCTCATTGTTTCTATAATAATGGTTCTGCATTTATATTAATAGTCCTAGACTAAATAAAAAAAGCCCCAAATTATTGAGGCTTTAATCAGCGTTACTTGCTATTTCCGCTATTTTTATAGTGTTCAGTTATATCAATGTATCACAGAAAAAACCAAGGGCGCCTGATTATAAACAAGACTGTTATCGTCAAGGCGATAACCTATATATATAGTATATTTTCCTGGCATTCCATTAAGCGTACCCTGAAAAACAGGGATAGTTTGTTCACTTTGTAATATGTAGCCAGGGATTGCTGCAGGTAAATCACCAGGCTGCCCATCCCAATTCAACCACTGATCACCACTGCGGACAAACCAATTATCTCCTGCATAACTTGCCAACATGACCCAGTCCACCGTCTGACCTACATCATCGACAGCTACTTTTACCTCATAAGCAACACTTATAGACTGGTTTTCAGCAATTGAACTACCATTTTGCAATGTTTGCTTATCAGCGGTTAAGATCGATACAAAACAGCTATTGCTAGTACTTTCCTCTACAGCCAATACTTTAATTGCATTTCCCATTTGATTAGTAGTATTCGGTGCAGCCAGGATATCGTCAACGACCTCCTGATCTAACTGCTGCGCTGTATAACTACCTTCTATAGCAATAATTTGCTTAGTGAAAGCACGCAAATGTTTGTATGAGGCATCCCGAAGATTAGTATACATTCTCTTTAACTCCGCGATCTCGGTACTCTTAATGGCAAGCTCTAAATCCTCAATATCCACTTCTTCAATCAAAGCTCCCACTTTATATGCCTCAAGATCTGACGTAGAAGCCTTTATCAACAGATCATTATGCAGTATTTGTAGTGACTGATCGGTAAACTCCCCGACTTCTTCTTTAGCAGGGTCCGCTATGCCATAGGCTTCTAAAAATACCCCGACTAGATCCATATGTTTCTGTTCCGACTGCGTGATATTGCCAAATACCATGGCTAATGTCTGTCCATATAGAACCTGATATACGTCACGGGCTAATTTTTCCTCTTCGCGCATAAACTTCAGTCTATCTATCTCTTCCTGAGATAGGGTACGAATTTCAATCTGGTTAGTATCCAGCTGACAATCAGCAACCCCCTGCATATTATTTTGCATGCCTCTCATGCCATTGTTTTGCATCGAACCATTGATATCGTTTCCCGCCCAGACTGAAAAACTGACGGACACGGCTAGTGCGATTGTAACTAGTTTCCTATTAAACTTATTCATGATTGACTCTCCTGTTTAATTAAGTACATTATTATCTTAGACTATTCTAATATTTATAACAATATAAACGCAAAATTAATCAGGTTAAATATGCATGAGTCTCTGAATTTCTTGAGGTAGCATGGCGCATTAGCTGACCAACCGTATACCTGGAGTGTAATTTAGATAATCTGTTATGCAACGCTCTGTTGGTATATTTTCGGCTGGGTCATCTATTTTGGACTGTCCGGATATTACCGCCCAGTTCCCGGTCTGGGTGAGTGCTTACGTCCCTGGATTCGCATGTGTTACTTTAATGCAGTAGTGCAGACTAATAGCGCGTATTCGAAGCCTGATCAAGCTGTGTCTTATGAATAATCGAGGTCAGATACAAATAATTTGTAAAGGAATGCTAAAAGCATAGCGTATTATGCTGTTTCAATCGAGTCGCCCCCAATACTGCTAGATAATTATAGTTGAAACACCTGAAGCAAACCTTTCTAAAGGAATGCGATAGCTCAATAGGGGTCTATATCCAAACATTTACTAAAGAGTTGATCGATTTAAATTCACCACCTCTCTCGCAGTATCTTTCCTTTTTGGTGATGATGGCAATATTCTTCTTGATTGTTGAGTTGAAAAAAGGTATTTTCGAAGTATTGACTTTGTAAACGGAGACTTGATCGACTAGAATTTTGCATTAGCTAAGTTTTTCCAAGATTAACTGTTTTGTAGGAAACACAGTTATATTCAATATGTAGTTAAAGCTTAACTTTAATTAACTGTAAAGTCCTTATTATTCAATCATATGAATCATATTAATTGCACTGGTAGCGGTATTATTTCCTGTCCCCTGCGTTTTTGATTCTACTTGAATTAGGTTGGATAAATATCAACAATAGTTTAATACTTTCATTTCAATTTGAGGCAAAGCACATGAGAAAATTACTTTATTTATTTACTCTATTTACCCTGTCCTTAAATATAACACTTGCCGCCGACAATATCATAAAAAGTGCATCGGACATCCGCTTTACCGGAAGACTGATAGGTGGACTGGCTTGTACTCAGGATTGCGGCAACTGTTGTACGGGTAATATTGTTGAAGATTACAGTAAGACATTAAATTTTAATATCGGAAGTTCGGCAAATGACCTGTCAGAAATCTATAACGATGGCCTAGATCACGCCATCAATGGCTACTTTTATCAAACCACCGGTTCCTGCGGAATGGGAAATTGCTCCTTATTTCATATTGTTTCGATCGATCAACCAGATTTGCCCTTATACAACTCCCAGACAGATTATTTAAAAATACCTTCTGTTCTTGTCGATGACAATAGACTCTATCAGGTAGATCTGAGCGGCCCTTTTATAATAACCAGTGCAGTGGAAATTTCAGGAGTGGGTGAAGACTGCAGTAAAGAACAACAGTGCGCAGAAGGTTATACGTGCGTCAGCTATTTTGGAATTGCAGGCAATGAATTAAAGAGCTGCGAAATATCCTGTGAAATCAATACTCATTGTCCAATAGGCCAGAGTTGTATCAGTATTGCCGATGGACCGCAGAATATTTGCCAATGAAAATACTGGAGGTATAGACTTAACGCGCCACTATTTTTCGCGAAAGCTGCGACGGAGTCCGTCCGGTCTCCGCAACGAAAAACTACCGCTGAAAATCTTGGAAACGGAGCTTAAGCGAAGTGAAGATTTTTAGTCTGCGATAGCCGTAGGGCCGGTTGTTTTGTCGGAGTCTGAGCGAGAGCGAAGGCGTAGACAAAATAAAAAGGCATTCCGACACGGCGTCAAGTCATTTGGAGCCTATGTTCCGACCCCCTGTTGGGTCGGGACGAGGTGACGAGGACGAA
>Ga0208648_1002630_pt1 | contig 12205 bp, 12 predicted proteins | sample AntAceMetag02UKL_FD_184772 | JGI IMG/M metagenome (GOLD analysis project Ga0208648, IMG submission 184772) | Saline lake microbial communities from Ace Lake, Antarctica - Antarctic Ace Lake Metagenome 02UKL (SPAdes) (version 2) | ecosystem: Environmental > Aquatic > Non-marine Saline and...
TTTGTATTTTTCATCCTTAAAGTGATGTTTTTTGTCAATCTTTATTTGTGTAACAACTTGAAGATAAACAATTAACATCACTTTTGTTCGTTTTTAATATACATTTTTAAGTATAATATATTCTTTTACTTGTTTAACCGTCATATACTCTTTACGGTCACGAAGTTCCATATACTTATCCCGGAACTGACTTAACAAGTTAGCAATTCGTAAATTAATAGAATCCATATTTGGTCCAGATTTCGACCAACCGGTTTTACTATTCATCTGGCCAACAGGCATATATAAGTCTGTTGGAATATAATCAGCCTTACGTTGATGCGTTATCCGAATTTTAATTTGAGAAGTACCGTCCGATTTGACCTGATTGCTTCCCTTCAATACCACCGCCTTGAAAGTTGCCATACCCTAAAATCTTTAAACAATCTTTAAACATTTGATGGTACAAGGTACAAATAAACGTGTTCATATGAAAATAAAAAGGAGCTCCAATCTCTTGAAACTCCTTTAAAACACTTGCTTTTGCTTTGCACGGGAGGAGAGACTCGAACTCCCGACACCTGGTTTTGGAGACCAGTGCTCTACCAACTGAGCTACACCCGTGTATTTGTTTTAAAACACTCTTTTTATTTGCGATTGCAAATATAGTAATTCATTCTAGATTACCTAAACAATTTTAATCTTCAAAACGTCAATGCAATCCGTCAAATTCAAAAAGTTATTAACAACCTTGCCATAAAAAAATCTATCAAATTTCTTTGATAGATTCCGATGCGGAGAGAGAGGGATTCGAACCCCCGGTACCTCGCGGTACAACGGTTTTCAAGACCGCCGCATTCGACCACTCTGCCATCTCTCCTGAGCGCGACAAAAGTAGAATTATTTTTCTAACTGCAAAAGTCTTTTGAAATAAAAAAATAAAAAATGCTTAAAAAAAAAGAGGTTAAACATTGTTTTTCTAAAACTTATTTCTGAATTTAGTGTTTATGTACGAAAGCAAGCTGAAACTATTGATTCTACTGGTGCTCTAAGATTATTATTGCTTACCAATGACTACAGAATGAAAAAGGAAAAAGAATTTTGCTTTTATAAATAATTAATTATCAACATTTTAACCATTTATTAAAATTTTGCCTTATGAACAAAGCACAATTAATTGATGCAATGGCCGCTGGAGCTGGCCTAACTAAAGCTGATGCGAAAAAAGCTCTTGATGCGTTTGTAGCTGCTACAACTGACGCTTTAAAAGGTGGAGACAGAGTTGCCCTTATTGGATTTGGCTCTTTTACAGTGAATGAACGCGCTGCAAGAACTGGTAGAAACCCTCAAACCGGTAAAGAAATTACCATTGCAGCTAAAAAAGTTGTTAAATTTAAAGCTGGTGCTGAATTAGCTGATGCAGTATCGTAATTAAATGAAACGAAAAAAAAGATAAGGGGAACATTATGTTTCCCTTTTTTTATTATAGCTAATCAAGTAAAGCCAATGCAAACCGAACTTTTCAATTACCTCTCTCACTGTATAACACCTGAACGTCTTGCACTTTTCAACCGGGTAATTGAACACCGAACCCGATATCTCACAGTGGTTCTAGAAGATATTTTTCAACCACAAAATGCCAGCGCAGTTTTACGAAGTTGTGATTGTTTTGGCATACAAGATGTTCATATTATCGAAAACCGAAATCAATTTGAATTAGATACCGAAGTCTCGCTTGGCTCCTCGAAATGGCTCTCGCTTCATAAATACAAGCAAGAGAAAAATAATAGTCTGGAAGCTATTAAAAACTTAAAAAAGAAGGGTTACCGAATTGTTGCAACTACACCACACTTCAATGATAAGGAACTTCCGAATTTCAATATTGCAGCAGGTAAAACAGCAATTGTTTTTGGAACTGAATTACAAGGGATTTCAGAAATAATAATGAACGAGGCAGATGAATTTCTGAAAATCCCAATGTTTGGGTTCACTGAAAGTTTAAATATTTCTGTTTCTGCCGCAGTCACAATGCATTATTTAACAGATAAACTCAGAAGATCTGAAATGGACTGGGAGTTAACTGCTGAAGAAAAAATAGAAACAAAAATTCAATGGATTCGCAATACCATTAAAAAAAGCGAACTAATTGAAAAACGTTTCTGGAAAGAGAGGGAAAAGTGATCTGTTGCAGTCACAGTCACAGTCACAGTGATTAGCAAAACTAAATTATTACTTGAGTAATTTTTCCAGTTCATTAAATTGAATCAATTCAACAGCCAACTTTTTCCAATTTTCGAATGGAAGCGGAATATTTGGAAGTTCTTTAATTGCATCTTCAATTACATAAACCCTTTCTACCCTACTTGCTAGACCAACGACAGCATCGTTCACACAAACATTCGTTGTTACACCATAAACCACAACAATTTTTGGCGACAAAAAATTTAAAATAGATTCGGTAAATGGATTTCCCTTAAAAACGTCGAAAGCATCTTTTCTAATTACTATATTTCGATGCTCTTCGTCACTTAATAAGTCAGAAACGCTATTATATTTTTTATCCCAATCAAAAACAATTGGACTTTTCGGTTCAGTTTCGTCAATATAAGCAGCACCTTTTGTGTGTGCCATACAATGTGGGGGAAAAGTATTTACAAAGTCTGGATTTGAATCTAATTCAGCGGAATTAGAGTAATGAAAATCTGAAGTATTCACAACACGAATGGATTTTTGTTCTGCTAAAACAGTTAATTTTTTCCATTTAAATTTTAAGTTTTCTGCATCATTAACATACAATTTTCCGTCCGGAGATACAAAATCAAATTGTGTGTCAACATTCCAAAACAATAAATCAGCGATTTTCATTTTTGAATTAATTTATGGATCTACCTTAATTTTTTTTCAGGATTTCCTATAATACAATCAATTTTTATAATCCTTTTTCAATAAATGCTTTAAATTCATCTTCTTTAAAAGTAGTCCCCATTTTTGTTTCCGTTCCATCGGGCTGAATAATTACATGGAAAGGAATACTGTTTGTTTTATACTTCGAGATTTGCAAATCGAGGTTCTTGTTCCCCATTGTTTTTTTTACTTTTCCATCAACCTCAGAAGTTATCCATTCACTTTCATCCAAAGTAGTTCTATCGTCGGTATATAATCCAACTATAACGTATTTTTCAGCCAATAATTTCTGAACCTCAGGATTGGTCCAAACGGTATTTTCCATTTTTTTGCAGTTGGAACAAGCATGTCCTTTGAAAACAAGAAAAATCGGTTTGCCTTGTTCTTTTGCACAAGCCAATCCTTGTTCGTAATCGAAATAACCGGGTAATCCATGTGGTAAATGTAACTTATCAGCATATTTAGCGGGTCCACATAATTCGTTTGTCCGACTTCGTTCAACACCTCCTGAATTTGAAGGTACATATGAATGTGTAACAGTTGCCGGAGGAATTAATGCAGAGACAGATGCCAACGGAGAACCCAATAATCCAGTAAATAAATACACTACAAAAGTAAACGTTACGATTGAAAGGAATAATCTGCCAACACCAATAAATGGCAAATCGCTGTCGTGCGAGAATTTAATTTTTCCAAGAAAATACAAGCCAAGGAAAGAGAAAACTACAATCCAAATGGCTAAATAAATTTCACGATTTAAAATTCCAAACCCGTAAACCTGATCGATATTACTTAGAAATTTTAATCCAAACGCCAATAGTACGAATGCAAAAACAACCTTTATTGAATTTAACCAACCACCCGACTTTGGCAATTTATTTAATGCTGACGGGAAGATAGCCAGCAAAGAAAATGGAGTTGCGAATGCTAAACCAAAAAAGAACATTCCAATTAATGGTCTCAATCCACCTGCCTGAACGGCTTCAATTATTAATGCTCCGATAAAAGGACCAGTGCAGGAAAATGATACAATAACAGTTGTTAAAGCCATAAAAAATGCTCCAACCATTCCACCTTTATCAGCTTTTGCATCCGTTTTATTTACAAGTCCACTTGGCAATACAATTTCGAAGGCACCAAAAAACGAAATGGCAAAAACCAGAAATAACAAAAAGAACAATAAATTAGGAATCCAGTGGGTACTTAAAATACTTCCGACATTTGGTCCAAAAATTCCAAACGAAAACAGTGCCCCCAACAGGGTAAAAATTAACACAATTGAAAATCCAAAAAATATTCCATTTCGAATGGCTTTCCCTCGATCATCGCTGCCACGCATAAAAAATGAAACTGTCATTGGAATCATTGGAAACACACAAGGAGTTAAAATTGCAGCAAATCCTGCCAAGGCAGAAATCAATATAAACAACCATAATGTTTGGCTGCTGCCAGAATCTGTTGTAGAATCAGAAGCAGCTATATCCGAAGCAGTACTTTCAAGAAAAACACCTTCATTAAATTTGAACGAAAACTCAAGCTCTTCAGGTGGCGTGCAAGTTTCGTCATTGCAACTCATAAAAAGAACCAAGCCTTTAATTTCAACATCCTGCGAAGAAGACAATTTTATTTTTTGAGTAAAAACTGCTTGATTACTAAAATAACCTACCTCCATTTGAAAAGTCTCATCGAAATGAATTTCAGGTTTTGGGTTTTGTCCAAGATCGCCAACAAATTCAAACAAAGTTGAATCTTCAAAAATAAACGCAGTTGCAATTGGGCCACCTTCAGGCAAGTAGGTATCGTATAAATGCCAACCCGATTCAATGCTTGCGGTAAAGATTAATTCAACCTCTTTGCCATTTTGTTTTGAATCAAATTCCCATGTAGTTGGGTTTAATATCTGTGCCTGGGTAAATAATGCGACTAAAATAAAACCTAAAATAAATGTTATCCTTTTCATCTTTATTACGTAAGTTTTCAAAAAATATAGTTACTAAATCCTAACAAAATATTATTCCATTTGTTGTGTCATGGCAAATATTCAAATTTTAAACAAATAAATATGTAATATGAGTGACATAAAATGAGATTCTCCCAGTATCCATAAAAGAAGCCGCTCTTTTACTGAACGGCTTCTTCTAATTAGAGAATAATTTCTTCTAAATTTTCATCAAAAAAATGATATTCCAAAAAAGAATATGAATTGTTAGCTTCCACTTTTACCCTTTTAAAGTACTTAAATAACCATTTGTTTTGGAAACATTTAAGTCCCTGAGTTAAATAAGCTGCCGTGTACGGATGTACTTTTAGCAATAATCTTTTCTTGTTCAAATCTTTAAGAATGTATTTTACTTTGCCGTCTAATTCGTCGGCAAATAAAATAGTAGGCACTATTTTGCCACTTCCTTTGCAAGTTGGACAGTTTTCTGCTGTCTCAATGTTTTCTTCTGGACGAACGCGTTGCCTGGTAATTTGCATCAGGCAAAACTTGCTGAGCGGTAAAATGTTGTGCTTGGTTCGGTCTGCTGCCATAACCGCCTTCATGTGTTCGAACACCTTCTGGCGATTGGCAGCAACATGCATGTCGATAAAATCAATTACTATGATTCCACCCATGTCTCTCAACCGTAATTGTCTTGCTACCTCGTCGCAGGCTGCCAGGTTTACATCCAACGCATTGTTTTCCTGATCGAACCCAACCTTAGCCCTGTTACCACTGTTAACATCAATTACATGAAACGCTTCTGTATGTTCCACGATTAAATACGCACCTTCTTTAAAAGAAACAGTTTTACCAAACGACGCCTTAATTTGTTTATCGATACCAAAATGTTCGAAAATAGGTTGTCGTCCTTTGTAATACTTTACAATTTTTCTTTTATCAGCTTGAATGCTGCCTATATAATCGGAGAGTTCGTTACACACCGATTGATCATTAACAATAATACTATTAAACTCAGGATGATAAATGTCTCGTAACAAAGCAGTTGTTCTATCCATTTCGCCGATGACCAGTGATGGTGCATACGAACGACCTAGTTTTAGATAAATGGAATCCCATTTGTCAACTAATCTGCGTAGTTCCTGATCGAGTTCAGCTACTTTCTTTCCTTCGGCTACCGTTCGAACTATTATGCCATATTTACGTGGCTTAATACTTTGAACCAATTTTTTTAACCGGCTTTTCTCTTCATTAGTTTTAATCTTTTGCGACACTGAAACTTTATCGCTAAAAGGCATTAAAACCAGGTTACGCCCTGCTATCGAAATTTCTGATGTTAACCTTGGTCCTTTTGTAGAAATTGGTTCTTTAGATACCTGAACCAAAATTTTCTGACCTACTTTTAAAAGTTCGTTAACCTTTCCTTCTTTGTTAATGTCGGGTTCTGAATGAATCCGAGAGATGGATGAAACGTTGTTCTTTTTCGAAGAAGCAATTCTCAGAAATTTGTTTAATGTAGCAAATTGCGGCCCCATGTCAAGATAATGTAGAAAAGCATCTTTGTCGTAACCAACATCGATAAAAGCGGCATTTAAACTTGGCATTATTTTTTTTACTTTGCCGAGGTAGATATCTCCTACGGCAAATGTAGCCCCGCTTTTTTCTCTCGATAATTCAACAATTCTTTTATTCTCCTGTAAGGCAATAACAATTTCGGATGGAGTTACGTCAATAATTAAATCGCTACTCACAACCTTTTTACTTAAACTTAATTTATATTAATACTATTGTTTAAAACGGATTAAACCTAAAGCATAACAATACTTTAGGTTTATTCAATACTTTCAATAAGAATTATTTAGATTCTTATTTCTTCTTTTTATGCCTATTCTTACGCAATCTCTTTTTGCGTTTATGAGTAGCCATCTTATGTCTCTTTCTCTTCTTTCCGCTCGGCATATCTTTTATTTTACTTGATTTTTAACTTGTGATACAAATGTTTTCGCAGGTTTAAACGAAGGAATATTGTGTGCAGGAATAATAATCGTTGTATTTTTCGAAATATTCCTTGCAGTTTTTTCTGCTCTCTTCTTTACTACAAAACTACCAAAACCTCTTAGATAAACGTTTTTACCGTCAACTAAAGAATCTTTTACAGTTTCCATGAAAGCTTCAACCGTTTTTTGAACAGTTACCTTCTCGATTCCTGTATTTTTCGAGATTTCATTTACAATATCTGCCTTTGTCATTTCTTAATATATTTAATTTTCAATGAATTATCGTACTAAATGAGTTTGCAAAAATAAAAATAATTTGATGACTGAAAAGCATTTCAAATAAATTATTTTTGTTTTTATTAAGATTCTTAATTAATTCGTGTTAAATGAATGATTTTCAGGACGAAATTTACAGCTGGTTTTCTAGGAATAAAAGGGATTTACCCTGGAGAAAAACGTCTAACCCATATCACATTTGGATATCAGAAATAATTCTTCAACAAACGCGTGTCGCGCAGGGTACAAACTATTTCAATCGTTTTATTCAGAAATTTCCAACCGTAGAGCTGCTTGCATTTGCAACAGAAGACGATGTACTAAAACTTTGGCAAGGATTAGGTTATTATTCGCGTGCCAGAAATCTTCATTTTACTGCGAAAATAATTGTTAACGAATATAGTGGAGAATTTCCAAATGAGTATAACCAAATTTTAAAACTAAAGGGAATTGGGCCATACACTGCAGCAGCTATCTCTTCCATTGCTTTCAAATTACCACATCCGACAGTAGATGGAAATGTATTTAGAGTACTTTCCAGGTATTTTGGAATTGATACTCCCATCGATTCAAGCAGAGGAAAGAAAGCCTTTTTTGAAGTTGCAGAAAAAATAATGTCACAAAACAATCCGGGAATGCACAATCAGGCCTTAATGGAGTTTGGAGCCTTGCAATGTGTCCCAAAATCGCCTAAATGCTATTTATGTCCACTTGCAATAACGTGCTTGGCAAACAATAGAGGATTAGTTGAGAAACTTCCTGTAAAAGCAAAGAAGGGCAAACAATCTGTTCGGTTTTTTTATTTTTATTACATCGATAATGGCAAATTCACCTATTTGGAAAAACGAATAGGAAGTGATATTTGGAAAAATCTATATCAATTTCCTCTAAGAGAGACAGAAAAAGAACTTTCCGAGATTGATATTATCAAAAATGGAATCCCATTTGAAACCAGTATTAATTCAAATATTAAATCGATTTCACCGAAAAGAAAACACATTTTAAGTCACCAAATACTTTATGCCAGGCTCATTCATGTCGAAACTGAAACAATAAGTGATTTAAGCAAGCGATTTATTCGTATAAATAAAAAAGATATTTCTAAATTTGCTGTACCAAAATTACTGGAACAATTTATTGAAGATTTAAATGTTGGTTAAAATAAAAAATGTTTCATTCAATAAACAAAGGTAAAATTTGTATTTTTAAATGTTAATCTATAAAAATTAGAATTATGTCAGTTAACAAAGTTATTTTAGTTGGAAACGTGGGTAAAGACCCGGAAATTAGACATCTTGATTCTGGCGTTGCAGTTGCAAGTTTTTCGTTGGCAACCTCAGAGTCGTACAATGCAAAAAATGGAGAAAGAGTTACAACAACCGAATGGCACAATATTGTGTTATGGCGTGGGTTGGCAGAAGTTGTGGAAAAATATGTAAAAAAAGGGTCCAGACTTTATCTTGAAGGAAAGATTACATCAAGACAGTATGAGAAAGATGGGCAAACAAAATATTTCACTGAAATTGTAGCTAACAATATGGTAATGTTAGACTCCAGAAATACGCAAAAAGAGCCTTCTGATAATTCGGGTCAGGCAACCGGAGCGGCAGAACCAGTGTCAACGATTAACAAACCGGAAGTTGACGATGCCGGTGGTGATGAAGATTTACCTTTTTAATTAACAAATTATAATTTGGAAACAGACCCGTTACTTAAATCTGCGATATTAGAAGGATGGAACATTCAATTTCATCCATTAACCTTAGGCATTACAATTTATATTGCAATTGTGTTACTTTTTTTATTAATCTCAGCTCTAATTAGCGGTTCTGAAGTAGCATATTTCTCGCTTAGCGCTTCCGACAAACACAAGCTGCAAAAGAAAAATAAAACCAATCAGACTGTACAAAAAAACCTGGAAAATCCAGAAAAACTTTTGGCCACAATACTTGTGGCCAATAATTTTGTAAATATTGGCATCATTATTTTAGCCACTTACATAACCGGTAATTTGGTGACCATACATAATTCGCAGGTTATCGAGTTTTTACTTCAGGTTGTGCTAATTACATTCTTCTTACTTCTTTTTGGTGAAATTTTCCCGAAAGTTTATGCTACTCATTATGCGTTAGGGTTTGCCAAATTTATGGCTTTCCCATTAAATACATTGGAAAAAATATTTCGCCCCATAAATTCCATATTAATTTATTCCACCTCATTTGTAAACAAGCGACTGCAAAAACATCGAAAAGAAATATCGATGTCAGAAATCTCACAGGCACTGGAATTAACTTCAGATAGGGAACTTTCTGAAGAAAAGGACATTTTGGAAGGTATTATAAAATTCGGCAATAAAAATGTGGAAGAAATAATGAAATCCAGGGTAGATGTGATTTCACTGGATATTAAAACAGGATTTTTAAAAGTTTTGCAAGTAATCAACGATTCCGGCTATTCACGTATTCCTGTTTACATCGATTCATTCGATAACATTAGTGGAATTCTTTATATTAAGGACATTTTACCACATAGCCATAAAGGAGATTCATTCAAATGGCAAACACTAATACGAGCACCTTTTCACGTTCCTGAAACAAAAAAAATTAATTCACTTTTAGAAGAATTTCAAAAAAGGAAGGTGCATCTGGCGGTCGTTGTAGATGAATATGGTGGAACTTCAGGAATTGTTACTCTGGAAGATATTCTGGAAGAGATTGTTGGCGACATCGTCGATGAATTCGACGAAGAAGAAAACTTCTTCTCAAAAATTAATGAAAATACTTATATTTTTGACGGCAAAGTTCTTTTGGGTGATTTTTATAAAGTGGTAGCATGCGACGATTCTATTTTTGATGAAGTAAAAGGTGATGCAGATACTTTGGCCGGTCTAATTCTGGAACTAAAAGGAGCCATTCCAATACTTCACGAAAAAGTAAGCTGTAAACATTTCAACTTTACTATAGAAGCGGTGGACAACCGCCGGATTAAACAAATTAAAGTTGAAATAAGAGCTGAATAAGATTAACAGTTTAATCGACATAAGTACAAAATATAACAATTTAACTATTCCGGAAATCAGCATTTTTTTATATTGCCAACAAATAATTAGAGGTTATTTTCGTTAAAAATCAAAATGAATTCGATGAGAATTAAATTACTATTTTTAGTTTTTATTCTTTCTCAAGTGGCGTGCAAAGAAAAATACACTCCAAAACCACGCGCATTTTTCCGGATAGAGTTTCCTCAAAAAGAATACCACTGGCTGGCAAACGAATTTCCATACAAATTTAAAATTCCAAATTATTCAAAGATTTCAGCCGACAAATATAATCCCGACCAACCCAATTGGATAAATATTACAGTTCCTGAAAATCGGGCTGAATTACATATCTCATATTATGATCTGGAAAATAAAACGCAATCGAATAAAACACAATTAGCTAATTTAATGGAAGAAAGCCGACGCCTGGCATACAAACATTCCATAAAAGCTGATGCCATTGAAGAACAGGTTTTTATGAATCCAGGTGAAAATGTTTTTGGATTGATTTATCGTATTAATGGAAATGCAGCATCGGCATTGCAATTTTTTTTAACCGACAGTACTAAACACTTTTTAAGAGGCGCATTTTATATTCGCGAAGTTCCAAACATCGATTCGATACAACCTGTTCTCGACTTTTTCGAACCAGACATTATTCGACTTATTGAAACCACAACCTGGAATTAATGCCAATTGTAGAAAGAATAAATACTAAAGTCGGAATTTTAGGGATCTGGAAATTATCTGAATCTGTACCCGATTTAATTTCAAAATTTAATTTTTCGGAAAAAGAAAAAGAAGAATTCAACAAAATCAGAGCCGATAAACGAAAAACAGAATACCTGGCCACCCGCCTTTTATTACGAAATTTATTAAACGAAAAATTTGAAATACAATACCTCGAATCGGGACAACCGATATTAAAGAACGTTCAGAAAAACGTAAGCATATCGCATTCAGCAAATTTTGCTGTAGTTTTACTTTCTGACCACAAAATTGGTGTCGACGTAGAAAACACACTTCGAAATATTGAAAAAATAGCAAATCGTTTTCTTCATGAACAAGAATTGGCACACCTGGAAAGTTTAAAAAATTCTCAGGCCGGAAAAATTTTATTTTGGAGCGCAAAAGAGGCCATTTTTAAATGTACAGAAAAACAAAACATTCAGTTTAACGAGCAGATATTTATACACGCTTTTGAAATAAAAAACGAAGGCCATTGTACAGGAACGTTAACTTCAAACAACACAAAAACAAACTATAATCTTTGGTATTTTTTTTACGAAAACAATGTTATCGTTTATTGTGTTGAATTAGTAAATTGAAGAACATGAAACGAGCATGTAAATGATTCCTCATTTAGGAGAATCATTATAAGCGAGTCACATCAAATACCGTTGAGAATTTAATATTACAATGAGATGAAACAAACTGCAAACCAGATAATAGTCATTTTTGGAGCTTCGGGCGATTTAACAAAAAGAAAATTAATTCCTGCACTCTACAATCTCTACACACAAAAATTGCTCCCCAACAAATTTGCCGTTTTGGGCGCATCGCGTACTTCATTAACCGATGATGAGTTTCGGAGAAAAGCAAAAGAATTTTTACCTGCAAATGAGAATGTAGAAGAATTCAAAAAAATGCTTTTCTATCAACCAGTTGTCACCAATGAAGCAAGTGATTTTATTCCACTAAAAAATCGCTTACAAGAAATTTGCTCCGATTTACAAATGGAAAAAAATTATGTTTTTTACCTTTCCACTCCCCCATCGCTATACGAAGTTATTCCCAGACTACTTTGGGAAAACGGATTAAGCAAATCGAAAAAATTCTTTAGAAGATTAATTGTTGAAAAACCTTTTGGAACAGATTTACATTCAGCAAAAAAACTAAATGTAAACCTATTAAATTACTTTAACGAAGAGCAAATTTATCGTATCGACCATTATTTGGGAAAAGAAACCGTTCAGAATATGTTGGTCTCACGTTTTACGAACGGTATTTTCGAACCACTTTGGAACCGCAATTATATTGAACGTATTGAAATAACTTCGGCTGAGA
>Ga0208648_1002632_pt1 | contig 12197 bp, 8 predicted proteins | sample AntAceMetag02UKL_FD_184772 | JGI IMG/M metagenome (GOLD analysis project Ga0208648, IMG submission 184772) | Saline lake microbial communities from Ace Lake, Antarctica - Antarctic Ace Lake Metagenome 02UKL (SPAdes) (version 2) | ecosystem: Environmental > Aquatic > Non-marine Saline and Alkaline...
TATCCTTTGGATGGTAAGCAAAAAAATGGTTTAGCCTTAAAATATCGGGTGCAGTTTAATTCGAAAATGATAGGTGCCGGAGTGGAGATTTGTTTGTAAATTAAGCCAAGCAAAAGTTATAGTGAAGTCATTTATTTTTTACGGCCTAAAACAATGCGATTATTACAGGTATAGTTTTTACAATATTGGCCGTTTGGCCGGTGGGGTGGGTTTTGTAGTGAAGAAATACCTTTGAATGGGAGGTTTTAACTCATTCATAATGCATTCAAGATGTTTTTAGCTTCCTCCCAATCTAACAACCTTTCAGGGTTATCTCTAACATTTTTGAAACGATCCATGACTAATTTCCGGTGTGCCTCAGGAATAACAAAATCGGTGCTTTCCTTTTTTGAAGCATAACCAAGCAAGCTTTTAATAGCATTAATCAGGTTAACATCACTTACCTGCTTAATTTGATTAATGATAATTTCTTTTTGGGCGACTACATCCATGTTAATTAGTTTAGAAGTTGTTCCATTCAAAATGGAATTGTAATGGACAAAGTCACTAAAAAAATCTTGTACGTAAATCTGTTGGAGGTTCAATTACCCCTCCGAAACAATCCCACCGGTCAACCTTAATAATTCTGTTTCAGTGTCGATGAGGTTGAAGATAGCTTCGAGGCGGCGGATGGAGGCGTTGAGGTAGCGCAACTGGATATCGCGGAAGTTAAATGAATTGATGGCGCCGGATTTGAATTTATCTTCAGAAATTTGGAGGTTCAACCCGGTGCTTTCCTGCGATGCTTCGGCCACCATCAGCAATTGCTTGCGGATATCAAATAAATCATATTGGGTTACCATTTGGTTGCTCAGTGCTTTTGTCATTTCCGAAACTGTGATCATGCCGATGTCTTCGCTGATCAATGCATTTTGCACTGCCCGACGGGTTGCCCCACCATTAAACAGATTGAAGCTTAAAGTGAAATTTGCATAATATCCAAACGAATACCTGGTGCTGGGATCTTCGCCTGCATATTTAAAACGGCTGTTGGCATAGTCGGCACCGGCGCCAAGGTAAATTCCCGGGTAGTAACCGCTTTTGGCAAGGTCTGTTGAGTTTTCCAAAATCTTCTGATTAACATACTGATTCTGCAAATTCTTGTTGTTCCCCAACATTTTACTCATCAAATCATCCAGTGTATAATCGTTAATATCAACAGTGAATTCGTCAGTAAGTTTAAATTGAACCGTTTGATCCACAGCCAAAAGAAGTTTCAATAAGAGCGTTGCATTTTGTAAATTCAGTTCCTGCGAAAGGTAATTTACTGAATCACTTAAAAAGGCATCTTTAGCTTGCAATACATCGTAAGTTACGGCACTACCAAATTGCTGCTTCACCTCCATGTACTCCATGCGGTCGCCCGATAGTTTTTTTACTTCTGTAAAAACATTTAGCTTTTCCTGCTGCAGTAAAATGTTGTAGTAGGACAGTATAATGCTTTGAACGGTATTTTCGATAACAACCGTTGACAGGCCTTCGGAAAGTTCTTCGAGGGACCGAAGGTTTTCCCTGGTAATCTTCACCCTGAAACCGTCAAAAATCGTAAAATTGAGATTCACCGCAGGAGAAATAAAATTGGCGTTTAATTTACTTCTTTCATCAGGATTAACCAGGCTTTGTGAATTATCGAAACTATTTCCCTGAACCGCCGTAAAGTCGATGGATGGATATCTTCCGGCAGCTCCCGGTGTATTGTTGTTTTGTGCAATTTTCAGGTTTTCTTCACTAATCCTTACCTGGTAATTGTTTTCGAGGCCAATGCTGATGGCATCCGACAGGCTCAGAAAAAGTGTATCTGAATCTTGCGCTTTCGCATTGAAGCTAAAAGTCAGGGCAAGTATTGTTATAGCCAAGGTCTTCATCCAAGTCTTCAATGTTAGCTGCTTGTATAGTATTATTTTCATTTTATCCCTAAGCTAAAATTACTAATCTAAAGTTTTTTTCATATGCTTAATCGCGGGCTCTACATCTTCCCTTGTAATTACTTTTGCCTCCCATTGTGAGCCACCATTGTACCACTTAAGGAAACCTTGCCATGACTTCCCAAAAGCAAATCTCAAATCATTTACAATTATAATTAGTACCGGGAAGAAGAAAAGGATAAAGGTTGTTCCGAATAAAACACCATAAGCCATGGTAACCGCCATGGGCCTTAGAAACTGAGCCTGGAAACTGCCTTCAAGAATAATAGGGTACAATCCCAAAACTGTGGTAAGTGATGTTAGCAGGATAGGCCTGAAACGGGCAATCCCTGCCTTGTATGCCGCATTGGTAACAGAGAGGCCTTCCTGCAAAAGTGAATTATACTTTGCCAGGAAAACAATGGCATCGTTAATTATAATACCGGATAAGGCTACCATTCCCCAGGCACTGAGCATCGAAACCGGAATGCCTTCGATGCCGTGCCCCCAGGTAGCACCAAGCCATGCCATGGGGATCATCATTAAAATAATAAATGCTTGCAAAACAGATTTAAAGTGCATCATAAGGATGAAAGTAATCAGGATAAATGCAATGATATATGCACTCATCAGGTCGTTCATCGATTCAGTACTATCGCGGCTTTGTCCCTGGTAATCTACTGTTACGCCCGGATAATTTGCTTTCAGGACGGGTGCAATATCTTTTTCGACGCGTTCGAGAATAGGAGGGACTGGTTCGTAAGGGTCAACAAGTTGGGCAGTGATTTTGATTTCTCTTTTACCATTGTACCTGTTGATGTTTACCGGGCCCCTTTCAATTTTATAACTGGCAATTTCATTCAGGGGATATTCACCAGCCATGGTTTTTATTTTCATTTGTTCGAGTTGGCCCAGGCTGATGCGGTCTTGTTTTGGGTAGCGAACCCAAACCCTGACCTCATCTTTTCCAACCTGCAAGCGTTGTGCCTGGCCACCGAAGAATCCCTGGCGCACCTGGTTTGCAATGTCAGCCCGTGTCAAGCCCAGGAAATATGCCGTGGGTTTCATCTCCAACTGCACTTCTCGTTTACCAATGGCATTGTTGTCAACAATATCACGCAACTGCGGAAACTCGTTCATCCCGTCAATAAGGGCAGTTTTTGCTTCTTCAAGTTCAACAAGGTTCCTGCCCAATAAGCTAATCGAGACAGGGTCACCAAATGTATTTCGGCCACTTACAACAAATTTTTCAGCTTCACTTACGGGGCCAATCTTTTCTCTAATCTTGTCTAAAATCACAAAACTCGAAATCGGGGCTCCTTCCATGTTTCTAAGTAAAACAAATATGCCACCGGCATGTGCACCAATTTCCCTTCCATCAAAGGCATTTCCAAGGCCCAAAAAAGTATAATCGACATAGTTTAGGGAGTCATCATATTCCTCCATTAATTCGGCATTGACCTCCCAGATGGCATCATCGAACCGTTCGAGGTATTCCAGGGTTTTGGCTTCTCCGGTACCGGGAGTAAATGCAAGGTTAACAGTGAACTGATCGAAAGGAATGGATGGAAAAAATGTAGCTTTGATAAGGTTTCCACCAAATAAGCCAAAGGTAATGATGATTAAGGCGATAGGCGTAATTAACATAACGTATTTCCATCGGATGACAAAGCGCATGATGCGGCCATATAACTTATCGCGAAGGAAGAAGATGGCTTTGTCGAGCTTTTGCCTTACTGCATGGGAGCGGCCTTCGCGGTGTTTTACTTTCAATACATGCTTGCTGCCCAGGTGGGCGGGCAGTACAAAAAATGCCTCGATCAATGAAACTGCAAGACTTACAATCACCACAAAACCCACATCATAGCTAAATTCCATATTTCCACTGAGGAACATTAATGGTGAAAATGCAATCATGGTTGTTGTTACAGAAGTTGCCACGGCCGGCAGCACTTCCATTGTCCCATCCAGGGCAGCCCGTTTCGGGCTTTTCCCCTTTTCGAAATGGGCATAAATATTTTCGGCAATCACAATTCCGTCATCCACTAAAATACCAATCACCAGTATCATCCCAAAAAGGGAGATCATGTTGATGGTGAGGCCCGAAAGATAGCCAATGATAAACATCCCTGCAAAAGAAGCCGGAATGCCAAATGCCACCCAAAAAGAAAGCCTCAGGCTGAGGAACATCCCAAGTGCTATCAATACCAAAAGTAATCCAATGCCCCCGTTTTTAAGAAGCAACATCAGGCGGCTGTTGAGCATTTGGAGGAAATTGTAGGTGATTATCAATTCGGCGTTATCGTGTGTGTTGTTAAAAACCTCAACGTAGTCTTCGAGGTAATGCACGATGGCTTGCAGGTCTTCTTCGGGCAGTTTTTGAATATTAAAAGAAACAGACTGCTGCCCGTTCATGGTGCTTAGTGAGGGTGTCTCCGAAAACTTCAGCTTTATATCTGCAATTTCGCGGAGGTAAAGCTTGCTGCCATCGCTGTTTCCGCGGATGATGATCTCACCCAATTTGGCGGGGTCAGTGGTTCTCGACCGGGAGCGGATAAGGATTTCTTCGGTGTTGGATCTGATCATACCTGCAGAAATATCCTGATTGTTGGCGCTAATGGCCCTGGCTATTTGATCGAATGTGAGCTTATACCTGAGCAGGTTTTCCTCCGTTACTTCAACGGAAATTTCGATTTGTGGGTAACCGCCAATTCCGAGTTGGGATATGACCCCGGATGTTAAGAGGTCGTCTTCAATTTCCTGGGCATAGTTTTTAAGGGTCAGCAGGTCAACGTCTCCCTTAAGTCCCATAAATGCTGCCATTGATACCGATCGCCGCTTGGCCACAATTGGCCGTTCGGCGGCAACCGGGAATGCACTAATGCCATCCACGGCATTTTTTACTTCGGCAAGTGTTTCATCAATATCATAATCACCAGTGGTTTCGATGGTAACGCTCGAGAAGTTTTCGGAAGAGGTGGATGTAATTCGTTTGATGCCCACGAGGCTTCTAATGGCCTCTTCAACCCTCGAGGTAACTCCTTCCTCCATTTCGATGGGTGATGCCCCGGGATAAAATACGCTTACACTGATAAACCGCTCGGACGATTCGGGGAAGAAAGACATCTTTAGCGAAAAAACAGACACTAAGCCTCCAACAATCAAGAGGGCTATGATCATATTGGCGTAAAAAGGGAACTTTATAAATGTACCGACAAGTTTTCTCATTTTCTATTATTAATGCATGAATGCATGAATGCTTGAATGTGTGAATATTTGAATGATAGAATGTTTGAATGCTAGAATCTTTGAATTATTGAATCATTGAATCTTTGAATGCTTAAATCTTTGAATTTCTGAATGTGTTTTCATCACTGCCTCATTTATTCATTTTATCATTGCCACATTTACTCATTTTATCATTTAATCATTGTCCCCTTGCCCCCGGGTTTCCACCAAAGTTCCTTCTCTCACATTGATCAAAGGCTCAACAACGATTTCTGTACCTTCCGAAATTCCATTAAAGATAAGGGTAGTCTGGTTTACCTTTTGGATATTGATTTGATGTTTCCTCAATGTGCTGTCAACAACAATAAAAACTTCGTCCTGGTTAAAGACTGCCTGCCTGGGGATTTCCATTGCGCTGGTAATAGCCCTTGTGTTAAACCGTGCAATAAGGTACATGCCGGCATATACCGGGTTTCCGCCCGAATTGTTGACCTGTACAAAAACACTGGCCGCTTGTGTGCTTGGATCAATAAATTTACTGATCCTGGCAACCTTACCCTGCCAGGTATGTGTGCGGGTTTCGTTTAAAACATCCACTTTATCCCCAATCGAAATCCAGGGCAATTCCTGCAAATCAATGGGTACTTCAAGTTCGAGTACATCGGTATCGATGATTTTGGCAATCCGTGTTCCGATATTTGCAATGCCACCAACCTGAAGGTAAACATCCATTATTGCCCCACCAAAAGGTGCATAAATGGAATGCTTTCTCAGCCTTTCTTCAGCAACTTCGATGGTGTAATATTGGTTAAGGATATCGCGGCTGGCCAGGAAAATCTTTAGTGATTTATCCTCAATGTCCGGCAGATCGGGCAGGGGTTTTTCTATTTGGATGGATTCGAAAAAACCAAGTACATTTTCGTATTGATCAGGATAATCAAATTTAATATCAGGGAGGGCGTTGGCCATGCTGTTCAGTAAACGGCTTTTACTGGCTTTTAAACTCAGCACCTGTTCTTCGTCATAAATTTTGCAAATCAGGTCACCCTTTTTAAATCCTTGTCCTTTTTTTAAAGCAATATTGCCGGGCAGGATTTTACCGGAAGCTTCCGAAATAACTTCAACTGTCTGGCTGGCCACAAGTCGTCCGGGGACTTCAATGGATGAATTGATTTTATCATAGCTGACCAATTCTGTGGCTACTTGTCTTATTATTTTGCTTTCGGGCGCGAATGTATTTTCAGGCTTCATCATGAAAAATTGCCAGGCCGCCAACAGTGCAAACGCCAGGATAAGAATGATAAAAACCCAGGTTAATAATTTCCGGTATTTCATTTTATTGAATGGTTTTTGAATAAAATATCTAAGTTTGATTTTGACATTAAAAGCTTGCGAAAATAAGCATTATCATTATATTGACTTACAGGCTAGTGATCTGATTTTGCAAATAGACAAAATAATTAATTACAAATTACCAATTGATGTATGTGGTTTTGTCGATAATAATGGCCGAATTAAATACTGTTGATTTGTGAGTTTTGTTTTAGTCGAGATTGTAAACACCTAATTATTTGCTACTTATTAATTAAATCAAATCAAATGATTTCGGCTATAGGCCCCCACTAACCTGCCTATCCGGCAAGGCTGGTTCCCTCTATCAAGGGGAAGAATGCTACCGCACTGGCTACTGCAGTCGCTTGTGCGGCTGGTCTCCCTTCCCCTCTCCGCCTGCCAAAACGAAGTGGCGGACAGGAAGGGGAAGGGGCGGGGATGGGGTCATAAAGATTTGGTAAATAATACATCCACCTAAATAGTGCCTGTCCATAAAGTCGATGCTTTTCAATAGCCCCCGTAGGGGGATTAATGAATTTAACAGAGCCTCCCCCTCCTTTTCATACCTTTAATTCAACCCCTGCCCTTCCCATGGGGATGCCAATGGCAAAAGGACAGGGCTATTGATAATTCAATAACCTTACTAAAAAGACAAACACTAAATAGTTACAATATTTTCTTTGATCGCTATTAAGCTGGAGCTTACTTATCCTTTTCAGGGAATTTGTAGAAGATCTTGCTCACTATTTTCCAGCCATCTTCAAACTTTAGTAAGGATAAATAGTCGATGTACTTTTTTTCTTTGCCAACAAAAAACTCAAGCTTTACTACAGCTGCGGTTCCTGTTATATCAACATCAAGGAATTCTACCGTAACTACATCGTCACCTTTTTTAGGATATTTTCCTTCGAGTTTTCCAAGCCTGGCATCTTCGGCCCAATTGTAAATGGGGTAACTCCACATGCTGTTTCCCTTGCCAATGCCCAGTAGGTTGAAACCTTCGTGAAAGCCCACGGCAATAGCCTTTTGGTCGGCGTTGTTTTGCAGCCCGTCAACATAAGCACTTTGGATTACTTTTTTAATGGCATCTTCATCGCCTCCACCTTTTTCTGATACTTGTGCCATCATGTTAAATGAGGCAAAAACAAGTGCTAAAACAATTACTGTTACTTTTTTCATAATGCTATTTTATTAATGATTAAGTTTAAATTGTGACGATTTAGTGTTGTAGTTTTTTTTTACTTGTTCAATATGCTATAAAATTCTTTCAATTCTTGCTTTCGGTCGTTAGCAAGTCCGTGCCATCTTATGCCTTGTATAGCTCCTTCAAGCGCATAAAGCATATTAATACAGGCACCACTGTTATCTATTGTTGAAATTTTGATTATTGCATTCTCACTTCCAATTTGTTTTAATTCTTGCTCATTTCTTATTCCAATCATTTCTAATTTGTTGGCGAGCGTTTTTCCAATATTCGGTAAGTCAGTCAATTGTTTCATTTCCTAATTTTGAAATTGCAATACAAAAAAAGCAAACTGTATCCCGTCATAAAGTCCGTGAGAAATGATTAACGGTAATAACCTGCGATATTTATAAAAGTAAAAACTCATAATTACACTTTTAAGCCCAATGGAAATTATTCCGGCAGTCCCTTGATATAAATGTGCTAACCCGATTAAGGTAGAAGCTAAAAAGATTACGGCAATATGCCAATTCTTGTTGTCATTTACATTCCATAAGCATTTCAATAAAAACACTCTTGACAATTCTTCAAAAAGTGCAATACCAATCCATAAAACCGGTCCAAACCAAATAATCATTAGCAAGGGACTATTTGCCAAATCTATCATTGTATCAATCAATTCAGTATTTGGCGGGTTATGATTTGGAATCCATTGATAAAGAGTTGCCCTTTCTAAAAAGAACATTGCAAAATATATAACAGTTAAACCTAAACCAATTAAGGCATCCCAATACCAGGTTCCTTTACCAGAATTAAAGGTTTCTTTAAATGTGTCCTTTATCAAATATTTGTTAAGTGCTAAAATCAGGATACTTATACCACCGCCAACAATCAATGGATAAACTGTCATATCAGTTGTCGAGAAATTTTCAGTTTGTGTCAGTCTATACCAAATCATTATAATATTGACTGGTAAAATAGCAATGCTAATTGCTAAAATATTTCGAAACGTTTTATTCATAATTCTGGATTTTTTAATGCCCTACAACTAGGTCATTACAAGCCCCTATTCATATTTAATTGCGTCCACCGGGTTAGCCATTGCAACTTTAAGCGAGTGGAAACTGATGGTGATAATGCTGATGGCCAATGCCAGCAAGCCAGCCAGTAAAATCGAGCCGAGGGAAATTGAAATGTGGTAAACAAAATTGGACGATAACCAATTGTCGAGCTGCCACCATGCTACCGGGATAGCAATTACAAACGCGATAATTATCAAGAGTACAAATTCCCTGTATAACAGCCCAAGAATATTATAAAGCCTGGCACCCATTACTTTTCTTATGCCGATTTCTTTGGTTTTTTGTTCGGCAACAAACGACGATAATCCCAGCAAGCCCAGCAATGCGATGAAAATCGTCAGTAATGTGGCAATGGTAAATATGGCCCCGATCTTTGCTTCCGACTGGTACATTTCGTCCCAGGTTTCGGTGAGCATCGCGTAATCGAAAGGCCGGCTTGCGCCAAATGCATTCCACTTATCTTCGATGTATTGCCTGGTTTCACCAAAGTTCTCAGGGCTTATCCGCAGCGAAAGGTACCTTTTGTCGTACTCAGAAAGAAACATCATGAATGGCACCACTTTGTTGTGCAGTGAATTGAAATGAAAATCTTTTACCACACCAATTACCTTCAGTATCCTGCCCCCGGAGCCATCTAAATCAAAGCCCCAATGGATTTTTTTCCCGATTGGGTTATCCTCCCAGCCATAGGCTTTTACTGTGGTTTCGTTCACAATCACTGCCTCTTCAGCATCAGTTCCCATCTCTTTGTCAAAATTTCTGCCTGTAATCAGCTCCATGCCATAAGTGTCAATAAAGTCGTGGTCAACCAGCGCGAGGATCATCGAGTCGTCCACCATCGCAGTATCTTTCTCAACTTTCACAACTTGTATCCAACTGTTGTCTCCCGGTATTCCTGTGGAATTTGCTGCTGCTAAAATGTTGGTATGGTTGAGCAATTCCTCCTTAAATGGTTCAACTTTACTTCTGAAAGCAGAATCCTGAAGTTGTAGGATTACGATGTTGTCTTTGATAAACCCGAGGTCTTTATCGCGCAAAAAGCGAAGCTGGCCCGAAACCACCACTGTTCCAATAATCATGGCAATGGCAATGGCAAACTGAATAACAACAAGTACACGCCTCAGTGTTCCGCCTGATTTACCCTTGCCTGTGCTGCTTCCTTTTATAACAGAAACCGGCCTGAACGAAGACAGGAAAAACGCAGGATAGCTACCGGATGCCAATCCTATAATGATAGTAACCAGCAAAATGACAAGGAATAATCCCGGCTGTAACAGCGGGTTAAAAATGATTTGTTTACCTGAAAAAGTATTAAAATCGGGGAGCAGCATATAAACCAACAGCAGGGCGATAACAAGCCCGATAAAGGCCATTAGTACTGATTCACTGAGGAATTGGCCAATAAGCTGATTTCGGTATGCACCGGCAACTTTTCGGATGCCAACTTCGCGTGCACGTTTAACCGAACGGGCGGTGGCCATGTTCATATAATTTATCGATGCAATTATCAGGATAAACAACGCAATGGCAGCAAAAATATAGATGTAGGCCATATTCCCTTTTGGCTGATCTGATCCGATATTTCCTGAAAAATGTGTTTCAGTCAAAGGAGTTGACATCAAGTCGAAACTTGCATTGATCTGGTCACCTACCGACTTCATATACTTCTCATAAAAACCCGGGAACTTTTCATGGATACTCTGCATGGTCGTATTTTCGTTGAGGAGCAGGTAGGTATAAACCCCGATATTCCAGAACTGACCGGGTTCCATGCTATTGAAATTTTCTTCACCACGTAATGCCGACAATGTTGTTAACGATAGCAATGCCTCGTAACGCAAATGCGATGATGTTGGCAAATCTTCCATAACACCGGTAACCTTGTATTTCCGTCCGCTGCCCGATTCCAGGATTTCGCCCATGGGATTGGCTTCATCAAAATACCTCCTGGCTGTCGATTGGTCGATAACGATGGAATTAGGCTCCACAAGGCAGGTGTTTGGATTGCCCATTAGCAAATTGTGGGTGAAAATCCCGAAGGCCGTGGAATCTGTAAAGTAGAACCTTTCCTCGTAAAACTCTTTATCGCCATATTTAAAAAGCACATTCCCAATATCCGTAAACCGGCACATCTCTTCCACTTCAGGGTATTCCAGCTTTAAGGCAGGCCCCATTGGTGTTGGAACAATGGCAAAAGTTTCGTGCTTGCCCGAGATGTTAAAATTCGATTCCACCCGATAAATACGCGAACCGTTTTCGTGGTATTTGTCGTACGACAATTCATCCTGAACATAAAGAAAGATGAAAATAAAAGCTGCGATACCAATAGCAAGCCCCAAAATATTCAGGAAGGAATAAAATTTATTCTTTGTAATATTTCGCAGGGCACTGGTTAAGTAATTTTTGATCATATCAAATGGGTGTTGATAATAAATTGTATTCAGAAAATACTGATTAAGAGTGTCTGTCCATAACGTCGATATCTTTCGTGATTGAAGCTCAAATTTCTAAAATCAAAATCCAAAACAAATTCAAATAATAAAATCCGAATTTCAAAATACATATTCATACCATCCATTGCATCCCTTGAATAGCTATGATATAGTTGTTTATCAAGTGTTAATGTTTTAATTATTTAACTTTTGAATATTTGATATTATTTTGAGTTTAGAGCTTGGGATTTTGGATTTCGTCCTCACGTTGAAATAAAAAAATTAGTTTAAAGACAGTCATTAATTAAAAGTAAGGAAAAGGAAATGGGGTTACAGCGCAAATTGCTCTTTAATATTCTCGGTAACGATCTGTCCATCGAATAAGCGAACGATACGGTGGCTGTATTCAGCATCTCTTTGCGAGTGTGTTACCATGATGATGGTTGTGCCATTTTTGTTCAATTGGTCAAGCAGGTTCATCACTTCTTCACCATGTGCCGAATCCAGGTTCCCTGTAGGCTCATCGGCAAGGATCAGTTTTGGATTGGCTACTACGGCACGTGCAACGGCAACTCTTTGTTGTTGACCGCCCGAAAGTTGCAGGGGGAAGTGCTTCTTGCGGTGGATAATTTGCATTTGTTCCAGCGCTGCTTCCACTTTTTGTTTCCTTTCGCTGGATTTATAGCCCAGGTAAATCAATGGGAGTTCAACGTTTTCGTAAACATTGAGTTCATCAATCAAATTAAAATTCTGGAACACAAAACCAATGTTGTGCTTACGGAGTCCTGCACGTTGTTTTTCGGAGTTGCCGGCTACTTCGTTGCCAAGGAAAAAGTACTCTCCGCCGGTGGGGTTATCGAGGAGGCCAAGAATATTCAGTAGCGTGGATTTTCCACATCCTGACGGGCCCATAACACCAACAAATTCTCCCTCTTTTACTTCAAATGAAACTTTGTTTAAAGCTGTGGTTTCTACTTCATCTGTGCGAAAAACTTTG
>Ga0208648_1002633_pt1 | contig 12194 bp, 10 predicted proteins | sample AntAceMetag02UKL_FD_184772 | JGI IMG/M metagenome (GOLD analysis project Ga0208648, IMG submission 184772) | Saline lake microbial communities from Ace Lake, Antarctica - Antarctic Ace Lake Metagenome 02UKL (SPAdes) (version 2) | ecosystem: Environmental > Aquatic > Non-marine Saline and...
TTATTAATTATTTTTTCACGGACACCATACACGGAATTATAATTTATTTGCAAAATATGATACTAAATGCTATAAAATTATTTCTATATTTTAATTATAATAAATCGTCTTGAGCGGTTTAAACCACGATCGCAGTATACAAACCACAATTATTTTAACAGGTTACATGATTTTTCATCCCTTAATGTAACTCAAAGGGCGGAGCTGTAAAAAATTTCGGTTCCTCTACAAATATTTGTTTTATATGCTAAAAATCAAGTGAAGCAAATCTTTAAACATACCTTTTATCATGTGGTACAATCGGCAAAAAAACATTTAATTATTGAATAAAAATGGGCCAGCATTTCAAACAAAACATATGTGACAAAGCAGAAAGATCACAAAATAAAAAAAAAATTGTCATGGCCTGCACTCAGCCTTACTGGTCTGTTCTTCAGGTCGGCAGCCAGCATCTGGCCAGACAGTTTGCAAAAAATGGCTGGGATGTCCATTATATATCAGCACCAATCACCCCTCTTCATCTAGCCGGTCTTTTAAATTTCAAAAATGAACTAGCCAAACGTTTCAAGTCTGCTTTTAATAAGCCATTAATCCATGAAGGGGGCAACATCCACTCCTATATACCTTTTTCCCTGTTAGCCCCGGCAGGCTATCCCCTGCTCCGTGACAGAATAGTCACCCACTTCTGGCAGCAAACTATGATCCCGACTCTCAAAAGTCTTAAAAACCACATATCTTCACACGGCATTGACCTGCTATACATTGACAACCTATCCTACCATTTTCTTCTGGATAAATTTTCATATGTAAAAAGCATATTCAGAGTCATGGACATACACGAAGGCTTTCCGGGATGGAAAGGCAAAGCCCGGAAACTGGCCGTAAAAATTACAGAAAAGGTCGACCTTACCGTGTATTCCGCCCAAAGCTTAAAAAACTATGTGGATAGCCTCAACCCCCGCAAATCAGCTTTTATACCCAACGGTGTAGATAACGAACTTTTCACTAAAACAGACCGTGCTCAGCAAAGCTATGATAATCGTGAAAAGCTCTCGAAAGTCCTTCCACAAAATCTCTTAAATTCAGCTGAAGATGATAATCCATTAATACTAAAACATACACATAGACATCCCCTGCTTCAACACATTAAAAATCCCATTATCCTGTACACCGGTATGATTGATTCAAGGTTGGATATTCATTTAATCCGTTCTGCAGCGCAAAAACTTTCAGGGGTAACATTCGTATTCTCAGGAATAATTGAACACTCAAAACTTCTTAAAGATTTGCCGAAAAATATCTATTTCACCGGGCCGGTAGCTCATAAAGAACTCCCATTTCTAATGAAAGATGCTGTTGCCGGTATAATCCCCTTTGATGTAAAAAACAGGATGTCCCTTATTCAAGGGATAAGACCATTAAAATTACTGGAATATATGGCAGCAGGACTACCTGTTATAACAGCTCCCTGGCCAGAACTGGAAAACATGAACAGCCCTGCATGGATTTACAACAATGAACAGGATTTTATTGACCTTGTTAACAAGGCTGTTTACACACAGAAGAATAACAGTAAGGCCAAAGACTATGCTGCACAGAACGACTGGAAACATTCTTACAACCTGATACTTAATGCATTATAGACCCCTATGCCCTATGCCCTATGCCCTATGCCCTATGCCCTATGCCCTATGCTCCATGCCCTATGCTCTATGCTCTATGCTCTATGCTCTATGCCCTATGCTCCATGCTCTATGCTCCAGGCTCCATGCCCTATGCTCCATGCTCTATACATACACACAACTTCAAATCAAAAAATAAAAGTTATTTTCACTACAGACAAAAGGTAAATGGAACAAATGGAAAATAAAAACCAGTGCCTAATTATTCTGGGTACACCAAGAAGCGGTAACTCAGTCCTGGCAGGCTGTTTAAAACTTCTGGGTGCCGATCCGGGGAAAAATATCATCTTCCCAGACAAACAAAATGGAGACGGGAGATTTGAAAACAATGATTTAATTCTGGCACATAATATCCTGCTTCGTGATCTAGCCTGTAAAGAGGATATGATTGGCGGACTTCCAAAGGGATGGCAATCATCCAGGGCAGCAGATAATGCTAAACTTAAAATTCGCTCCATACTCGAAAACAACTTTTCTTCAGACAGTATGTTGCTGGTAAAAGACCCCCGTATCTGCAGGTTTTTACCCCTCTGGCTTTCCCTTCTTGAAGAGATGGAAATAAAGCCCGGTCTTATTTTAAATCTGCGTCATCCTCTGGAAAATGCAAGGTCATTTGCCGCAAATAATAATTTCAATATCAGGCAGGCATTTTTACTCTGGTTTTCCCATTACAGGGAGGCCTTTAGCGCAAGCTATGGCATATCAAATACTGTCATCACCTTTGATCAACTTCTAGCCGATCCGGTCTTTACCTTGAAAAATATCAGCGATAACCTTGATATCGAGTATCCGGACTCTCTTGAAAGCAGATATATGGATATTCTAAACTTTGTCCGTCCCGAGATGAAGCATCATCATAGTGGGCAGTCTTCAAAGGAAGAAGAATCGCAATTTGATCACTTTATTAACCTTTATGAACAGGTTCGCCTTTTATGCATAAAACAGACAGCGCAGCTGACTGCTAATACCGACAAAAAAGAAGATGTGTTGAAAAACAAACAGAATATGCTTCCAAATGTTTTACAGCATTTTTCTTCAGAAAATGCAATTTCAAATATCGAAAATTCTCCCAGGGAAAAAGCCTCACAAGTATCAAATAATTTGTTCAACGATATTTTGCTACTTATCGGTGAGCATGAAAGAGAACAGCACAGCCAGATAATTAAGCGAGAGCGCATACTGTTGTCAGGCACAGACCTTAAGTCCCCCCTGTTTGCCCAGGTTTATTTTCCCCAGGATCAGGAGAAAATTTTTACAGAAGAAAAATCTCAAAAAATTCTATTAGCACCTGCTGAATGGCAGGAGATTACTATTCCCTTACCGGATTCAACACTTATCAGATCAAAAGGCTTAAGACTTAAACCTTTAAACATTAGAGGAATTGTACATATTTCAGGTATCCGGCTGATGAATCCGGCCACAGATAATGATGTTTTAAAAATAGAAACAACTGAACAGTTTAGACTTCTTAAGATTGAAGGAGATGCGTTTAAGCTTCCGGGAAAAGATATTTTATCAATATTTGTATACAATTTTAATCCCCGGATAATTATACCACCCAGTCCCGATTTGCCTGACTGTCCTCTTGAGATAAGAATATGGATCAAGGTACAGACTAATCAGGAAGAGATGAAAACTATCTGGAAACAATCTCAAGAGTCCCTTTTAAACCTTAGAAACACAAGAGCAAAGATACAGGAAGAGCTGGAATTATCCCGTTCAGATCTGGAATCCGCACAAAAAGCTCAAAATGATTTGCAATCATCAAAGACTAAAATTGAGGCAGACCTAGCATCCATACAGAATGAACTTGAAACATCAAGTAATGAACTACAATCTGAACGTAAGTCCCGTGAAGAACTAAATTCTTCTAAAACCAAACTAGAAGCGGACCTTGCATCCATACAGAATGAACTTGAAACATCAAGTAATGAACTACAATCTGAACGTAAATCACGTGAAGAACTAAATTCTTCTAAAACCAAACTTGAGGCCGACCTTGCATCCATACAGAATGAACTTGAAACATCAAGTAATGAACTACAATCTGAACGTAAGTCCCGTGAAGAACTAAATTCTTCTAAAACCAAACTAGAGACAGACCTTACATCAATACAAAATGAACTTGAAACATCAAGTAATGAACTACAATCTGAACGTAAATCACGTGAGATACTAAATTCTTCTAAAACCAAACTAGAGACAGACCTTACATCAATACAGAATAAACTTCTGTCATCATCCACAGAACTTGCATCTGAACGTAAATCACGTGAAGAACTAAATTCTTCTAAAACCAAACTTGAGACCGACCTTGCATCCATACAGAATGAACTCGAAACATCAAGTAATGAACTACAATCTGAACGTAAGTCCCGTGAAGAGCTGGAAACGACCAAAGCCATTTTAGAGAATGACCTTATCTCAACACAGGAAGTTCTGGAAATATCTTTCACAGACATGGACTCATTATATAAAACACGGGAGGAACTGGAATCGTCAAAAGCAGGACTTGAGTCTGACCTTGCATCCGTACGGGAGGCTCTTGAATCTTCACGCAATGATCTAACATCCGAACAAATGTCGCGTAAAGAGCTGGAATCAGCCAACGCCTCATTTGAGTCAAAGTTAAAAAAGGTTGAAGCACAGAACTCAGGTGTTCGTGAAGACTTATCCGGCACTCAGTCTCAGCTTCAGCAGGCACAAAACCAGATTCATCAATTAAATACAAAAAATTCAGAACTGGAATCAGCCAACACCTCATTTGAGTCAAAGTTAAAAGAGGTTGAAGCACAGAACTCAGGCGTTCGTGAAGACTTATCCGGTACTCAGTCTCAGCTTCAGCAGGCAAAAAACCAGAACCATCAATTAAACACAAAAAACTCAGAACTCTTAAACCGTCAGCAAAAACACCTTGAAAATATCGATCAAACCAATAAATGGTTGTCACAACTTCAAAATGATTTTGATGGACTGCTTGATTCAAAAAGGTGGAAAGCTGGCAATTTCCTGATCAGGATGCTTGAAATTATTTTACTACGCAAAAAGCAGCCCCTAGCCATCAATCACATGCAGCAGATCTTTGACACTTTCAATTCAACCGGAGTCCAAAAACAGAATGTACCTTCAAGCCGTCAGGCAGTTGAACCCGGTAAAAAAGGATTTGAGCTCACATATCCGGCAACAGAAGACAGCCTGATGCGGCAGCTGGAAAATGATCTTACACAACTTTCAAACTCTGCCAGATGGAAAGTGGGCCATGTTGTGATCCGGCTGGTTGAAACAATGCTTTTTCGCGGAAAGACCCGCCTGGCAATGGACCATATGCAGGACATCTTCAAAGAGTATAAAAGCATCACCTCAACCTGGTCAAATATTTCTCCGGAAATGACACAGCGATGGAAGCGCAATCTGGAATCCGATTTACAGGATCTAATAGCATCTAAACGCTGGAAGGTGGGCAACGGCCTGATCAGACTGCTGGAAATCATTTTAATGCGTAAAAAACAGCCCCTGGCCATTGATCATATGCTGGCGTTATTTAAACAATACGACCAAGGTTTAAAGGACGAAGAACATAATCTTTGGGATGAAGATCCGGTTCAGGAAAATTATTATCAGCCTGAGCCTGTTATTTCTCAGGAGATGGCCCCTATTGTTCAGACTGAAATCTCAGAGCCTTTACCACAGCAGGTAAATTCTTCTCCTGAATTAAATGTACTGCTTGTATCCCACTCCCGGATAAACAGCAACAGCGGCTATCATGTGAAACACTACGCAGAAATGCTTAACCAACAGGAAGTGTCCTGTATCGTAGCCGTACCAGAAATGGAAAATGGAGATAATCCTCAAGACAAACCATATCAAGTCTACACATACGATGAATGCGGCAATACCCTGCCCTTCCCAAACAAAAAAGGGCCCGACATCGTTCATGCCTGGACACCCAGAGAACATGTGAGAAAATTTTGTCAGGATCTGGAAAAGAGCTATTCATTCAAAACCATCATCCATTTAGAAGACAATGAAGAATACCTCACCGAAAACACCCTCAGTAAGCCATATAATGAATTAAAAAAGCTGTCTTTGAGTAAACTAGATTCATTAATACCGGACAACCGATTTCATCCGGTAAGAGGCTGGAAATGGCTGAAAAAAGCTGACGGACTTACCCTGATCATTGAAACTCTGCAACGATTCAATCCGAACGGCCTGCCGTCAACAATCCTGCCGGCACCTGTAGACGAACGGTTATTTTACCCCAGGCCGATTAATCATAAACTCCGCAAACGTTTAAATATCCCCACAGATCATATCGTCCTATGTTATACAGGAGATGTCCGTACACCCAAAAAACAGGGAGTTCTTGAACTCTACAAAGCCGTTGAACAGCTCAACCAACAAGGTTACCCCGCTACCCTGATCCGCACCGGAACCAATTTTGTACCGCTAGACTTAGACGAATCCCGGTATCAGGATTTTGAAAGAAACTGGGATGGGTATCCCGTCATGAAGTAGCAGATATTATGGCAGCAGCAGACATTCTGATACAACCCGGTTGGCCCGGGCCTTTTGATGATGAACGCCTGCCTGCAAAACTGCCGGAATACTTTGCCATGGGCCGTCCCGTTATCCTGCCCAAAACTAACCTGGGGTTAAAAGTTAAACATTTAAAAGATGGGTATATTCTGGATAAAGCAGATGGGAAAAATATTGCTGACGCAGTAATTGAAATATATAAAAGCAACTCTTTACCTGGGATACTTGCCACCGGTGGATTGGAATTTTACAAATGTTGTCTAACACCCTACAAAACAAAGCAACTCTTAAAAAACTTTTATTTATCACTAAATTAATCAGGCCATAAACAAATGAAAATAACTGCTTTATTACCTATGAAGGGTCACTCAGAGAGAGTCAAAAATAAAAACATGCGGCTTTTTAATGGACAGCCGCTCTACCACCAAATCGCTAGAGTTCTACAGGAATCTCCAGTTGTCGATTCTATCTTAATAAATACTGACAGTAAAATAATTGCCGAAGATGCGGCTAAATATTTTTCAAAGATCAGAATCATCAATAGGCCTGAAAAGCTTAAGGGAGATATGGTCCCGATGAATGAAATCATTAAATATGACCTGTCTGTTTGCGATAGTGACCATTTTCTTCAGACCCACAGCACTAATCCATTGTTAAAAAAAGAAACACTGGAAAGGGCTATTAAAGACTATTTCAATAGTCTTGGCAGTTATGATTCAATCTTTTCAGTAACAAAACTTCAGACCCGTTTATACAATCAATCAGGAGAACCGGTCAACCACGACCCCCGTGAACTTTTAAGAACCCAGGATCTGCCTCCATTATTTGAAGAAAATTCTAATATGTTTATTTTTTCAAAGGATTCATTCTATTCAGCAGGCAACAAAAGAATAGGCGAAAAACCAAAAATGTTTACCATGGATAAGCTTGAAGCAATTGATATAGATGAAGAAAAAGATTTCATCCTGGCTGAGACTTTAATGAAAATAAGACAAAAATAATAATACCCTGCAATCCTACCGAAGGAGTAAAGAAAATGAATTTAAAAGATCGGCTTAATAAGCATGAAAACACAAAAGGATCATGGATAACTATCGGTAGCCCAAGTGTTGCTGAAATAATGACACAGGCTGGATTTGACTGGCTTGTGGTGGACATGGAACACAGCGCGATCAGCTTAATAAGCATGAAAACACAAAAGGATCATGGATAACTATCGGTAGCCCAAGTGTTGCTGAAATAATGACACAGGCTGGATTTGACTGGCTTGTGGTGGACATGGAACACAGCGCGATTAGCTTAAAACAGGCTCAGGATCTCATCCGCACAATTGAACTTGGCGGAACAACTCCCCTGGTAAGGGTTGGCCATAACGATCCAAATTTAATTAAACGTGTTATGGATGCTGGCTCACACGGCGTTGTTGTTCCCATGATAAACTCAAAGGCTGAAGCCGAGCAGGCAGTTGCCTCAGTAAAGTATCCGCCCAAAGGATTTCGCGGTGTTGGCCTGGCAAGAGCTCAGCAATACGGTGCTGATTTTGAAAACTACCGAAAATGGAATCAGGACAACAGCATTGTTATTGTCCAGATAGAACATATCAAAGCTGTTGAAAACCTTGAGGAAATTTTAGATGTTCCTGAAGTTGACGGATTTATTATCGGCCCCTATGATCTTTCAGGGTCACTGGGTGTCCCCGGACAGTTTGATCACCCTGAGGTTATAAAAGCTCTCCAAAGAGTCAAAAAAATTGCCAAAGAAAAAAATGCGCTGTCAGGATTTCATGTTATAGAGCCAGACCCCGTGCAGGTATTAGAAAAAGAGAAAGAAGGATACAAGTTCATTGCTGTCAGCCTTGACATCCTGTATCTGGGCAATTCCTGCAGGCAGACTTTAAAGATGTGCCAATCAAATGGAGGAAAAAATGCTTAAGGTTCTCATAACAACCTCATCCTTCGGAAAAATCGATTCTACGCCCCTGGACAAACTCAAGACAAACGGACTTGATGTGGTCATGAACCCTTTCGGTCGTAAGCTTACAGAAAGTGAGGTTCTAAACCTGATTGAAGAACATAGACCCAGTGCCTTGCTGGCCGGTGTTGAACCGCTCACAGCCGCTGTCCTTCAAACCGGTTCACCGGACCTAAAAACAATTGCCCGATGCGGTATCGGCATAGATTCAGTAGATCTAGAAGCTGCTCAAAATCTTAATATTTCTGTTACTAATACGCCTGACGCACCAACCATACCAGTGGCAGAGCTTACCATGGGGTTGATCCTCGGCTTACTGCGAAAGATTCATATTACTGATGCCGGCATACGCAACGACAAATGGATCAGGCCCATGGGGAATGTCCTACACGGAAAAACAGTCGGAATCATTGGATGCGGCCGAATCGGATCACGCCTTGCCAGGATGCTTCAGGGTTTTGAGTGTGCTATTCTTGTCTCAGATCCAACCTCTCCACAACATGAACATTTTTTAACAACAGAGCTGAATCACCTTTTATCAGAATCCGACATCATCAGTCTACACCTGCCTTATTCTGAAGAAACAAAACATTTCATAAGTACCAAACACTTAGCACAAATGAAAAAAGGAAGTTTTTTAATCAATGCTTCACGAGGAGGTTTAGTTGATGAAAATGCTCTACTTCATTCACTCCAAAACGGACATCTCGCCGGAGCAGCCCTTGACTGTTTTGAACAGGAACCATATCAGGGCCCGCTTAAGGAGTTAGACAATGTTCTCCTTACTGCACACATTGGCTCCTATGCCCAGGAGGGCAGAATTATGATGGAGACCCAGGCTGTAGAAAACATAATTTATGAATTAAAAGATCACGGAGAAATATCATGAAAGTCCTTGTCACTGGCGGTTCAGGTTTCCTTGGCAGCCATGTAGCCGATGCCCTAAGCAATGCAGGTCACAGCGTAACCATTTTTGACATCCGTAAATCTCCTTACCTGAGCGATAATCAGAAAATGGTTATTGGTGATTTAATGAACACCACTCAGGTCGAAGAACAATTACAGGGCATAGATGTGGTCTATCACCTGGCCGGAATTGCAGATATTGATGAATGCAAGGTACGTCCGGTGGATACTGCACGAATAAATATCCTTGGAACTGTTCAGCTACTGGAAGCCTGCCATAAAGCAGCTATAAAGCGTTTTGTATTTGCCAGTTCCGCTTATGTTTTCAGCAATGCAGGTTCCTTTTATCGCTCTAGCAAGCATGCCTGTGAATCATTCATCGAAGATTATTCCGAAATGTATGACCTCAAGTACACATGCTTGCGATATGGTTCTCTTTATGGTCCCAGAGCTGATGAACACAACAGCATATACAACCTTATTAGCCAGGCTGTTAAAGAAGGTAAAATTATTTATCATGGCACTGGCGAAGAGCAGCGTGAATTTATACATGTTCAGGATGCAGCTCAAAACAGCGTCAAGATACTTGAACCTGAATATGAAAACACCTATATCACACTGACCGGCAAGGAAAAAATGCCTTATTCAGACTTACTGGAGATGATAAAAGAAATGTTAGATAACAGAATCTCCATTAAGATCGTCCCGTCCACCCGAAAAGCGCACTACAAAATCACGCCCTATAATTTCAACCCCAAACTGGGCATGAAACTTGTCAATAATCCTCATGTTGACATGGGTCAAGGACTACTGCAATGTATTGCCGAACTTTTTGAAAAACTACACTCAGAAAAATCATCTGATCTTGGTATCTTTGTAAATAATCATAAAAATAACGGACTTTAATGAACTAAAGGTAAAGAAATGAAATGGCAAGCGATTTTTTTTGACTTTGATGGCGTTATCCTCGACTCTGTAGACGTCAAGACGAAGGCATTTGCAAAAATGTTCAGCTCCTACGGCCCGGAAATAGAAAAAAAAGTTGTCGAATATCATATGATAAATGGCGGTGTTTCCAGATTTGAGAAGTTTAAATATTATTACAAACACCTTATTCACAAACCCATCACTGAAAAAATCCTAAAGGATCTTGGCAATAATTTTAAAAAACTGGCATTGGAAGGTGTTCTGGCTGCCCCCTTTATTGAGGGTACCCTTGAATCCCTGGAAAAGTTAAAAAAATACGGTATTCCTGCATTTGTAGCTACCGGTGCTCCGGATGAGGAAATAAAAGATATTGTAAAAAAAAGAAACCTCACTAGCTATTTCCTGGAAATCCACGGTTCACCTCGTAAAAAAAGAGAGATCGTAAATGATATTGCAAATCGCCATGGCTACGACCTCACCAAATGCCTTTTTATTGGTGATGCCATGACAGATTATGAAGAGGCTCAGGCATGCGGAACTCAATTTTTTGGCATTGTTAAGTCCTTGGATAAATCTCCGTTTCCGGAATCAACATCAATCTCAGTAAAATGCAGACTAATGAGTCTAGCTTAACTTTATTTAAAACAAAACACACCTTCCCAGCTCATACACCGTAACTTTTAATTTTTAAATTTTACCGTCATGTTTTTTTCTTCCTTTAAATACTTTGCTTTTCTTTTCATCGTCTATTCGATCTTCACTTTCCTGAAGTGGTGTTTTGGGACGTCTTATTTTCGAATGAGCACCATGAGTGATAAACTTAAAAGTCTCATTCTGTTTTCTGTACTTCTTTTTTCATCTGCATATTTTTATATATCCTGGTCATTACGCTATTTTTTTCTGATTGCGGGAAGCATTTTATTTAATTACCTGATAGGCTTAACAATAGAAAAGTTAACACAGTATCGGAGAACAGTTCTCTTTATAGGCATTTTTGTCAACGTATTAGTACTCTTTTATTATAAATATCTATTTTTTGTTCTTGGTAATATAGATCTAGTATTTGGAACAGAATTTTGTATCGAAAAGATCATCTTACCATTAGCCATAAGTTTTTTCACTTTTCAACAAATAGCTTATATCTCCGACTGTTACATGGAACGAATGCGCCCTGAAACTTCTTTGCTTAAATATGCTTTGTTTGTTATGTTTTTCCCCAAACTAGTCTCAGGTCCAATTGTAAACTTTCAGAAAATGCGGGATCAATTCGACGGGCTACTTTGTCAAAAAACTGATTACGAGTATCTGGTTCGCGGCATATTCCGGTTAACCATTGGTCTTTTTAAAAAAGTTGTCATAGCCGATACCCTGGCCCTCATTGTACAGCAAGGTTATGCTGACGGGGCAACCCTCAACTTACCCGTTTCTGCTATTTCAACATTTGGCTACGCTCTTCAGCTATATTTCGATTTTTCAGGATACACAGACATGGCGATCGGATCAGCAATGCTTTTTGGCATCAGGCTGCCTGAAAATTTCAACTCACCTTACATAGCGTCCAGTATCCGTGATTTCTGGCGTCGCTGGCACATAACGCTCTCCACCTGGGTTCGCGACTACATCTATATCCCGCTTGGCGGAAGCCGAACAAACCCAACATTAGTATGTTGCAATCTCTTTATCTCCTTTTTTATTATAGGAATTTGGCACGGAGCAGGCTGGACTTTTATTGCGTGGGGTATTCTTCACGGACTTGCCGTAATCACAAACTATATCTGGTCAAAGTCTGGAATCAGACTACCGAATCTCATTGGCAGGTTAAGCACATTCGTCTTTGTTTCTTTTGCGTGGGTGCTGTTCAAAGCAGAATCACTGGACCAGGCTTTTTTTATCTACAACGGCTTTTTCAAGCTCACCCGCCTTCCCTTAAATACTATTTTAGGTCATCAAATCGGGCTCATTTGCACTCTTTGTGCAGCAGTTATGATACTCCCGAACTCCCGTTCTATAGAGAACAGTATCTCTGAATTGTCCGCATATACTCAAAGTGTTTGGATCTCACTTCTAATTTCTATTATGTTTTTTCGTAACTACTCAGCGTATTACGGAAAAAAAGTTAAAAAAGCAGCAAAAAGTACTTGACAAGGTTTTTTGGAAAAATTTGTAAAT
>Ga0208648_1002638_pt1 | contig 12168 bp, 4 predicted proteins | sample AntAceMetag02UKL_FD_184772 | JGI IMG/M metagenome (GOLD analysis project Ga0208648, IMG submission 184772) | Saline lake microbial communities from Ace Lake, Antarctica - Antarctic Ace Lake Metagenome 02UKL (SPAdes) (version 2) | ecosystem: Environmental > Aquatic > Non-marine Saline and Alkaline...
TTTGCATATTTTATGCTTTTTTGCGATTTCTAAAACCTGTGCAAAAATAATAGAAATTATCGTATTGTGGAATTTTGTCGAAATTTCTGATTGTGATTTTAAATTAATTAAATCCTTAACAACACCAGTAATTATTTCTTTTACCGAAATCTTATTATCTATCTTAAAATCATATTCCTCTGAACATTTGTTGTCAATAATTGCTTCGAGACGCATAGGTGCTTCAGCGTGAAAAGTAGAATGGGTGCACAAGTTTATTAGTGCTGCAATTGAATCAAATAAGCGTCCGATGCTTGAGGTTTTGGGGCAATTGATTTTTTTTTCGATAGCTGAAATTATTAACTCAATTTTATCATTTTCGATATTTTCAAGAAAAGGTAGTTTAAGTTCAAGGAACTTTTTATTATAGAATTTATATAGATAAGAAACGGCCATACGCCAGGGTTCTTTTGTGGCTTTATCACCACCGGGCATTGGAATATAATCGAAATGAGAATATCTTTCAAAATCATTCAAATCGCAAACAAAAAATTCGCCACCCCAAATTTTATTATCTGTTCCCAAACCCACTCCGTCGAAAGCAACGCCAATCACTTTTTCATCGAGACCATGCTCTGCCATGCATGATGCAATGTGAGCATGATGATGTTGAACACCAATAGTTTTAATGTTAAGTTCGTTTGCATATTTTGTTGACAAATAATCGGGATGGAGGTCGCAAACAAGTAGAGATGTTTTTATCCGAAATAGTTTTTGGTATTTTTCGATTGTTTCGGAATAAAATTCTAAGGTTTCCATATTTTTAAGGTCGCCTATGTGCTGACTCAGAAAAGCTTGCTTTCCTTTTCCGAGGCAAAAACAATTTACAAGTTCGGCTCCGACTGCGAGAATTCCATCAACATTCAGGTTTAAATTTACGGGTGCCGGAGCATAGCCCCTTGATCTCCTCAAGAGTCGTTCTTTATTATTATATACAACAGCAAGAGAATCGTCGGTGCGATTGTATATATCACGATTATAGGTGATAATTGCATCAGAAACCGGCAATAATTCTTCATATGCAATATTATTATCAATAATAATGGGCTCATCCGAAATATTTCCGCTTGTTAAAACAATTACAGGGAGCTTCAATGCCTCGAAAAGCAGGTAATGAAAAGGCATATAAGGAAGCATGGCTCCTAATGTTTTAAATCCTACACTAACACTATCAGCAAGTTTTTTCTTTTCCTGAAGAATCAATATAGGACGTTTCCATGAAAGTAATGATTCGATTTCTTTATTATTTACATTCGTAAATTCCTTTAATTCATTAATTCCTGCAAACATAACTGCGAAAGGTTTCCCATCGCGATTTTTAGCCTTTCTTAATCGCTTAACAGCTTCTTCGTTTTGAGCATCGCAGGCAAGATGAAATCCGCCAAGGCCTTTGATTGTAAGAATTTTTCCTTGTTCTATAAGTTTAGCTGAAATATTTAAAATTTCATTTAGCTTAGTGGTTTTCTTGTCTTTGTAAGTAAGTGAATAAATCGGGCCGCAATCATTGCAAGCTACCGGTTGTGCATGAAATCTTCGGTCAAGAACATCTTCATATTCGCTTTGGCATTTTTCGCACATCGGAAAAACTTTCATTGTTGTTTTTTCCCTATCATAGGGCAAGTCTTGAATAATTGTAAAACGAGGCCCGCAATTAGTGCAATTTATAAACGGATAATCAATGCGATGCGGCTGTGTTTTCATATCTTCGAGGCAATCATTACAAACAGCGATATCGGGACTTATCTCGGTAATTTCTTCCGATTTGTTTGTGCTTTTAATAATTTTAAATTCATTAAAATTATTTACTGAACAATTTTCAGAAGCAATTGAATTTATGTTTGAGGCCGGTGGAGCTTCTTTTTTTATTGAATTAAGAAAATTCTCTACATTATTTTTAGGGCCTTCAACAAAAATTACTACACCGTCGTTACGGTTTTCAACCGAACCTTTTAAATTAAAGCTATTTGCATGCCTATAAATAAATGGCCGAAAACCAACTCCTTGAACCAAACCTTTAATATGAATACGTAATGCAATTAAGGGCATATAAATCGAATCATAATATTTTTAAAAACATGGCGAAATTACATTTTTATCGCTAAATCACCTTACAAAATTAACAGGACTCAAAATATGAAATCAATTCAGATAATATCGTTCCAAACTTTATGATTTGGAAATTCAATCTTAAGTTTTAATATGTTGTGATAGAAGATTCTCTTTTTATGTACTTAGATCAAAAATCTCATTTTAAATCTCAAAAAATATTTTTTAGCATTTTTGTCAAATCATTCGGTTTAAAAGGTTTGCTTATAAAATTATTCATTCCTTTAGCAATCAATTTCTCTCGTTCGCCTTTTAGTGCCATAGCAGTCATTGCAATTATTTGAATTTGCTTTTTAGAATGGGAGGCTTCTTCAAATTCTCGTATTTTTTGAGTTGCTTCAATTCCGTCCATAACAGGCATTAGGACGTCCATAAAAATAAGATCATAATTGTTTTTTTTAAATTTTTCAACAGCAATTTTCCCATTTTCTGCAAGATCAACATTATGACCAAGATTTTTTAGATTAAAAATCGCCACTTTCTGATTGATCAGATTGTCTTCAACAAGTAGAATATTCAGGATATGGTCCTTCTTGTTTTCTTTTTTAACAATTTCTTTAATCTCTATTGGGGGAGTTTCCGATATTTCAAACTCAGCAGTAAACCAAAAAGTTGAACCAACTCCTTCTTTACTCTCAATACCTATTTGACCATTCATCATTTTAGATAGATTTTTAGATATGGCAAGCCCTAAACCTGTACCCCCATACTTTCTTGAAGTAGAGATATCTGTTTGTGAAAACACTTTAAAAAGCCTGCATTTTCCTTTCTCTGAAATCCCTATTCCCGTATCAATTACTTTAAAAATAAGTTTATTTTTTTTTCCTTTCTTATAATTTTTTAAATCATTTTCCTGATAATTATTTACTGTTAGAGTTATACTTCCGGAATGAGTAAACTTGATTGCATTATTTAATAGGTTAATAATAATTTGTTTAAGCCTAAGGGGATCACCTTTAAGAAACATTGGAACTGAAGGATGAATTTCGGTGATCATTTCTAATTGCTTTTCTTTTATCTTCAGATTCAATAGCTTTATTATATCATTAATCTCTTTATAAATATTAAATATTATATTTTCCAAATCAACTTGGCCTGATTCGATTTTTGAAAAGTCCAAAATGTCATTAATGATTGAAAGTAGGTTGTCTCCTGAAATATTGATAATTTCAATAAACTCTTGTTGTTCTAATGTAAGTTCGGTATGTTTCATTATATCAACCATGCCAATTATCCCATTAAGCGGAGTCCGAATCTCATGGGACATACTTGCAAGAAATAAGGATTTGGTTTGGGTTGCAGTTTCAGCTTTATTTTTTGCAATTTTCAATTCGGCATTCATTCGTTCAAGCTCTCTTTTTTGAATAAACAGATCGAGGAAAACTTTAACTTTACCTCTTAATATCTCAGGAACTATTGGTTTAGAAATGAAATCATAAGCTCCTGACTCAATACCTTTAATTACATGAAAATCGTCTTTGTAAATCGCTGACACAAATATAATCGGTAAATACTTTGTACCTTCTTCCTGACGCATCAATTCAACGGTTTCGTAACCATCCATTTCCGGCATTTGTATATCGATGATTGCAAGAGCAAAATCGTGAGTTAAAGCATTGACCAAGGCCTCATTTCCTGATAATGCCCTGATAAAATCAACATTAAAATCATTTAAAAGTTTTTCAAGGGCAATAAGGTTTTCTACCTTATCGTCAACTATTAGTATTTTTGGTTTATCACTCATGGTAAGTAATTTTCGTATTAGTGTAGCCCAAACGGATTTAGCAAAACCACCTTAAGTTGATCACGACTAAAAGGTTTGCTTATGTAAGAGTTCATTCCTTGTGCCAAAAGTTTTTCGCGGTCTCCTTTCAATGCATTTGCAGTCATTGCAACAATAGGTATTCCTTTTTTTATAGCTTGGTTATCTTGTATTTCTCTAATTAGCCGGGTTGATTCTATCCCATCCATTACGGGCATCATAATATCCATAAGTACGATATCATACAGGTTTTTTTTAAAAAGTTCTACAGCTTCTTTTCCATTGTTGGCTAAATCAACTTTATGTCCTAAATTTTTAAGGTTTACAATGGCAACACGCTGATTTATCTTATTATCCTCAGCAAGAAGTATTTTTAGTTTCCTTTTTGTAGATAATCCTTCATCTTGAATATTTTTACTTTCATCCTTTTCATCTGATTTTTCTCCAATTTTAAAAACAGCCGTAAACCAAAAAGTAGAACCTTTTCCTTCTTCGCTGGTTACTCCAATGTCTCCATTCATCATCTTGGCAAGGTTTTTAGAAATTGATAAACCAAGCCCCGTACCTCCATGTTTCCTTGAAATTGAGGCATCGGTTTGAGAAAATTCTTTGAAGAGTTTTGTTTTCCCTTGCTCAGAAACTCCAATTCCCGTATCAATAACATTGAAATTTAATTTAACGGTATTGCCATCATTTGAAACGGTACTGACTTCAAGCACAACGCTTCCTTTTTCGGTAAATTTTATTGCATTATTTACCAGATTAATAAAAATTTGTTTTAGTCTGAGTGAATCACCGACAATAAATGTTGGCACAGATGTGTCTATTTTAATATCAAGTTTAAGGTTTTTGTTTTCTGCCTTGTGCTTTAATAGTTTGTAAGTGTCATCAATTTTATTATGCAAGTTGAAATTAATATTTTCGAGTTGGATCTGTCCTGATTCTATTTTCGAAAAATCAAGAATATCATTAATAATACTTACCAGACTGGATCCGGAGAAACTAATTATGTCAACATATTCAATTTGTGTTTTATTTAGTTTAGTCTGTTTTAATATTTCTGTCATACCAATAATTCCGTTAAGCGGTGTTCGGATTTCATGGGACATATTTGCCAAAAAAATTGATTTATGTTTATCAGCCATCAATGCTTTTGCTTTTGCTTCTTCAGCAATTAAATTGGCTTTTTTTCTTTCTGCAACTTCCAGTTTTAGTTTTTTATTTGTTTTTTTAAGTTCCAAAGTTCGTTTCTCAACTATATCTTCAAGATTAGTTTTATGAATATAAAGATCAAGAAATACTTTAACTTTACCGCGCAGAATTATAGGTACAATTGGTTTTGGAATAAAATCAACCGCTCCTGTTTCTATTCCTTTAACAATGTGAAAATCTTCAGTATAAATAGCTGAAACAAATATTATGGGTAATAATTTGGTTTTTTCTTCCTGCCGCATCAGTTCAACAGTTTCATAACCATCCATTTCGGGCATTTGAATATCAACAATTGCCAAAGCAAAATCGTGCATTAATGTCATACAAAGTGCTTCATTACCAGAAAAAGCTCTGATAAAATTGACATCGAAGACATTAAGTACTTTCTCAAGAGCAATCAGATTTTCAAGTTTATCGTCAACAATTAATATTTTAGTTTTTTCTTTCATTTTAATAATTATTTATATAACCAAACACGCATAAGCGAAAGCAATTTTTCGATATTGACAGGCTTTGCCATATAGTCGTTTGCACCGACATCAATACATTTCTGACGATCATCTTTCATTGCTTTTGCGGTAAGGGCAATAATTGGTAAATTGATTAATTTCATTTTATTACGAATAATTTTTATTGCATTATAGCCATCCATTACAGGCATCATAATATCCATAAGAACAAGATCGATTTCAGAATTTTTTTCCAGAATGTCTAATGCCATTTGTCCGTTTACAGCTTTGACTACATTTATTCCTTGTCCTTTTAGTACCTTAGATAATGCAAAAACGTTACGCATGTCGTCATCCACAAGAAGAATATTTTTATCATGGAATAATTTTTCTTTATCATATAAATTTGTAATGATTTTTTGCTTATCGTCAGGTAAGTCGTCAACCACACGGTGAAGAAAAAGTGCAGTTTCGTCTAAAAGCCTTTCAGCGGATTTCACTCCCTTAATAATGATTGCATTTGTATAATTTTGAAGTTCATCGTTTTCCTCTTTTGTAAGATCTTTGCCGGTATAAACAATGATTGGAGGAATTTCAATGTTTTTATCCTCTTCAAGTTTTTTCAAAACATCAAAACCACTCATGTCCGGCAATCCAAGGTCAAGAATCATGCAATCAAAAGTTTTGTTTTTTAATGTTTCAATTGCTTCCTGGCCGCTCTTCACTTCAGATATTATTAAGTCAACTTCACTAATAACTACTTTAATGCTTTTCCTCATATTATCGTCATCTTCAACAATAAGTAAATTTTTCATTTTACGGTCAATAAAGCCTTCAATTTTATTGAAGGCATTCATAATGTCATCAGATTTTGCCGGTTTTGTCAGGTAACCGATAGCACCTTTTTTATACACACTTATGGTTTCTTCGATAGCGGACATAATATGAACAGCAATATGACGTGTTTTTGGGTTGCCTTTTAATTTATCAAGAACCGTTACACCATCAATTCCTGGAAGTTTTATATCAAGAATAATCGCATCTGGAATATATTTTTCAGCTAAAATTAATCCATCTTCTCCACTTGGACTTGCAATACATTTAAAACCACTTTTATGTCCTTGTTTTAAAAGAATTTTTGCAAAATCTAAATCATCTTCAACAATTAGAATTACTTTATCATTTTTTTTAATATTATTTCGGTCATCATCAATTCCTTTCAGATCTTTAACTAATGTTGGTTTTTGAACATTTTGTAATACTAATTCTACATGTTCTTTGCTTTTTGTTTTTATAGTTTTTTGGGGTGCCTCATAAATCTCTTCATCATCCTTTTCAGTTTCAGATTCTTTCTTCTTAAGGTCTAAAGGAATATATAAAGTAAATGTTGATCCTTTACCGGGTTCGCTTCTAAGTAGTATCTCACCCCTTAATAACTTAGCAAGCTCTCTTGAAATAGACAACCCAAGGCCTGTTCCCCCATACCTTCTTGATGTGCCTCCATCAACTTGTTGGAATGCTTCAAAAATAGCAAGTTGTTTGTCTTTTGGTATTCCAACTCCTGTATCTATAACTGAGATTGCAAGCGATTCATCAGCATCAAGCCCACTACGAGACAGATCAACACCGGGGTCGGGTAAGTGAATATGACAATTGACCTCACCCTCATCAGTAAATTTTATGGCATTCGACATAAGGTTTTTTATGATCTGTTCCAGACGTTGTATATCCGTTACTATAATTTCCGGAACATTATTATCAATATTCACTTTCAATGACAATTGTTTTTGATTTGTTACTGGTTTAAACTGAAAGAGGATATTTTCTTTAATTGTATGGAGTTTTATATTTCCCAAATTAAGATGCATTTTCCCTGCTTCTATTTTGGATAGATCAAGAATTTCGTTGATAAGGACTAAAAGGTCTTTGCCACTTTTATAAATTATTTCAGATGATTCAATCTGGTCGTCTGAAAGGTTTTCGCTTTTGTTATCTGCAAGATCTCTGGAAAGTATAAGCAGACTGTTTAACGGTGTTCTAAGTTCATGAGACATATTGGCAAGAAACTCTGATTTATACTTACTTGAAACCTCAAGCTCTTTAGCTTTTTGCTCAATATTATCACGAGCAACCTCAAGCTCCATGTTTTTGTCTGAGATTTTCTTTTTTTGTGTTTCCAATGATGTTGTTTTTTCTTCTAATTCTTCGTTGATTACCCGAAGTTCTTCCTGCTGTGTTTTAAGATTTTCTTCAGATTTTTGTAAAGCTCCGGTTTGTTCTTCAAGTTCTTCATTAGAAACTCTAAGCTCTTCCTGTTGAACCTGTAGCTCTTCATTCCTGATCTTGAGCGCTTCTTGCTGAGTTTGCAACTCTTCGTTCTTGATTTTGAGTTCTTCTTGCTGGGTTTGAAGTTTTTCGGCCTGCTCAGATGTTATTCGAAGCATGTTTTGCAATTCGCTTCTTGTGGTTGATGAATTAATACTAATTCCAATGCTTTCCATGATCAAACGTAAAAATTCAAGTTGAAATTTATCAAACTCTTTTAAAGAACCAATTTCAATAACGCCTATCAATTTATTTTCAAAAACAATAGGAGCAACAACAATATTATGAGGGGCTATTTCTCCAAGCCCTGATTTAATGCGGATATAATCATCAGGTACTTCAGTTAGAGAAATCATTTCCTTTTCAAATGCAGCCTGTCCAACCAATCCCTCTCCAAATTTTATTTTAAAATTAGTACCCTTTCTTGTTGAAAATGCGTAGCTGGCAGTAAGTTTTAACTCAGTCATATCTTCATCAGATAAATAAAGAGCACCGATCTGGGCATCAAGATATTTAGTAATGAAAGTGATAATGTTTCTCGAGATAGTAACAACATCATAATCTCCTCTCATATTTTCATTTAATTGAGTCGTACCGTCTTTAATCCAAATGGATTTTTTATTTTCAAGTCTGGCGGCCTCTAATTTATCCTTCATCTGATTGACGGATTTTCCTAATTGGTCTTTTTCACTTCGTATAGGAACAGATTTATTATAATCCCCAACAGCAATCGCTTCAGCAACTTCAGATATTGACCGGAAAGTTGTTACAACATCTCTAAAGCTTTGGTTCATCTCACCCATTTCGTTATTTGGAAGTTTGATGTTTTCATAGGAAAGATCTCCATTACTCACCTGTTTTGCCCAATTTGTTAGTTTTATTATTGGAGATACTATTTTAATAGTAATGATTAATGCTAAAATTATTGCAATAATAATAATTGCAAGTGTTAAAAATATTATATCATTCGTCATCATCCTTGAAACAGGATCAGCCTCAGATTCATTGATTTCAGTTATCAATACCCAGTCTAATCCAAGCTCTTTTAAAATTTCTAAGTTTGAATAATTACCTATTACAATATCTCCTTTAAAATTTTGATATGGTTTGTTTGAGTTCTCGCTTTCATTTTTCCAATTTTCAGTAGTTTTACTCTCAATCTTTTTATTAAGAACAACAGAATTATCTTCAAATCGTGGCGAGGATCGCATTAACAAATCTTTACCGATAAAGTACACAATTCCGGTTTCTCCCATGCCCTTAGAATCTTTCAAAGTTTTATTCAATTTACTTAATGGCAATGGAATAGCTATTATTCCTATAAGCTGTTCGTTTTTGTAAACTCCATTTAAAATAAAATTAACCAACTTTCTATCAGGTCCATATTCAACAATATCTGTAATTATCGGTTTATGGCTTTCTATTGCCTTTTTAAAAGAATTACTAAAATCAATTTGAGCATATTTACCTTTTAATAAATTCGTTCCCAGAACATCGTCCTCTGTCACATTATATAATACGTTACCTTTTATGTCTAAAAATAAAAAATCACTATAATCATTATTTTTAATTAAGTCCTGATGACATTTCAATAGGTCTCCGTGAATATTCTTCCAATTTTCATCGTGTGTAAGATTTTTCAAATCAATATTATTTGGATCAATTATTTTGTTTAATTCAGAAAACAGAATAATGTTATCAGTTTTTGAAGATTCAAATAAAATATCTTTTTGAGTTTTCTCAAAAAAATCGTTTAAAATTATTGATTTCAGGGATGTTAGTGTCGAAATTGAATTTTGCTTGACTTTATTCATTCCAATATATCCGTCAATTCCGATAATTGTACTTAAAATAGCACATGGTACGATAGAGAATAGTAATAATATAATCATTATCAATCTACCGAGTCCCTTATTAAAAATCACTTTATTTTTTCCACTTTTTGAATTTATCATATTTTCTTTTGTCTTTATAATATATTAAAATATTAATCCATTTTTAATTTCATTTGCCTTATTAATTTGAATTTTTCTCGACAAATTATCAAATAAAACATATAATTTGTTCCTAAATTTCTCCCAAAGGATGTAAGTCTTTCGTTTTCATAACACTTTATTTTTTTCAAGTTAACACAATTAGTAAATACTTTCCAATTTATTGTTAATAATATGTAAAAATACTTAAAATAAATAAAAATTTAATGATCTTTTTTAAAAATTTAATCATCTTACATAGAAAGAGAGTTTTACTTTAATCTGTCCGGTAAAAGTGATTATTTAAGAAGTATGCAAAATATACAAACCTGATTCAATAATTCTCTTATTAATGAAGTACTCGTTTTATTATTGAATTACAATCTTCTTAATCTTCTTAAAATCTTTATTATTAATGCTGAAAAGATAAACTCCTTTGGTAATTTCGGATAGGTCAATTTCGATTGATGATTGAAAAACTATTTTTCCTTTAATATCTGTGATTTCTATATTTAAACTTCCCAATTCAATGAGGTTTCCGATTGTAATAATTCCTTTAGATGGATTTGGATAAATTCTGAGATTGTTAGAATAATTATTCAATCAGATGGAGTTTTTTGTGATTTTCAAAATGCTGTATTCGCCGTCTCTGTCCGGGAAATTGTTTTTCATAAAAGCATCTCCGTAAGGATTTTTATATTCAAAATTAAAATTGTCCGATTTATAGGGGATTAGACCAGTTAACCGCAATGTTTACTTTGTAATGGATTTTAATTTTGAAATTAATAAATAAATATTATTTTTGTTTTTTAAATTGATGAATTATTTCTCTATTTAGTAAAATAATTGGTGTTCAATATTTAATAATTATTAATAAATCAAAAGGAAGAGTAAAATGATAGATTTTTCACTTAGCACAAAACAAATAGATATTCAAAACAAATATCGTGATTTCACTAACAGATTAATTATTCCTAACAGATTAAAATATGATGAATTAGCTGAATTTCCCTGGGAAATTGTAAAAAAGGCTTATGAAGAAAATATAATGAATGGCCCTATGCCAAAAAAATTTGGCGGAAATGGTTTTAATATTATGGATAGTGCAATTGCCTCCGAAGAACTTGGTGCAGGTTGCATAGGAATTGGAATCAGCATTGATGCTAATACTTTGGCATTAACTCCATTATTACTTTCTGCAAATGAACAACAGCAGAAAAAGTTTTTTGGAAGAATAATTGAAGAAAAAGCTGTTGCAGCTTATTGCCTGACCGAGCCAAATGCCGGTTCTGACGTTGCCGGAATAAAAACAACAGCGATTCGTAAAGGTGATAAATTTGTGATTAACGGACATAAACGTTTTATAACAAATGGTGAAGTTGCTATATTTCATACCGTTTTTGCTTTAACTGATCCTGAAAAAGGCGCCAGAAGTTTAACCGCTTTTGTGGTTCCTACCGATCTTCCAGGAATTGAAATTAAACCGCGTTTACAAAAAATGGGACAAAAAGCATCAGTTCAAAATGAAATTATTTATACAGATGTTGAAATTCCGGCTGAAAATATGTTAGGGCAGGAGGGAAGAGGATTTCTGATTGCCATGAAAACATTTGATAGAACAAGAACAGGAGTTGCAGCTTTAAGCGTAGGAAATGCAAGAGCAGCTTTTGAAACTGCAAAAGATTGGGCAAAAAACAGAATACAGTTTGGAAAACCGATTTCTGCTAATCAAGCTATTGGTTTTATGCTTGCTGATATGGCCACCGAAATTGAAGCTGCAAGATTGATTACATGGAACGCTGCATGGGCCTATGAAACAGGCCAAAGGGCTGCTTCTAAACTTTCAGCCATGTCGAAATTATTTGCTTCCGATATTGGAATGAAGGTAACAACCGATGCTGTTCAGGTAATGGGAGGCGACGGGTATTCAACCGAATTTGGCGTCGAAAAAATGATGAGAGATGCGAAACTTTGTCAAATTTATGAAGGCACAAATCAGGTTCAACGAATAGTAATTTCAAAAGCAATAATGAAGTAGAAAGTTCATATTAATTAACATTCAATGAATAATCTCTAAATGAAACTAAAAGATTTTGAGATTATTGTTAAATTGTTATATTACTGTGAACAAGTAATATAACAATTTAACAATATAGTCATTTATTTAAGGTATAAAATTACAATACTTAAATATTTCTGAATTCTAAAATTAGAAGTTATATCTATTATCATCAATTAATTTATCTGCAATTGCTCTTCTGGCATCTTTAACATTAACAGCTGAAACTCTTGTAAATTTTGT